>Ga0126342_10001326_pt1 | contig 34220 bp, 30 predicted proteins | sample Cyp1metagenome_FD_92528 | JGI IMG/M metagenome (GOLD analysis project Ga0126342, IMG submission 92528) | Coral microbial communities from Lord Howe Island, Old Settlement Bay, Australia - Cyphastrea 1 metagenome | ecosystem: Host-associated > Invertebrates > Cnidaria > Coral ...
CTACACTACACTACATTACACTACACTACACTCCACTACACTACATTACACTACACTGCACTCCACAACACTACAACTACAACTAGAACTACACTCCACTACGCTCCACTACACTCCACTACACTCCACTGCACTAAATTACACTACACTACACTACATTACACTACACTCCACTACACTACACTACCTTCCACTACACTTCACTACATTACTCTACACTACACTCCACTACACTACAACTACAACTACAACTACACTCCACTACACGCCACTACACTCCACTACACTCCACTACACTCAGTTACACTACACTACATTACACTACACTACACTCCACTACACTACATTACACGACACTACCTTCCACTACACTCCACGACACTAAATTACACTACACTACACTACATTACACTACACTACACTACATTCCACTACACTCCACTACACTACATTACACTGAATGACACTGCACCACAGATAGACAGGTAGACAGGTAGACAGGTAGACAGGTAGACAGGTAGACAGATAGATAGATAGATAGATAGATAGATAGACAGATAGATAGACAGAAAGACAGGTAGACAGCTAGACAGATAGACACATGAAAGCGAGAGAGAGAGAGATAGATCGATAGATAGATACATAGAAGATAGGTAGGTAGGTAGGTAGGTAGGTAGGTAGGTAGGTAGGTAGGGATTCGCTCTGCCGTCCCTGATTCACAACAAGCAACCTCTCCTATAGGTTTCCTATTTTTGAAACTTCCGCCACCGCCTTGTGCGGTACTACTGGTATGGCAGGATGAGGATGAGGATGAGGATGAGGGTGAGGATGAGGATGATGATGATGGTGATGATGATGATGATCATGATGATGATGATGATGACGATGATGATGACGACGACGACGATGATGATGATGATGGATGATGATGGATGATGATGGATGATGATGGATGATGGATGATGGATGATGGATGATGATGATGATGATGAGGATGAGGATGACGATGGCGATGACGATGACGATGATGGTGATGATGATGATGATGATGAAATGATATGATATGATATGATGATGATGATGATGATGATGGTGATGTGATGATGATGATGATGATGATGGTGATGTGATGATGATGATGATGATGATGAGGGTGAGGATGAGGATGAGGATGAGGATGAGGATGAGGATGAGGATGAGGATGAGGATGAGGTTGAGGAGGAAAATTGTGCGGAGGATGATGATGTTGAGGATGATGATGTTGCGGAAGATGAGGTAGAGGAGGATGGTGTTGCGGAAGATGAGGTGGAGGAGGATGATGTTGCGGAAGAGGAGGTGGGGGGGATGATGATTTGGAGGATGATGCTGTTGAGGAGTATGCGGAAGATGAAGTTGAGGATGAAAAGGCGGAGGAAAGGCCTAAAGGACCTAAAAGCATCAGTGGCTGCAAGCTGGCAGGACAAGAGCGACCCTAGTAGTGAAAAGAAGAGATACCAGGTAAGATTCTGCACCCTCCCTTTGTGAAGATCTCTGTAGAAGATCGTGCGCAAGATCTCCTTGACAGGTTCTCTGTAGAAGCTGCTGAGCAAGATCCCTGTGTAAGGCTATCTGTACAAGGTGTCCGCAGAAGATCTTTGTAAGGGATCTCAAAGAGTAAGATCTCTGTTCAAACTATCTGGAAATGACCTCCAAGCAAGGCCTCTGCTCTTTTACCAGGTCTCTGTGCAAGATCTCCATAAGAGGTCTCATGGCAAGATCTCTGTACAAGATCTCTCTACCAGGGCTCTGTTGGCAAGATCTCTGTACAGATCTCTGTAAGAGGTGTCTTGGCAAGACCTCCTGGACAAGATCTCTATAAGAGATCTCTTTTTGAGATCTCTGTAGAAGCTCTCTGACAAAGCTCTCTTGGCGAGATTTATGTAGGAGACCTCTTGGCAAGATCTCTAGAACAAGATCTCTATGCAATGTTTCTGTACAAGGTCTTTATAAGAGGTGTCCTGGCAAGATCTCTGTACAAGATTCCTATAAGATGTCTCTTGGCAAGATCACTGTAAGGGGCCTCTTGGCAAGGTCTCAAAAGATCTCTATGCAATGTCTCTGTACAAGATCTCTTATTATGAAACCTCTGCACAGGCTCTCTGGAAGAGTTCTCTGGGCAAGATTTTTGTAAGAGACTTCGTGGCAAGATCTCTGCACAGATCTCTAGAAGAGGTCTCTTGGCAAGACCTCCTGGACAAGATCTGTATAAGAGATCTCTTGGCAAGATATCTTTATGAGATCTGTACAAGATCTCTCTACCAGAGCTCTGTTGGCAAGATCTCTGTAAGAGACCTCATGGCAAGATCTCTGTACAAATCGCTAGAAGAGGTGTCTTGGCAAGACCTCTTGGACCACACTTTGTGCGAGCCTGCGCAGTCGAAATGCACTTCAACACTTCACAATAGACATCAGAAGAGCCACTTCACACTGAAATTGGAATACATGTCCACATTTCACAAGAGACATCAGAAGAGCCACTTTATACAGAAATTTACAGGAAAAATGCCGCGACCCAGATTGGGCCCAGAACGCGGACACACACTTTGTGCGAGCCTGCGCAGTCGAAATGCATGTCCACATTTCGGGCCCAGAATGCGACACACACTCTGTGCGAGCCTGCGCAGTCGAAATGCATGTCCACATTTCACAAGAGACATCAGAAGAGCCACTTTACTCAGAAATTTACAGGAAAAATGCCACGGCCCAGATGCGGCCAAAAACCGCAGCGCAGACGTTGTGCGAGCCTGCGCCATCGAAACGCATGTCAAGATTTCACAAGAGCCACTTTGTACGGAAATTTACAGGAAAAATGCCGCGGCCCAGAACCTCGGCGCACACTGTGTGCGAGCCTGTGCAGTCGAAACACGTGTCAAGATTTCACAAGAGCCACTTTATGCGGCAATTTGCAGGTCAAATGCCGCAGACCAGCGTGAGCATGTGAGCACCCTGATCAAGCACCGGCCTTCACACTTTTCGTAAGAACCCCTCAGTGCGGACACACTGTTTGGGGAATGATGTTACATTCTCTGTTTTCTGAAACAGACATTTTTGAAAAATGTCCGCGCAACAGAAGACTGCTAAGGATGATTGCTTCAGAGACAACGCAAAAACACTGGAAAAAAAACAATGCAAAATACACATTTCATGATGAGGGATTTCACATGATTTCATTCAAGGCATGTGGGTCCCGGAGAACCTAGGGGCCGCACCGTCATATGTTTATGTGTACGTATGATACATTCTTCTCTATGTCACGAAGTGCTGCTGCTTGGCGTTTTGAAAGGAGAGGAAAAGGATAGACAGGAAAACAATGACCAAGACCCGGCTAACGAAGAGAATCCAGAACGGTAAAGAACGGTACAGTGGGTTTGGGGAAATTTGCCCAACACATTGCGTCTGTCTGTCTGAGTTTGCTGCTGGCCCTGAGGGCATCTGCGGTAGTGGGATTTGCGCAAACTTCTTCCTAGCCTCGCAGGACCACTAGTCACACACGGAAGTTCGTCATTGAAGTATACTGAAGCCCTGTGCTAAGCATAGCTGTCAGTCAAAACACCTTCATTGCTTGGGCCACATGGCTCAACCCCATTGGGCACCAACACTGACTTCATGGCTCAACAAGCCAACAAGTTGATTAAGATCTGTGCAGCAGATCCTCCTGGCGGGAGAGGAGGCTTTGCCTCCACAATTCAACTGGCAGAAATGCAAAAGCTTCGTGCTAAGGCTGCAAAGGCCTCTCCAGTCATGTCAAGAATGTGACACACTGGCCAAATGCATATCCCGAGTTCTGCCACAAAAGCCGAATTCGGGCAAGGTCTGCGATGGCCTGCTGGAATACGCTTATTCGCCGCCTGGCAATATCAGTACACATCATTACAATATCTGAAATGTTCTCTACTAGTTCAACTTGTTCCAACTGTTCAAGACTGCATGGATCACAATCTCTGACACAGACACAAGAAGGTATTGTGTGTCCTTTGGACCACGGCTCAGGTGTGAAAAGACATGAAAAGCTTGCTTGTCAAATGAAAAGCGGTGCAGATCTCGCGAATGTTTCATTTCAGGCAATACAGGGCCCGCCTTCTTCTGTAGCAATAACCTATCTGGCCTGCGCACATGTTTTGGACAATGGGCCGACATGGGCCGACATGGGCCGACAACAAGCTGTGTAGCAATGATATGGCCCATATTTGGATAAATGGCATTATTCCAGCGCGGCCTCAGGCAATGTGGCCGTGTACTGAAAAAACAAGATGCAGCCCACGAGCCCGAATGCAGTCACGTAGAACACTTTCGTGAAACAAATTACTTGAACAGTCTACATTTTTCCGTGCTACCGTACCAGTGCACTGTAGACTGTGGAATGCGGAAGAGGGTGGAGTGCAAAGTGTGGAGTGTAGAGTGTAAAGTGTGGAGCGTAGAGTGTAGAGTGATGTAGAGTGTAAAGTGTGGAGTGTAAAATGTGGAGTGTAAAGTGTGGAGTGTAAAGTGTAAAGTGTGGAGTGTGGAGTGTAAAGTGTAGTGTGCAAAGTGTAGAGTGTAAAGTGTAGAGAGTGGAGTGTGGAGTGTAAAGTGTGGAGTGTGGAGTGTGGAGTGTACAGTGTGGAGGGAGGAGTGTAAAGTGCAAAGTTTGGAGTGTAGAGTGCAAAGTGTAGAGTGTAAAGTGTGGAGTGTAAAGTGTAGAGTGCGGAGTGTGGAGTGTAAAGTGTAGAGTGTGGAGTGTAAAGTAAGGAGTGTAAAGTAAGGAGTTTAAAGTCAGGAGTGTAAAGTAAGGAGTGTAAAGTAAGGAGTGTAAAGTAAGGAGTGTGGAGTGTAAAGTGTAGATTATGGAGTGACCAGTGTACAGTGAGGAGTGCAGAATTAAAAGTATCCAGTGTAAAGTCTAAAGTGTGGACTGTAGAGTGGAGTGTAGAGCGCGGAGTGTGGAGAGTCAAGTGTAGAGCGTGTAAACAGTAGTGTGTGGAATGTACAGCGTGGAGTGTAAAGTGTATATTGTGCAGTGTAGAGCGTGGAATGCAAAGTGTGGACTGTGGAGTGTAAAGTGTGGAGTGTGGAGTGTGAAGTGTGGAGTGTAGAGTGTAAAGTGTGGAGTGTGGAGTGTAAAGTGTAGAGTCTGGAGTTTGCAGTGTAGGGTGTAGCGTGTGGAGTGTTGAGTGTTGAGTGTAGTGTGTGGAGTGCGGAGTGTAGAGTGCAAAGTGTAGAGTGTAAAGTGCAAAGTGTGGAATGTAAAGCGCGGAGTGTAAAATGTAAAGTGCGGAGTGTAAAGAGAGTGGAGTGTGGAGTGTAGAGTGTGGAGTGTAGAGTCTGGAGTGTGGAGTGTAAAGTGTGGGGTGTAAAGTGTGGAGTGTAAAGTGTGGAGTGAGGAGTGTCAAGTGTAAAGTATTGAGTGAAAAGTAAAAAGTCTGGAGTGTGGAGTGTACAGTGTAAAGTGCGGAGTGTAAAGTGTAAAGAGTGGAGTGTAGAGTGTAAAGTGTAGAGTGTGGAGTCTGAAGTGTGAAGCGTGGAGTGTAAAGTGTGGAATGTGGAGTGTAGAGTGTAAAGTGCGGAGTGTAAAGTGTAAAGTGGGGAGTGTTGTGTGCAGAGTCTGGTGTGCAGAGTGCGGAGTGTAAAGTGTAAGTCTTAAGCGTGGAGTGTAAAGTGTGGAGTGTAAAGTGTAAAGTGTGGAGTGTGGAGTGTAGTGTGTGGAGTGTAGAGTGTAGTCTGCGCCTGCCACGAAAACTGCAACTCATCTTGTGAGAACGACCCAAAAGTATTGCGCCTGTCACACAAAACGATTTTCGACACGTTAGCAAACAGCTTGGAATGTCACAAAGTGCCACGGCTGCCACGCAAAACGACATGACAAACCTGCTTGGAAACCTTCGAAAAGGAGGGGTTTTGCAGCTTCCCCCATAGACACAGGAAAACCAGAGACTCGAGACGAGACACGTTGGAGCATCAAAGCCAGCATTTCGTGTGAGGCGTCTTCCGATTTTCAGAATTTGTAGCTTCAGAATCGACGTTTTCCTACGATTTTTCTTGTGAACCTCAAAATTTGCTACCTCAAAATCGATGTTTCGTGCGGGACTTCCGTCAATTTTCATCACATCTCACAAAATGAGCTGCCTGCCACGGAATTTGCACCTTGCCGCCACTTGACGCAGCCCTGACAATGCGATCCGCAAAAAAACGCAACACGACACGTCCAAAGTGCTGCGCCTGCCACGCAAAATGACGATGGACACGTCCAAAGCTCTGCGCCTGCCACGAAAACTGCAACGCATCTTCTAAAGGTATTGCGTCTGCCACACAAAACGACTTTCCACATGTTACGACACACGTCTGAACGTCACGAAGTGTCACGCCTGCCATGCGAAACAAAGCAACGCAACGTTTCAAACCTCCAAAAATGACCCCTTTTGCAGAACTTACCATAGGCACGGCCATACGGCCCTCACGCAGACGGTTGCGGACGGCTGCGAACGGTTGCGAACGGTTGCGCAACGTCGAGCGCACACACCCTCAACCCCCAGACCCCCAGAGTGAAACGGGAACCCTTGCTACGCATTCGGGAAAAGTACACATGTGGTGGGATCAATGTATTCTGTCCATGCAATCTACATACTGTACTGTCAGTGACTTGTGTAGTGTAATGTCAACCCTGGATTAATAAACCCCTAGGTTGTTTAATTGGGGGGATACCATTTAAGTATCAGATCATGACTATTTGGGGAGTACCCCCCCTAATTAATAAACTATGGTTATCTATGGTTTATTAATCCGGGGTTGACATTATGCAGTGTATGCGGTGTATGCAGTGCATGCAGTGTATGCCATGTTTGCAGTGGAGTGTAGGAAAGCTTGACACTGTGTGCCTCGGCTTGTGATATTTTGATATATTTTGTGATAGTGCTAGAAAATGTCACTGAGGGTGTTGCTCACCAGCACTGCAAGGCCAGCTGTCTTGCCCTTCGCATCAGGCGCAGGGATAGATGCTGAGAGTGCTACATGACCTCATCGGCACATCGACATGAAAACAGCAAGACGTCAGCCAGACTTGACTGATAATTCAAAATTCATTCAAAATTAATTCAAATATATTCAAACGCTCGATCAAACCAGACCCAGATGAAAGCTTTCAGCTTTGTCATCATTAGTTTGTAATAGCTCGCAAAACTTTGTCTCAGTCAACCTTTGCCCCGGCTGGGGGCGAAGACGAGCGGAGGGTACCGCCGGCAAGTTTGCTTTGCGACAACAAACCTGGCTAAGCCGAATCGGCGCAGTCCATGAGGATTATCATGAATATTGATGAATGATCCAATGATGTCCCTACAAAATCTACAAACATGTTTGAGCTTCTTTGATGAACATCTCAGAGCGTCTTTGATCCGTTTGTTCTGTTTGATCTGTTTGATTTGTTTCTTGGCAGGTTTTCTTTGCTCAGAAATGGCGTTAACCGACATCGTCGAATTAAGACATGGCAAGATGAACTGCTGCAACTCGCCAAGCACACAAAAACAAGTTTGATCCAATATGATGTTTCCAAGCATTGCATTAAACATTAAACAATCATCGTGATCATCGTGTATCCTCAGAAAATGCAGCTGACCCGTGTTGTCAAGCATGATTCTGAACAGTCTGAACAGTCACTGGTTCACATTGCCTTCTTTGAAATTCATGGGCACGTCTTGACCGTCTTGCGTCCAGCTTTGCATCTAAGTTTTTCATGTGGTTTTGTCTCCAGTCGATCATTGCCTGTGCCTCATTTTCGATCTCGGTTTGTAAGTCCTTCTTCATTTGCTTCAAGGCATCCTCGAGCTCGGCATGTTGCTTCTGAGCATGTCCCCATTCTTCATGGATCTGCTGCATAGCCTGGAGAGCCAGAGATGCCTCATTTCCTGCTGCTTCAGACTCTGCTTTGCATTGTAACATCTTAGCCCGACTGGCTTCTGTAGACTCTTCTTGCTTTTTAAGAGCACTTACCAGGGATTCGAGGTCTTTCATGCGTTTCGCTAAATCACTGTTGAGGTCAATCTTTGACTGTTCAATCTTCGTGATCCGCTGACGGCACGCTGCCTTCAACTCCATTCTCTTCTGCCGTTCCTCTGCCACACCTTGTGCAAGACCCTCTTCTTCGCTCTTTATCGCGTCAGCACAGCTTTGGACCCTTTGACGCTCTAGCAGCAAGTCAGCCTCTTCCTTGTCGAGCAAGCGTGTCTCCTCCACTATTTGTTGCACTTTCTTTTGCCTCGCTCGAAGTTGTTCCTGGAGCTTCTGAAGAGTCCTTTGAAGACCGTGCACATCTTTTGTCTGCTGTGTGTTTGAAAGTAGTGTATCGTTCAGCTCCTCCAACGTTGACTGCAACCTTGACTGGGCTGTACGCCTGGATCGCTGTGCAGCTGGAAATTCGGAGGCAACCTTCTCTTGTTGCCGACGTGCAGCGAAGGCACTCTCTCGAGCTTGTTGCAAGTCTTGTTTTGGATTCTGAAGCTGTGAATAAAGTCTGACTGCGGTTTCTTCAAGGTCGCGGCATGCTTTTGCGGCTTCACCCAAGGTGAGTGAATGCGTGCCTTTCAAATCCATGGCTTCAGTTGTGTCAGATCTTTTTATTGTCACAGACTTAAAGCAACGGAAGGTAGCTCGTCGAAATTGAGCAAGTTTCTACAACATGGACTACAACTTGGACTGAACGCAAAGTATGATGTATGTGAATTATATAAATGCTGATGCGCGGTTCAATCTCCATTGACTCCCAAATCTTACCCAAGGACTTGCAAAATCTTTCATCTCCATTTTGAGGATTGAAAATCAATGGCTGCTAGTGACTGAATCCACAAATCTGAGAGTTGCAAAAAGGCAGATACTTGAACTGACTCAACGCACATCCCTACAATGGCGGGTTATCACGTTCTTTCCGCCTTTGCCATGAGCATCCATGGTTGATCTTCTGAGCCATCTGCGAGTCTACAAGGAGTTCAGTTTGCCACTCCATCAGACCCTATTCATTTTATGGAAGGAATATGAAGCCATCTATGTCAAATTCCTGTTCTGCCTGCGTTCCTGGCCCAGTGATTTCCGTCATTCAACCTGTGAAACGCAGGCTTTCAAAGCCAGCACGGTTGGCTTGTCGCGCCAATAACAAGAGGATTCAATACAACATACTTGTTCACAACTTAGAGCAAAACTTCACGCAGAAATGTGAAAACTGCACGAAATAAATCGCAGCCGAGTCCGGGCGACATCACCACGTCACAGCCACCCACCTTCTGTAAGAGAGCTGGCGGCATCAGCTTCCTGTCCAAACTCTCTTGAAGCATCTTGAAGCATCTTGAAGCTATGACAGCTATGACACTGGGAACGGAAGGCTGACAGGAACGAAAGTCCAGGCCCTCCAGGCAACTGACAACTATACACAACTATCATCTTGATTCATTTTGCACTTGGTCCGCCTCAGTTCAAAACGGAACTTGCATGGCCTTACCTGGGTGCTGCATGGCCCAGAAAACAAAAAGGACTTGATATAAGGAGTTTGGCCTTCAACTAGTGTGAGGAGAGGAGAGACTTTGCTTGTCTTCGCTGTTCATGTAGCGTTCGTAGTAGCCTGATGTGTTCGGTGATGCCTATCCTTTATTTATTCTCTGGATACAAAGATCACGAAAACTATTGCTTGCTGCATCCGTCTTTGTGGGGCCTAGCGGCCTAGCTAGGCACCTCAAGTCACCTCAATCCTGAAGTTATTGAAGTTGTAGCTTCTCTAGTGATCTCTAGTGGGTTTCATAGGCTTGTGAAGCAAAGCTGAGCTACAGCTTGAGTCTAACGGCGAGCAACGATGGACGGCATCAATCTTGCATTTCCAAACCCACAACGGCTGCAGCAAGCTACACCAATGGACAGTCAAAATGCAAACCTTATATAAGGAAGAAAAGGTGTTCACCTTCCTATGGTTCTCCCCTTGATTTCTCAGCGATTTGATCAAAAGCCGGAACATTAAAATCATTAGATAATGAAATCAGGAAGTTTTACTTACCCTGTCAATATATGTCAATGTGACTGATGTGGATGTATGACAAATGTTTAAGTGTCCAGTCTTTGTGAACACAGCAACACACAGGGGATGAAGAAGGATTAAAGGCAGCATGAAGCATCAAGTATCAAACGTATATACTCAATCAAAGGGACAGGTGTGTATATATATATATATGTATATTATATATATATATTATATATGTACATATAATATATATATATACATATATATATATAATATACATATATATATATATGTACAATCATATGCATATGTGTATATATATATATATATAATACGGTAACGGTATATATATATATACAAATATGAATGCCTCTAATGAATGCCCTCTAAGTCGGGTTGCACATCCCAAACGTCGTATTGCAGTGACATTGATGTGGGAGGCCAGCAAATATGTTGTCGACGATGTATTTCCTTACCAATCATTTTTGAACTCTACTGAACTTTACTGTCATCATATGTCGTCAGATGCACCTTGGATTAAAAGTTGAACTCTGTGTGCAGGTTCTGCTGGGTAATTCTGCATCCTTCCCTTCTCCAGTAAGGTTTGGCAGCTCATGTCAGTGGGTGAAACTGTCCTGCTACTCTTGAAAACTGCGCTCACGAAAGAAAGTGCAAGAAATTACAATAAATGACAAGATCCGACAAGACATGACAAGAAATGAGAAGAGCCAGGCTCAGCTCAGCTGGAGTCATGAACCTTCAGCAACCTTGCGGTGACTTGTGGAGACATTGCTGAAATATGCTGAAATCGAGTTGCAAAATGACCAAAATGTTGCAAAGAGGTGCGCTCAGGTTGTCGGTGTCAGTGCTTCATCTCTAAACTTTTAGTTCACGTTGTCATTGTCCCATTCCGTACCGGTAGTGATGTAGTGATCACTACAGTAGCACCTCGTTGTCAGGATTGTGTAGTTCGACTATCGCATTGTTGTAGATATATAGAGGATTTATGATTTAAGTTCTGCCATTGTTTGAGAGCCAAACTGGATGTGGAAAACCAGCGCTGCTCTCGGTGGAATGGGGCCTGCAGAACATCTGACTCGAATGCTGGTCGAACAATGTCCAATGCAATGTGATGGAGGAAAAAACACTTAAATAACTACCCGGTAGTGTACCTGCCTAAAGCTCAATCATGTCCACCTGTCTACAGTATGCGTACAACTGAAACAGCCAATCGTGAGGACATCATGACGACATCATGTTGTGATCATATTGTGATGTCGTGACGATGTCGTGACGATGTTACGACCTCAGGGCATCTTGGTGCCTTCCCCCTAAGGGTCTGCACCTCCAGGAGTTCCGTCGTCCCCGTAGCCAAGGTTGGATGGCATGTACACCTCCCAGGTGTCTCCTTCTTTCATCAGCTGGAGTGCCTAGCAGGGCATAGCATCTAAGTATCACAGTATATCTAAGTCTGATGAATAGATATGAATAGAGTGTTCAACAAAGGCATCCATTGTTCTACATTGACAACAAAATTCCAGTCAGCTTTTCTTTTCAGGCTGCGTGACTTTATTGTCGGCAAGCTGGCAAGAGATGCCACACGCAGCAAAGTCCTGCCTCCGTCCAACCTGGAATCACCTGCGCTATCACGACAAGTGCCAAATTTTCTATCATGTCAATCTGATGAAATGGGATGACAATTATCTTGCTCCTTTGCCTCAGGAAATGCGTTGCATTATGCAAGGATGGAAATGTATGGCCAAACATGAACATAGGTGGCCATGCCTTTGTGGGGTTTGCTTCCAGATTGCTTCATGCAAAATCATCAGGATCCCAATAAATCCATGTTCCTGACTACATCCTACAAGTAAGGCAGCCAAAATCATGTACATAAAAATTGTATAAAAGTCTATAAGTGTATATAAATGAAAGACCACTGGACCGCAGCTGCAACATGTTAGGTCAACCACTAGGGCGATAGCGTTCGCTTGCCTTGCTATGTTGTGTACTTGTGGTCATGACAAGTGGTCTTTTTCGTTCGAGGAAGAAAGTGGGAGGGAGAAGGAGGGAGAAGGGGGATGCAACGGTGGTTTGGATGTTTTCTCAAGACTTTGCCATGCAAGTCAAAGCATTGTCAAAGCATGATGATTCGATATATTCGATGCTGTGATACAAAGCAACATGATTTGGCTCCGGATAAAAATTTAATAAAATTTATGCCTGAAAAGTGAGTCAACAACTTGACCTGGGTACAGCCAAAAACTGATACTCTGTGGACAGGTAGAGCTTCTTTGATGATACAATGATGTCAAGTTCTGTTCCATGGCTTGAATGTAACGCAACTTAGAATCTGATGCGTTTCGTGCTGCAAAAACAATGATTATCTGATTTCTCATATTTCTCTGTATTGGAGTCACATCTATCTACTAGAGGTACTAGTAGTAACTAACAACAGCTGCACTTCTCTGAACCCACCAACAGCAAAAATATTGACGCCGCAAGCCTTAGCGGCTTAGCGGCTTAGCCAACAATTTGCATCAATTGAATAGTGCTGTTCATATTCTTGCATATTTCAAATCCAGCCTGTGCCGGAGCAAAGGTCAAGGGCTTCCCTCGCTTGAAAGATGAGTCAAATTCCCTCAGACGACCATCTCCAGTTCAAAGGCGACTAAGCAGAAAGACCAAGGAGATCCAAACAGCAAAATGGTGTCATCACATTTTTGCAAAACTGGTGCTGGGGAGCATGCTGTGGTTGCTGTCCGCGGATAATCTGTCCAACGTAGTGACAGTCCTGAAAAGGAATGGCAATTAATGAAAACATACTTGGAACTTACAAGCAGCAGAGTAAAGCGGAATCACTTTTGGAAAACTATAGAATGCTCTTTAAATTTCTTTAAAGCTGGATGTGTTTTTGATAGTAAGAACAAGTAGCAAATAAAAATGTCGAGGGTCGCATTGTGTTGTCTTACCAGGAGATCTTCTCCCGGCCCCACTTTCCAGTACCTCGCAAGGCGGCAAGAATGAGAAGAATGAGAAGAATGAGAAGAAGAAGAAAACAAGCAATGTCATGTTACAGTCATGTTTGTCATGCGATGTCCATCAATTTTCTGCGAAATCGCTAGACTCCGCTAGACCAAACAGCATCTCACAGCTTCTCTAGCCCTGTTCATGCCAAACATGAACCAGCGAGCCTTCAAAATAATTTAAAATATGCTCTAGCATGGTCCAAGAGCATTCCAAACCAAGAGCATCCAGAGCTCTTTAACAATCTTTAACATATTTTAGAATCAGGTCACAGGCTGTCACACAGCTAGCCCCACAGCTCGTCACGGCTATTGAGCCTTGTAGAGCAAACCAGAATTCAGCTTCACAACACCTTCCTCCTTTGCCTTTGCCTTCAGAAATGCTTCTCCTGGGTGAGAAAAATGAAACGCTGCAGCAGTCTTATTTAAATGGGACACAACCTGAGAGGTCCTCACATTCTGCTTTATCCCTTCATTAAAGCCCTTTATGTGCTTCTCAACGCAAAAAGAGGGCTCTGGGTCCAAAATTGCATCATTCAACGAGTCCAAACACACAGCGTTCAAAGAGTGTTCAAATCAAAGAGTGTTCAAAGGCAAGATGGTAAATCCGATTCACATGACATACATTGACATACCCTGTCAAAGCACCGTGGCTAAAAGTGTCACTGAACCTTTTGTCGTCTATATTGATCTAAATAACATCTACTCGCAACAAGCCATTTCAAAAGGCCAACGATGCGAAATTGGTAGGGTCTCTGTCCGTTTGGAAGAGGATTACAATAAATTTGCATATGTATATAAATAAATATATATATATATACGTATATAATCTGTCGAGAAACAAGGCTATGGAAAGACCTACGTTGATACAGTTCTCAACGTCAAAGAAGCAAAAATAGGTAAACAGGAAACGCAAACATGTTCTGATCCGGTCTTGTCCGCCGAATCTCCTGCTGCATCAGTGGGCATCGCCACCCTTTTTTAAAGATACGAAGCCATGAAAGCAGAAAATGATGCAAAATGGACTAAGCCGATTTCTCCACAGTATAAGGATAGTCACAAGTGTGTCACAAGATAGCAAGATATCAAGAGACTGTTTCAGGAAATTAGTGGTCACTGAGTAGTCCACGCTCTCTTATTCGTTGTCAGTGTATACTTAATATATCTTCATATTACTTAATGTTAACCCGCTACTTCTGAGTTCTGCGAGATCTGCAAAGCTGCGAGCAGTGCTGGCTGCTGGCTGCAGGACATTGTGTCATCGGCAAATTCTGTATGCAATCCTGTCAACTTGCGGGAAATGCAATTTATGAAGGGCATAGCACAGCTTGCACGTGTTTCCTCTTTAAGCAATTCAGTCGCGTTGCAAAGCACTCACTTTACTCTGCGTCCGAAAATGTTCCAAACGTATCTGAAACATCCTGAAACAAGATGGAGAAACAATAATGGTTCAATGTGTATGGTTTTTCATTTTTTTCTACTGATGTACACAAATGCCAGAATCCTCACACTCTGCATCGCCTTGCGCGGAGAAGAACTGTGCTTTCTGCGCTAGTTTCAGTACCAGGGAAACTGACTTGTAAAAGTTTGCCTCCTGTTTCAACTCACTCTCGGGCAAAAGTACGCGAGGAGCTGCAGACAGAAATTCTGGCAGGGCAACTCGCTGATCTGCAGACAAATCTAGCTGAGACTGAAGCAGAATACATCTCATCTCAAATCCTTGACCACTCAGCCGGCCGGCATAGTCTGCAAGCAAATCCTTTCCAAGTGACGCTGCGTTCCGAGCAGCATCCTTCAGTCGCGACTGTGAAGTAAAATCCAATGTACCGACGTTGCAGCTTTGCTGGACATGCTGGACCTGTCTTTCCAGTGCGCTTTCCACTTCATCTTTTCTAATCTGCAGCAAGTCCATGAGCATTGTTCGAATTTCTTGTAGGGATAAAGTGTCGTTCCCATCTGCATCATACAGCATGAAAATGTCCTCGAACGCCTCTGTCGGAGCTGGACACCCCTGTGCCACTGCTTTGACGCAAGCAGCCCAAGCATGCCTCACCGGTGGCAAATGCATCTGCAGAGGACGAGGACCAAAAGGACCAAGCCCCCTGGGTGACACACCGTGAGGTGCAGATGGTGACGGCTTTGCGATGGGAGCGCTAGGCTGTGCTTCCTTTGCTTCCTTCGTTTCTCGCAGCTGTGCCCATGCCAAGATCGCTGCAGTGATGGCAGCACACCACGCTTGAGCTTCCTCAGGGCGTACAACGAATTCAAAGCTCCCAGACTCGAGGATCAAAATCACGACATTGCCCAAAACCTGTGAGACAGTCTGTGTCCGACGGACCAACCTGAGGTCAATGCTAGATACCCGCTTTCGAATCGAACCAGGCGTGCTCTGATAAAAACTCAAGAACCAGCCATCTAGTTGAGCATAGTACCACTTTGAGATATCACCTTGGAGTTTGTCTGCCAGCGTGTCCCTTTCTGTGTCTATCTTGTTCTTCAGTTGAACTTGTACCCAGCCACCATGCTGTATGTGGTGCGGCAGCTCCTTTCGAGGCATGGCAGTTGGCCACGGACCTCCGTATTGAGGTGTGTTCGGAGCAGGGGTAGTCGGGTATGGCATGGTGACCCACGGGTTGAAATAGCCAGGGTTTTGACCAGGAGGATACAACTCAGTATCCATGTGTCCCAGTTTCTTTTTCATTGAGCGATGAATGCTGACACGGGTATTGTAGTTTGACCATGGAGGAGCAGGGACCGGCTGCAGCGGGAGCGGTGAAATTTGAGACAACATACTTTGCTGCATGGCAGCAAATGTTCACTGCTTGTTTGAGGCTAAACTGGCTAAACACGATGAGAACGTGAGTCGCAAGAGATTGCTTGGCAAGAGATGAAGCGAAAAGATGCGAAAAGCAATGTCGTGTGACAAAGGAGCATAGAAAATGCTTGATTTCCCGTCACTCCTGACTTCTGCTGACTTCTGCTGACTTAACTCAGATTCTGCACATGTCACATGATTCTGCTGTGTAAATCTGCACCAATAGTTTTCTGGCTGCAGTAAGACTGTCTTATTTCACTTTCGATTTTATGTTTTCTGTTCAGAGATTCTCTTTTTTGCGCTTTCAGCAGCACTTAAGCTATTCGCAAAGGGACAAGCGAAATCCATGTTGGATCTCGCTTTCCTCGGACTCAAGTCATTAACCAGCTATCAGCACCAAAGGCTCTGGCCTTTAAGGGTTCTAGCTTAGGATCCTTCAAGATACTCGTCCTTGGTCAGGGGACATAGGAGCTTGTCGGGGGCTTGTGGTTTGCCAGTGGCCGCCCCACCTGGCAAACCTGGCCTTTGTCAAGACCCGAGGGCGCGACATTGGCAGACATGCAAGCCTGTCTCTGCCCGTTGCTTCCAGCGAACAGTGCAGCATGTGAGTAATTAAAAAAACACCAACAAAACTCTGACTGCAAGCACTCCAGGCATCATGATTCAACTATATGTGGCTGGAAAGCGGTAGGACGTCTGGTATGTATGTTGCACACATAAATCATTTGTATATGAGCAGTGTGTGTGTGTGTGGTGCATACAGATATAATTACATGCACATACAAACAATGCTTTTAATGCTGTTTATGTTCTTGGATTGTCAGGCTGGGCACCTTTTGGCTTCCACCAGCAGTGGCCTCCCAAGTGTCAGTATGTTGCTTTCGAAAGTCAAGACAATCGAACTGCTGACATCTGATCGCACCTGATTGTTTGAAAGTATAATTGATGGCAATTGGACTCGCTTGAATTGAGTGCCTCTCTCAAAAGAGCTTGTACAGTGTTGAGCTCGCGGGACAGCATGTCCATTTGGTGCCTTCGAGCATTCTGTGCTAGTTTGTTTCCCAGCACCAAATATGCAAAGAACGGCTGTCTGTATCCTTTTGTTGTTTGCTGCCCATTTGTTTTCTCATGTACAACAGTTCCTAAAGTTGGTTTTAAGTCTTTGCATGTTGGAGCTGTCCCCACTGCAGCTCTGCGGGTGCCCCATATCTAGTACACGTCTGTTTGCTCATACGTGGCAGTCTCATCATATCACAAGTATATAATTGGGAAGGGATAGTTCTGCATCTTCCTTCAATTGCCGTTCCAAGAGCATGTCCAGGGCCCTCCAAACCATTCTGAAATTGGCATTAAATCCATTTAAATCCTAGATTCAAAATGATTCAAAGCTAACTTTTCTCCCAACGCAGTTGAATTCATCTTCGATTTGTGCAATCCTTTCTCAGGGACAATTTGCCCGAAGGTTTCGAGTCAGGCAAGTGGTTCACCGTTCTAACAAGTTTTTTCCCAGCGCTATGGATCTAGCTCTTCCACTTTGAAGTGTCAGCAGTATTGACTTATTTCATCATGTTTTATTATGTTTATCCTGCTCTGCCATCCTTTATGCTTTCTGAATCTGTCGGAGTTCAACGGAAATTGCTTTGCTCTCTGATCTCTGTTTGCAGGGTCAGTCTCTGGATTCTTCGTCACTGCAGTGGCCGCCGGCCTGCTGGAAGTAATCTCCCGGATCCGCTCAGATCTTTCCTCGGTAACGAGTTGTCTCAAGTGGACCTCGGAGACCCAGTCAGGCCGAGAAACTCTGTTAGCAAATCAATATAGAAATTCAAATAGAATCTGACTGAAAATGCCATTACACAGAACAAGTCAGACAGACTCGGAAACAAACCCAATGGAGCTCGCAAAAAGACTGGTTGCATTATGCAGCATTTACACAACCTAATTGCATGGGTCCCAAGCTTTGAAGAGTCACTTGAGAGCATTCCAAGTTCTTCTATGATAAATTCTGCTAAACACGTAAGTTATGACACAGTAGCTTCTGGGCAACAAGCATCAATCGCGGTTGATCCGAGTTTTGCCTGTTTAATGCTTCCACTTAGGCACCCAGCCTAATTATGAAGGACAAATGTGTTTGATTTTAACTGCGCGTTCAGCTACGCATTTATGAGGCATCAGTTGACCTCTTCGTGCGAGATATGCGACAATTTGAACGCAGTAGAATCACAATTTCAAGCCGCAGCGTTAACAATCATATGCGCATCAATCAAAGGCATATAAATTCAAGAGATCGCAATTTGAATGTAGAGACTTAGAGACCGTAAATTTGTGAAATTCCACATGCGGAAGAGATCAAAAGATACAAATTGGTAATGTCAACGTACATTACCGAAATTTGCTGAATAAATTGGACAGAGTAAATCTAACATTGTACATATACATATATATATATAATGATAGGTTGAATGAAAGGATATGTATCCCTGTTGGAACCTAGGGGGAGGACTTGGGCTTGAAGTTTCTAGTATTATATAATGTTATATAATCCTGCCTGCCCTGGAGGCCAAACTACAAAATACAGTGTCCAGCCACAGTGGAGCACAAAATGGAAAACAATGGAAAACAAGGTTAATGGGCACCACTACAAAATGCAACCATGCCCAATACGAATATTCTGTACATGTGTTTCACGTCGTGCTACTACTTGCAGTTTGCATTTTGTCGAGAACCCTACAAGTACTTCCCATCCAAAGAAAAACAAAAAACCATTTGGTGCCCCATGAGATTTGCATTTTGTAGTGCGGCAACCAGGATAGCGGATGTCCAATGATTTCTAATTGCCCAAGAGGCGCCCTACAAAATGCAAAATCCTGAAATAAAATCTCCAAGAAACCACAATTTTGAGCAATTTTGTCTGTACTGTACATGGAAGCACTACAAAATGCCAAAGCAGGATCATGTTTTTTTCGATGATTAAATGATATTAAATGGTTCTGGTACAGATGCAAATTCCAGGATAATACTTGGGATAATGCAATGTGCATGTTTAAGCTCTGGAGCTGTTTTGTACCTATCCCGGGATAGTGTATTCCGTAGTGGAAATTCCAACCCCAATGGAATTCATGGATATGTTTTGATACCATGCTGATGACTTTTGGTGCACGAAGAGAGAGAAGGCGTGCCGCAAACCTAAAGCGCCAGTGGATAGCGCATGTCTGTGCACACACTCTGTGCACACACTCTGCCATATCATTCCAGGTGGTCAGGAGATCAACTGCACAGGCAGATTTGGATCGCACACGCAGGCCACTTTTGGCCGCTCGAACCTTAAAATCCGGATCACGTGTAGACACCAGCGATCTTGCCTGACATTCCCCAGATCACCAGCGCACACAAAATCTGGATCATATGTGCTCACAAGAGATTTTGATAGATTTTGTATGCCAAATCCACATCACATGTGCACACAGGCGCTTTGAACCCGTTTGGATAATGTACTCTTTGTTCGGAGGAGTGACTTGAAAACATAAGGATTGCCCACATCGAAGAACATTGGGGTGAGGTTGGGGCAGGTTGGGTTGGAATGTTGATGTTCACTGGCATTTGCAAACCAAGCATGGCGCACATCCAAGAACGTTGGGGCAAGGTCGGGTTGGGATGGGGTGGGATGTTAGCGTTCACTGGCACTTGCAAACCCGGGATGGCACACATCCAGGAACATTCGCGTGGGGTTGTCAAGTCAGTTCCTTACTCACCATCGGTCAGTTCCACTCAAACAGGTATCCAGGTCCTTGCTCACCATGCACAGCCATGCCACGTGGCTGAGTGGCCAAAAATCAAGGCATGCCCTGCTTTCCCCTACCCGCCTGTACATGCGATCCGTTTTCTAAGGGGCTCCGCGTGCACATGGGATTCAAATTCCGCCTGTACATGCGATGACCCGACCTTGCAGTACATGTATGTATACATGTAATACTTCAAAACACTCAGTATGTTTACTACGAGTCCGAGTACTATTGTTTATGCACTATTCTCCCGCCCTAAAAATGGCATGCTGTTTGAGGACATGAGACTCCCAAGTGGCTTATGGACAGCCAAATGGCTTCAAGAAGGTAATGGTTGCGCATAAATGGTGGTGTGAGAAGAGCACGCTCTAGTTTGCAGCTCGCCATCACCGAATGAAGTACGGGTAAACCTGCAAAAATCTCAACGAGGATTTTGAGGGTCCAACTGTATCGCCCAACGCCTCTCTCGCCATCTCCTCGGGCAGAAACAAGGCATTCGACTCCAAAAACACATGCGACGTCTGCGACGTGACACATTTTGAGCCCAGCGCATAAAGCGTGTACATGTCTTCGGGATCTCCAGCTGCCGAGAGCTCCTGCGACCCGATTCCCAGAGCCACCAAGCGAAGGCAGCGAAGGCAGCGAAAGGTGAAAACTGGCACTGGTCTTTGTACTGCTGAGACAAGCTGAGCCAGCTGAGCTGTCTCCGCGTTGTCTCCGCGTTGTCTCCGTGCCCTCTTGATCCCTCTTGCCTCTGCCCGTGGAGATTCTGCCTTGACAAGAGGAAAAGGACCATTATTGAGGTCAGTTCGGCTCAGTTCTGCTCAGTTGCCACAAATCTCCGGCAACAGGCCTTGACTGGGGAGCCACTTGCTTGAGGGCTCATCAAGGCCTGTCAAAGCTCACCGTCTCTCAAGCACTAACGTTTCCATTTGAATCAAATCAGTGTCAGCGCAAGGTTGACTACAACCGCACCATATACAATGATAGTATATTATACTAGTTGCTAGTACAGTGTCCAAGGTTGCCCTACTTCAGAATGTGGAAGCCCTGTAGCGAGTTGTGACAGCGCCTGCTTCCACATTGACTCCAGTTTTGCCCTTAGTTCCTTCGCATCGCTACCTTAGGCATTAGCACCCCTGTGTTCACCAGACTCGACACCGACTGAACTACAGTATACTACAGTATGGATATCTCCACACACTCTTCAAAATGTACTTCAACACAACATACTTCAACGCAATCCATACTCCATGGATCTCCATGATGTATGTCATGTCTGCCAGGTATTGGAGGTCAACTAAGCCGTGTACTTCTAGCAGAATGTTCCAAAGCTATGGCCTGGATTGCAGGTCAAGTAACCTGAGTAACCTCCATAACTACCAAAATAATATCAATATAATAATAATATGTACAACAATAATCAAAGACGTGAAGCCCATGGAATACAATTGAAAACGAGCCAAAAACATCAAGCTGAATCAAATGTGTTTTTGCATCTGGCCTCAAGTGATGCCGTCCCTGATGCACCGTGGGATGCAAACACATGTGCATGTTACAGTATCATGTGATGCCTGATCAAATGATCAAATGCCTACAGTAGTCATGGCTAGTCATCACATGTCATCACTCTGTCTCAAAGCTACAGTTCTCGTCAGTTATCGTCCAAGAAAAATGTAGAATCAATGAAAAAAAAACTCATGCAGCTGAGCCACGATTCTCCTCAATGAGCTTGGTCATTCTGCTCACCTCCTGCAATAATCATTGTCAAGTGTTCACTCTGAGCATCAGACTGGCCTAATTTTCAAAATAACTATAATATGTATATATTTATATTAAATTATATATCATATGATATATATATATATATATATATCATATATATATTATATTATATTATATTATATTATATTGTATTATATTGTATTATATTATATTATATTATATTATATATATATATATTATTATATATATTATATTATATATATTATATTATATATTATATATATATATATATATATTATATTATATATATATATATTATATTATATATATGTGTGTGTTATATATATATTATACGTATATTTGAAATTCGAAAAAAAGTTCTTGCTCCATTCACATCTGGGTCTTGGCTACAACCGTAGCTGCATTGGCTCTGGGCTAAGTTGGGAATGCATGGGAATGCAATGAAACTGGGCAAAGTGCCATGTGATTAGCACATGCCGACTCTATGCCGACTCTATGCACTCCTCACGGATGCGATCATGGACCTCACTGATTCGATCACCTGCAGCTCGCATGCAAGCCGAATCTCCAAGGCATAGACTGTACAGTACACAGTTCAAGTTCAACCCACAAGTATCAGGTTGATTCAGGTTGTACAAGGTTACAAGGTTGTACATTTTTACATAGTTGTACAGTTTTGAGTTGCTGCATCCAAGCCCGGTTGGAAACAATCGAAGATATGCTGTGTATTGCACATTGCCCCAACGCATTGCTTTACCTGACTGCAACCTGGTTGCAGTACTTTTTTCGTTTCAGATTCAGTCGACGTAGACATTAAGTTTCCACTCGATGCTTGAGGACTGCAAAGAGGAACAGTATGGACCGTATGGAAATGTATAGAACAGTGTGGTCTCTTGACTTTCGCCTTTTGGACAAGAGAACATCCAAGGAGTGGACTGCGACACAGTCGCTCGGCTTCCAGCTCGTTTCTAAAGACCTGCCAAAGACCAACAATATGCTGTATACATCGATCTGTATACTGGATATTGATGTCGTCTGATGTCGTTTTTTGTATGCAATGACGGTATGCCAAAATCATAGAGCACTTCAAGACATCTCAAGACACAGGTCTGGAGGCTGTTCCCTTCCTGCGCCTGCTTGAAGGTTTCCCATCAGTCACCATGACATCATGATTCCAACATGTTCCAACAGTTCAAGGATGTTCAAGTGCTTGATACTTCTTGCCTGAAGATCTATGTCTATGGTGCTTTGAAATGAAGGCTTGCCCGACTCCTTAAATCACTGACCGACATCATTGAGCAAGTTCATTCCTCACCAGCATCTAGCAGCTATGCAATGAAGACTTTTGCAGCTGTCCTGGCAGCAGGTGTCCTCGGAAAACACACAACCTTCGACATTTTTTAATGGCAGGAAAAAGATGGAAAATGAAGGAGTAGCAACTACCGTACTGTAACATCTGTAACTGATCCGAGTCTGCTGCCAACTTTTGCTGACACTCTTGGACTTTCGCATCGAGGGTTTGCATCATGGCATGCACCTGGAACTGCTCCCAGCAGTTCATATACTCCAGCGATTCTTAGCATCTTGCTGGGAGGAAAGAAAAATGACTTCAAGCCAATTGTGTGAAGCCATTCTGAACTATGCAATGGAGCAAAGGAAACAATATCTCAAAGTTTGGGAGAAACAGAAAACAAGCCATGGCTCAAGAAGACACACCTGTAACTTTCCGCCCCTAAATGAAACTTGATTAATCTGTGTTTATATATATATATATTATATATATAAATATAAGCTTCTGTAGTGTCTTCAAGTGTCTTCAAGTATCCTTCGAAAGTGCGGGAAGTGTGGCAAAAGTACTGTTGATTCGCTGAGCGACTTGTGCGAATTCTTCATCCTTCGCATCTTGGATTCTTGAGATCTCCTCGTGCAAACGTCGCCTTGCAAGTGTTTGAATGTGTTGAAATGGTTTTCATCTGCATGCTCAGCCCGGCTCTGCAGTCTGTAGCCTCTGATGTAACACTTGCACCACTTACATGAATTCTGAGGGAGAATGAGATTCAAAAATTTCAAAATGAGATTCCATGGGATTCGATAATCATGTCAGGGGCACCCAGTCTCATTGCATAGGCTTGACACCTGCACCGGTCCACCAAAGTTGTCCAAAGCTGTCCAAAGTTGTCCAAAGTCCTTCAAAGCACAAAATTCGAGGCAGCGACTGTTACAAACAACTCAGAATATGACAGGCCTCGGCACGAATCATCTCAGCATGAAGCTTGCACTGGGTCTGAATCTCCTGATTAGATCTGATTAGCAGGAATACAGTAAATTAGAAACGAAAAATATGAATTGTAGCAAGTTCATGTAGCTTCATCTTTGTTTGAATCCTGTCCTGGCGAAGTTTATAGAAGGGATCCTGTCGGGTGAAAAAAGGAGAAGTCATACCGGGAAAGGATCCTGCATTTCTCAAACCCTATATACTTGTCGACACACACTTAGAACATCAAACGTTTTCCGAATGCGCCGGCACACACACTTAGAACATCACAAAAATCAAGAAGGGGATGTTCTAAGTGTATCACTTAGAACATCAAAAAACACCTCACTTAGAACATCAACACATAACAACACATAAAAGATGCATTTTGACAAGGGAAAAGGTGGTCTGATGTTCTAAGTGTCTTTCAGACAATGGTTTTGGTATTTTTTTGACACTGGAGTCATCACTGAAAATATGGTTTGTCCCACACATTCTGTTCTACGCACATCAAGCTTAAATAACTGGTTTGAAACACTCCTATACTCACCCCGGCTTTTTCCATTACTTTTAGTATAGCGGACAAACACTTAGAACATCATTATGTACAAATTTGATGTTCGAAGTGTGGATTTTGGGGTTGATGTTCTAAGATGTTCTAAGTGTGACACTTAGAACATCTACAGTACCCAGGCTAAATGTTGGAGGAGCGTTTTCCAAATGATGTTTCCAAATGCATTTCTCAAACCCTCTAGATATATCTAGATATTCTATGATATTCTTCTATTGCTGCGATGTGCCTCTTTTTTATTCATCTTAGATTCTTTATTCTTCCTTCAGCTCTTCAGGCTCATACCTTGTTTACCTCAGAATGTTGAAACATGATGCGAAACACGCCTCCATGTCCCAGCTTCTCTCTCGGACCCTTGAGTCCTGCAAAGCCAATGTCAGCAATCAGTACAATAGCTCTGCAGACTGCAAAGCTGCAAAAGTTGCATTAGTCGCCTGGTAAGTTCATGCAAGTTCTCTCTTTCGGTCGCATCTCTGTGTGTCTCAATGCTCCTCGACTAATAAGTTCTGTTGGAGGCAAGCCTCTGAAGCGCACAACATAAGGTTTCAGTGTGTAAAGACGGGAAAGAATCGTCAAAGGTTGAGATGTGGATTGCTTCAGGACTACCAAACAAATCGGTTTGGACCCATCATTCGGCAATCAATGCGGCCGTGAAGCTGAGTTCAAATCCTGCAAAGATGGCGTTGAGTGCGTTGAGCTTGGCAGAGCTCTGGCTGAAGCAGTGCTGTATGAACTGATAGGCTGCAATGGTGCGCTTGATGGGCTAGGTTCCTTCATCTCGCCTTGCACTGACCCAGGCAGTGTCTGCCGTGTTTGGTGAGCGCAGTGCAACGGATGCAGTTGCGCAGCAGCACCAAAGTCTTGCGGGACATATCTCCGCCCCATCGTCGATTGGTACTGGAGCTGCTGGCATTGTAGTGAGGTCGGCGGCGGAGGGCTGACCATAGCAAAGCTGATGTGCACAGGTACCTGACAATGTTGGGTTTTACGCCAAACGCATCTCACTCTGACCCACTGTTTTTTTTAGTGTGTTTCTCTTGCCTCTTGCCTTTTGCATCCTTCCACACATGCAAACTTCACAATTTCACAATTTAAGATCACTGTGCCTGCGGAGAAGCAGATGGAGAGCCAGCATATGGTGATAATTGTCCACCAGAGTGTGGGAATCTCAGTCAGAAACGATTCAAATGATTTCCGAGCTGAGATCATGCTGTGCAATACATCTTGCGGAAGATGACGGAAACCCGGCGGAACATCCTGAAACGTTTGTGGTTTTGTTGGTTGGGGTTCTGTTTCGGCTCCCTGAGTTCTTCACCGGAAAGATTTTGGCTGCGGAGACAAATGTCCTCTGTCACACCCTGTTTGTTCAGGCGAACGTGAGAAGCCTCTGACCTGGATTCAACATGATTCAGCATATTCAACGAGCTGTACTAAGCAAGCAAAGCAGATCAAGGCAAAATGAAGCAAAGTGCCACAAAGCATTATAAAGGCGGAGGTGCCTCTGGAACAGTTGCAGAATGGTTCCCTGGCATTGGAACCTGTGGTGAGAAAGCCCTCTCTGACTTTGGCCGCGCCAAGACCTGAAATGACTCAAACCATCTCAAACCGTTTCAAACCTACTGCTCTGCAGAGTGCTGAAAGCGAGAGCTGCGCCTCTCGATAAGCAGTTCGCTGAGTGTTGGGTGAGCCAGGAGCCTTTCAAAACATTCGAGGCCCTTCAGAGTCTAATCCCCTTGTGATCCTGTCTTCTGCTTGACAGGTCTTGAAAGTAAAAGAACGCTGGAAATAAAACAATCCTTTCTGCAGGAGACTGCAGCATGCAACAGCATGTGAGCTACTGAAAATGTTCCGTCCAGCCCGGACGTTCGCCCACCAAGTAGAACATCGTTTTTGTTCCGTCTTTTCATGCAAACAATTTGAACAATATGTTGCATGGGGTAATAACATAGGAATCAGAATGAGAACCCCCTCTGAACAAGTTGTTGAATGGGGAAATAACATTTATCTTCATAAGGGATGGATATCCGTTTCAGACACATTCTACCAATTGCACGGTTTTCACACATCTTCAACATCCGAGATGGACATGCACAAAGAACTATATATAATTATACATATATATATATATTGACATCTACATATCCTGTACATATCCTGTACATATATATATATATATTATGTGTGTGTATTATGTCTATCTCTATATACATATATTATCATATGGTTCATTTCATTCCATTTTACGTCAAATCATTTCATTCATTAATCCATTCACGCATTCATTCGTTGATTCATTCAATCATTCAATCGTTGATTCATTCAATCAATCATTCGTTCATTCATTCATTCATTCATTCATGAATGTTGAGTCAGTCATTCAGTCATTCAGTCAGTCAGTCAATCATTGGCTCACTCATTTGTCAATTCATTGTTTGTACCAATGAACGAAGGAACCACTGAATCAAAGCATGAGTGAACTGATGAGTCAATGAGCTAGTGAATCAATGAATCCGAACCAGTCAATGAATTAATGAATGTGCGACTCAACCAATGAATCAATGAATGGGTGAACCAAAGAGTGAAGGAATCAATGCATGAATCAATGATCAAGTCAACCAATGAATAAATGAAGGAATGAACTCAATGAATGAACCAATCAATGAATGAATGAACCAACAAATAAATGAATGAATGAATGAATCAATAGAAGAATGATTCAATAATTGGCTCGGCGCAGTCACTGAGCGAATCAATCAATTAGTACTGCTTCTCTTTGATACTTCTTCTCTGGTCTACCTCTTGTCTGGGCTACCTGTTCTCTGCCCCGCTTCCGCTCTGAGCTCCCTCCCTCTCCAACTGCTTCTTCTCTGAGCTTACTCTTCTGTGGTTTCTGTAAGCCACTTATTATCATGGTGCAGCCAGCACAATGCATTTTGCAACCACCAGCTGCAAACCCGCAAAGCACGAGTGTGGCACCATGCTCAAAAATTACCATATATTTGTCGCACCTGTTACAATGCATTTAGCGATCTCTAGCTGCAGTCCCACATAGCAAGAGCATCACAGCATGGTCAATTGAGGCTTTCCTCCAATGCGTTTCGTCACCTCCAGTCCCAATTCTGGATAGCGGCCGAGGGATGATTCGGAAACCAACACAGATGATTCGGAAACCACGGATTCCTGGCAACCAAGGACCTGTGCGTGTGTGTGTGTGCGCGCGTGTGCGTGCAAGTACAAACGAAGATTTCATAATGTGGCATCATGCGCGTGTAAGTGCAATAGAAAGTCTTGCATCGTAACATCAAGTGTGTGCATGTGTGTGTGTGATATTGTGTGTGTAAGTGCAAGAGAAGATACTTTAACGCCGCATGTCTCAAAGAAGATTTATTTTTAACGTAACATTAGCTGTGCATGCTAGCGCAAGACAAAGTCGTATATAAAAACATCAAGTTTGTAAGTTCGAGAAGAATCTGTATGTGTGTAATGTAGCGTTGTGACATCGTTGTTGGTGGTGTTACTGTTTTTATTTTTGTTGTTTTGGTTCTTGTTGTTGTTGCTGCAGTTGTTGTTGTTGCTGTCGCTGCTGTTCTTGTTTTTGTTATTGTTCTTGTTCTTGTTGTTGTTGTTGCTGCTGTTGTTGTTGTTGCTGCTGTCGCTGTTGCTGTTGCCGCTGCTGTGATGAGTTTTGAGTTGCGAGTTGTGAGTTGCGAGTTGCGAGTTGTCTTTGTGAGTTGTTGCGTGTTGTTTGTCGTTTGTCGTTTGTTGTTTGTTGTTAATTTTTAGTTGTTAACTGTGAACTGTTTGTTACCTTTAGTTGTTAGTTGTAGCTTAAGTTTACAAGGTCCATGTCGCATAGGCCGGGACTGTCCATCACCCTCCCCACCACCCCGAAATCCGAAATCCCACCTCACCCCATGTGTAAGGCAACATCAAGTCAGCGGGACATGAACTAACCTCACACGTAATGCAGGAATTGATCGGCGACGTAGCCACAAGACTCTGCGCAAGCACCTCGTGTGCGTGCGTTTGGAACCGATCTGTGCTAGCATCAGTCGTGTGTGCAATTCGATTAGAACGTATCATCCCCCCCACACCCCGAAACCCGAAACCCTCCCCCAACCCCTGTGTAAGGCAACATCAAATCATCAAATCAGTGTGCCATGAATTAACCTCACGCATAATGCCGGAATCGATCGGTGATCTAGCAGCCAGCCTCTTTGGCTGTCCCCAAGCGCAGATCTTGGTTGATTTACGTGAGACTTTGGCTGATGAAGCGCGATATTTTGGTTGCTGAATTGCCTCTGATTTTGGTTGCTGACTCGCCGAGATTTGGTTGCTGAACGGGGCTTTCCTGGATAACAGGAGCGTCACACCAAGGCGACCACCGCAGACAATGGGGACGATTCCGCGCTACTCCGACCCTATCACTTGTTTAAACATGTTTTGGTCAACCGAGCTCTCGCTACGCTTGCAGCGAGAAGCACATTCTTGAACAAAATTGAACTCTCGCCACAGTCTCGTACACTTTCTGCGGCAGCTTGATAGTACCTGTATTTTACCTGCACTGGCTAATAGACATTGTCCCTTTCTTGAAGTACCTATAAATTAGTGTTGAAATTCCTAGTCGCAGTGCCAATCCCCTGGTATGGGGTGAGATAACCCATTATGAACTGTTATATGACTATCAGTTGCTGTCAGTTACTGTCAGTTGCTTACAATATCTAAACCTGCAAACCCTTGCCATGAGTCTCACAAGTCAACTCACTATTTTGCGCTTCTCTTAATGCACGGGCAAAAAGTCCCTCAGGTACGGGACATCTCGCCGAAGCCTGGCCATGCAGTCACAACCTGCAAGACCTCAGCCTTGAATTTCTCTTTTATCAAAAATATGTTGTTCATCTTTTTGCACCTGTAATATCCTGTAATCATCTCTTGTCATCTTCTCTCTACTACAATCAAATGACAAATTACTCAGCACCGTACATGCGGGACTTCGGCATGCAAACAAGTTTGCACAGTTATGAATGATAGAAGCGACATGAAGCGAGCTTGCTATTTTGCGGCACTTTGGAGATCAAAGTCGGCTAGTTGTTGAGCCAAGCAGCTTAAGAATAGCCTGTTTGAGCAAGGAGTGCTCAAACGGAGCTTTGACTTTCAGATACGCTCTGACCTTGTTGAGTAAGAGATTGAAAGCAGCATACTCTCAGATTTGTCGCGTGCTTGCACAACGGCTTGTGACGCCACACCTCTATCGTGCAAAAGTGTCTGGCTTTCCTTAAAATCAATGAATTCACAAAAACTCCTCGTGCATTTTGCTGAGGAAAAGACTCCAAGAATGCGATTGTTCTGAACCATGAGTGGAAGCAAGTTGTCCTGCGGGCGGGCCGCTGTCTCAGATTATTTTAGACAGTTCAGTTGCACACTTAAGATGATAAGTACGTTCACTAATTTAAAAACTGTGCGCGTGTGCTGTAGATGTTACATACTTTTTGCATCAGAAGGGGTGGACGAAATGTAGAAGGGGGTAACAACACGAATGGAACAAGGAAATTCAATGCCACATGGCTCTGCGGCATGAAGAAGTCCAAAATGACCTGATTTATTTGTTGCTGTTGTTGTTGCTGTTGTTTGGAACAAGGCACTGCCTCAGTTATGGAACGGACATCATAAATAGGTAAAAAATGAGGCAAGAGTCTTACATCAAAATAGCTGGGGTTGCAATAGGTTTGTGCGCGATAACATCAGGTTTGGTTGCATGATAGTGTTATTACATGACTGTCAGGGTGACCGCGACTAGCAACGTGATGAGGAGACTTTTCTGTATGTAAAATGGGCACTATCAAAATGAATTGGTACTGGGGAGTATGTTGCTGTTGATGCTGGTGTTGGTGTTGATGCTGATGATGATGATGATGATGATGAGGATAATGAGGCGGTGACGATACCGTAAATGAGGATCGATGGGACTCTTGGGTCCAAACTTCAAAATACATCAACATACTGTACTCTATTTGATGCGCACAGGCGGCCAAATTCAGTTTATGACACTAGAATACACTAGACATGTCCCCAGCAGGCATAGAATGGGGGCCAGGGCTCCCCGTAGTGAAGATTTCCTTGTTAATCCCAAACACGACTCCGAAGTGCAATGGGCCACCCCAGTGCAAACACACATTAAGCTGGTAACAACGTCTGTAAAAGCCCGTGTCGGTGATGACATCACAGAGTCCCAGGATGATGATGCAAATGTCCGAAACTGTCGTAGTTTACACATTTTTATTGTTTTGGAATTTCTGGTGCAAATCCCTTGGAAGGGTGCCCTCAAGAGTGGAAAATCTAGTGTTTGACAACGTTACAAGCACGAAACTGCAGTTTTGTTCGCGAGGGTTTCGCCGAAAAAAACCTTTTTTAGGTTCAAGCACAAAGTTGGCCGAGGTTGTTCAGGGCATTGCCTTTGGCGCATGTGTGGAAGTGCAAGAGAACATCCAGCAGCGTAGCATGATGTATGTGTTGATGTATGTGTGGAAGGGCAAGAACACTTACTATAGAGTAGAAGTCGGACAGAACGTTATTACCCCACCCCACCCCACCCACCCCACCCCCAAAATATCAAGACACGAAAATATCAACACGCGCCTGGCCTCTTACAAGCGTTGACACCAGAAACTTATATAAACAAATATATTAAACTTATACAAGATCACGCCGTCTGCATTTTGAAGACCTTCCGCATGCAACGTAATGCACTTCCATGCAACGGCATGTTCGGTCACGTCCTGAAGCAACCTGGAGAGCTCTTTGAGCTCAGCCACTGCCCAAACCTTCAGGGTTTCGTCTATTTTGCCGCTCCGACATCACCACAGGAAGCCATGAGAAACCAAAAAAAAACACGCAAAAACTCCATAAACAAAACGGATCGTTGAACTTTATCAGGGTCGAGGTCGGTAAGGTCTGTAACAAAATGGAAAGAAAGGGGCAACGGCGAATCTGGTAGTGTTCACCATTGGATTTTGAGTCGAGCCGGAACAAACTATTGAAACTATCGAGTTTGATCCAGTGCAGTCTGGGTTTCTCTGGGTTTCTCTGGGTTTCTCTGGGTTTCTCTGGGCTTCTCTGGGTTTCTCTGGGCTTCAGGCACATAGTGCAACTTGTTGGTTGTTCATGTCAGCAGCCTCAGCAACCATGCCAGGATGATCCAGTATGTGGCATTAATCTGTCAACCAACATCACACTCATCACACCTTTAGAATTTTGGAAATGACATACTCTGGTGCCAAGGTACTGTGAGCAAATATCTTGTGATTCTGACATCATCAAAGAACAATTTCAGAGTCGCTGAAGTACTCTAATCACTTCAAGGCTAGCTTGCCAGCACTCATAAACATCACGGGTTCAATGAGATGTGCTATGACTGCGTTTTTGCACATCTATCGTATCTATTGGGCACCTTTCTGTATCCCACCTAAGAAAATGTTGTAAAATGTTGTAAACATGTGGGGCTTGTCATTCTCTCCTTCTGGCCGTTACATCATGGTTGTTTATTGCAACTGAAAAGTTGACGTCTTCGCCGTGTTTCAATACATCCAAGAGGCAAGTAACAAACAAGTAAAATATGAATTATGGAGATCAGGTGTGTGTGTGTGTGTGGTTTTGTCGACATCTTTACTTGCAAAATGGAGAGACTTTGCCAAGTTGCTGCTATGGCAGCTTCTTCTGCCACAGGCACCACCAATTTGTGCAACACAGGAACGTCCTGCTTCTGTCATGCTTGGAAAGAACTTGCAAAAGTGAATGGCTCACACAGAAACATCTGAATACACTCCCATCATCCCAATTATGCACCAAGAATATCCTGCTGGTTTTGCTACCTGCAATAGTTTTGGCATGGTTTGCCATTGTTTAAGGGACAGGTCTGCCGGCGGGGGTGTCGGCCACGGCTGGGTGTGCGTGTCGGGCGGCGCCAAGTGCCCTGCCGGCCGGCGACGAGTGATGGTCGGCCGGCGCCAAGTACACCGCCGGCCGGTGCAAATTGTCGCTCCGGACTTGGCGATACATATCGAATGCAGTCCGGCGCAAACTTAGAAACCACGCATGGATTTGTCGGCCGCCCGGTTGCTGTGTCGGACGGCGGCAGTTGTGTCGGCCGCGGAGCTTCTGTGTCGGACGGCTGCGCGTCGCGTCGGGGGCTGCCACAAAGCAGGAAAAAAAACAGAGCTAGCTTAGCAAACTAAGGTCTGCGTGTCGAAACTGGCATGTCTGTGTCGGCCGCGGGGCTTCTGTGTCGGACGTAGAGGAGGGCATAGCATGAGTACTGAGTACGTACAGTTTACATACGCAGTCAAGGCTCAAGAGATATAGGGGTATAGGTAAAGGGGACCTCGTGCTGTAGAAAAGTCACCACTCCCCCCCGTCTCAAAAAATAATCAAACGGTCATTCGTGGACAATGTGGTGAAACGTTTCAAACATCTTGCCAACGTGACAAGCATCTTGCAACGTGCCAGCTATCTTGCAACGTCACAACATCTTCTAAACGTGCCAGTTTCAAGTTACAAGAGAAAATTCGGAGCAGAGCGTCAAGACCGGCAAAAAGAAGTTGCTTGAGAAAGTTCAGAGCGGAGCGGCAAGAGCGGCTCTTAAGTTCAGAGCGTAGCACCATGAACGTGTCAGAAGTTTCAAAAGTTACCTTCCTCCCCCCTTCCCCCCACCTCCCCGAAAAATAATCACACAGTCATTCGACAATGTGTGTCAGACAAAAGTTTCCTACCCCCCAACCCAACCCCCCTCTCCCCCTGAGGTAGCTTTCCCCGTATTAAGGGAGCCCTGGAATTCAGTGACCACATTTGTTCACTGAATTCCAGGGCTCCCTTAATACGGGGAAAGTTGTGGTCACAACAGAAGTGGCGGCTGCACTCTTTTACACGCAGGATTGCAGTGATCTTGAGCCAACGAAGTGGCGCAGTGTATACAGTGAATTCTGTGTACATGTCAACATGCATGAAAGCATTGTGTATACACGTAAAACAAAATAAATAACACCCCCCCACCCCAAAAATTATCACACGGTCATTCGTCGACAACGTGGTGAAATGTTTCGAACATCTTGCAACGTGCCAAGCATCTTGCAACCTGCCAACCATCTCGCAACGTCACAACATCTTCTAAACGTGCCATTTTCAAGTTACAAGAGATAAGTCGGAGCATAGCGTCAAGAGCGGCGTAAAAATGACTTGAGAAAGTTCAGAGCGTAGCGTCAAGAGCATATTGTTAAAAGCTACTTTCCTCGCCGCCATCCCACATTCCCCCCACCTCCCCCCCCACCCAAAAAATAATCGCACGGTCATTCGTCGACAATGTGAAGTGTGTCATACAAAAGTTTCCCACCCCCACCTCCCCCCCAACCCAACACCTCTCTTGCAGACATCTTGCAACGCTCCAAGTATCTTGCGACCTGCCAACCATCTTGCAACGTCAGAACATCTTCTAAGCGTGCCATTTCCAAGGTACAAGAGAAAATTCGGAGCATAGCGTCAAGACTGGGCAAAAAGTGGCTTGAAAAAGTTCAGAGCGGAGCATCAAGAGCGTGTCAGAAGCTGCAAGAGAAAGTTCAGAGTTTGGCATCAAGAAGTGTTACAAGTGCGTTGCTAAAAGTTACCTTCCCAATCACACAATCAGTCCTCAATGTGCCTACATGTGTCGGACAAAAGTTTCCCTCAAAATAATCACACGGTCATCCGTCGACAATGTTGTGAAACGTTTCCATCATCTTGCAACGTGCCAAGCATCTTGCAACATGCCAACTATCTTGCAACGTCACAACATCTTCTAAGCGTGCCAGTTTCAAGTTACAAGAGAAAATTCGGAGCATAGCATCAAGACCGGCTCAAAAAGTGACTTGAAAAGGTTCAGAGCGGAGCATCAAGAGCGTGTCACAAGCTGCAGGAGAAAGTTCAGAGTTTAGCATCAAGTGGTGTTACCAGTTTCAAAAAAAGTTCAGAGCGTAACATCAAGAGCTTGTTGTTAATACC
>Ga0126342_10001327_pt1 | contig 34216 bp, 27 predicted proteins | sample Cyp1metagenome_FD_92528 | JGI IMG/M metagenome (GOLD analysis project Ga0126342, IMG submission 92528) | Coral microbial communities from Lord Howe Island, Old Settlement Bay, Australia - Cyphastrea 1 metagenome | ecosystem: Host-associated > Invertebrates > Cnidaria > Coral ...
ACGCATTCCCTTTTGTCGCTAGATTTTTTGATAGGGGTATCCTTCTGTTATTCTGAGATTTCTGATGCATATTGACGGGGCATTCTCTGAAGGCGTCCCTCATATTTCAAAACATGTTTTAAATATTGAGCTGGAGTGGAAGGGGGGGTGGAGAACACTTGTCGTTGAAGCTTGACATGTGGCACCCCCTGCAAAATAATTATGTGAAAGGGGGTCAAAACATTTTTGAAATAATATCATTCTAGGGAACCCCTGGGGAAAGACATTTTGAGGGGGGGTTAATGGAAATAATTTCCAGGTGTTCCTAGGTCAAGTCGATCAATCGAATGTATGTCAAGCCCCATTGAAATAGTTATGTTTTATTATTTTAAGGGGGAGGGGGGGGTAACTAAGGTAGGGGTGATTGTGAACCAAATGGCTACTGAAGCTTCGGCAGTTTCATTGGACAATGGGCAAACATTCTTGACACCACCAAAACGGCAATGCTACGATAGGCTCAACCAAAATTATTTCGAAATAATTGTTTGGCACCTGACCCCTCGTTGGAAAATTATTTTGATGGGGTCGGACGGTCGGACCCCGTTAAAATAATTTCCAGCCCAGAAATTATTTTTGCATGGCTTGACCTATGCCAGAAGTATATGGTTTTCGCATGAATTTGATAATTATTTCTGAAAAATTATTTTGGTACGTGACCCCCACCTGAAATAATATAGCTAAGGTAGCAGTGATTTGAAAGACTTAAGGTTTTTTTCATCTCATAGGGTGATGATGATTAAGGACCCGAGCGACAAGGTATATGTTCCAGTGTATATGAAAAACCACTGGCTAGACTATTTTGCAGTTTGTACATCCGGATAATATATCTTTATAATAAATACAGTGTAAGGTGTATCTGGGATATGTACGTGTATACATATATATATATGGATATATTTCAGTGTATTACATGGGATGCAATATAAAAATATATAAGGTATCATTCTCCATCTCTGAGATTATTATGATAGTTTTTATCGAACGAATGGTTAGTTAGGAGGGAGCGAGTCGGAGCTACTAAAAGTTTCCCAACCAGGTGATAGTATCATATGTATATATGTATGTGAATATATACAATATTCTATCCAACTCCCCCTCTTTTGATATAATGGGTATTGAATTCTATAAAAACATTATCATGATTCATTTGGCTGTGTCTGAAATTGGGATATACCGCATACCCAAGAATCACCATGCTAAATGGGAGAATGGTGATTAACCGTCAATTTTGGGATACCCTTCCGACAAACCCATGTGGTGTAAGGGTAAATATCTTCGTAACCCGCAAAGTATGATGCCTGATTGGATTGTTCTGGTGTTTGCTTCCAACTCTTGATGGACAATATGACCATTGCCAACTTCAACATGGCTATAGAAAGTATAGACAGTGTTTGATATACCTTGGATGTATTAGGGGATACCATTTTATGGTAATCCTAACACAAGTAAAAAGGATTGGTGTCATGGCTGCTTTACAATACCGCCTCTCACACAATGTGGGGTTTGGATCAGCTACCATGCTAATCCACCGGGTTCAGGGCAACACTAAGTGATGCTAATTTAGAAGTTCAACATTGGCAGTAGACTACAATGAATTTCAGCACCCTTTTGGATGCATAGATCTCCTTGACGTACTGGTTGTATTATACCTTTTCAAACCTATATCCTATGTATTATATTCACAACACACACATATATATATACCTCTATCTATATCTATATCTATCTATATATATATAAATAGATACTGGTTAATATCTGATACCCCCACGTTTTTTCACCGAGCTTCTGCCTTGGACGCCGCCTCCACTGCCTTCGCGGCCCCCGCAGCGCGGGCGCCACTGGCCGCGCAGCGCCCTGCGGCCGCAGCGGCGATGGCAGCAGCATCGCTGCCGCCGGCCTGCTGTGGGGAACTATAAATAGTACAGGTTTCAGCTGTATATCATTAGATAGACATTATGTAAGACTACAGGTTATATATATATGTATACCTGAGATGATTATAAACTGTACTATTACATAGCTGTATAGCTATATAAACTATATTACAATATAGCTATTACATGTACTATTTTGTCATCATCCGGAAACATATCATGGGTGTTAGTTTGCTATGTTTGTTGGTTTGCCCCAGTTAACTAGTTCGATATATCCGCGAAAGGCGTAGATCATGTAATAATCCACTTCAAAAGGGGCTTTGGCCAACAAGACTACAGGAAGTGTCCCCTTATACAGGCAATCTGTTTGGAATAGGCAAACGATTGGATTTGTGGCAGACATATCCAGACTTAGACAAAGATTTCAAACAATTTATAACTGGCGGCGCTTCCGGTATGTATGCAATTTTTGATTTGGACACACATGGCATCCCATTTTTCAATGATTTGTGAAGTTTCATTTCTTAAAGTCTCAGCATTTTCTCATTCATGAGAGCTAGAAAAATCAATGTATCTTGGATCTGATTTACATATTTTCCACCCAGAAACCCTGTGGATTCTTGGGAATTGAGGCATATTTTTTTTTCGCCTCCTTGCAGGCTTTGGCTGCCGCAGCTCCGGATCTCTTGGCCGCCTGGCAGCGATTTTTTTCGCTGGAGATTGGAATCATCTTTGAAAAACCATCTTTGAGGCCTATTCATATTCTCAATAAAGTATCCAATGATATAAGCAAAACCATCTTTGGAAAAAAAAACAGAAATGACACCATTCTGGAGTGAGATGAGTTCCAATCTCATTAAAAAAATATGTTGATGTGCGGGTTCGAATAATCCCTTCCTTGTGATTCATCGTTCCAGCCTCCAACAACCCTGATGGAATGTGGTGGATCTGTTCGTGTATAATTTTTTCAGTATCCTGCAGCAATCTAATCTGCCAATGAAAGATTCCCTATTTGCATCCAATTTTAAAAAACATCCAACCAACACTAGACATGTTCAATTGATTTGCCATCAGCCAACAGGGATCAACTGGGATTACATATACATTGTGTAAAAAAAAAACATACACACAGATTTCACACATGAAAATTGAACCAAAAACCATTAAATAACCCCATGATATTGGAAGTCTTTTATTGTCAGTGGGAATTTTAGGTTCTAACATGGAGGCACTATCACTATACCATATAAAGCTATATTTTGTGGGGATATTCCCTTACATAAGCCTCAGCAATAGGCTTTGAATTTGTGGTAATTACCTCCAATTTAGGTATCTGACATGGCCATTGATATGGAGGTAGGGGACCCCTAAATCATGCATTTTTTTGGTGGACTTTCTATGAACCAACTAGCTGGGGATCCCATGACTATGGAACCCCCAGTTGGGTGAAGGGATATATATATATATACATAGTTATGAGCTATTAACCACTCTTATTCACCGTCATTAACCATCATCACCCATCACTAACCAAGAATAACCACCACTAACCCCATCATCAACTAACCATCAGTCACCACTATATTGACTATTATAAACCATCATTCACCATCAATATCCCACCATAAACCCATCCTCCCATCCCCAACAGTCACCTCCTCCGTGGTCATAGAACTAAGACAAACGTCGCCCACGGCGATGCCCACGGCGGAAGCAAGCTGTTGCCTGGGTGGTGGCGACTGGTGGCGACTGGTCATGGGGATACCCCATCCAGGCTGGGTTTGGGTCATGGGATCCGACAAATCCAATGGATGATTTGGGGGTGCCATGAATAGCCTGTTTAACAGAAATTTCATCTGAAAATTTCAACACTAGAATTGAATAGCTGCGCATGACCTCAATGAATCAATCCAAGACTACACTTGGGGGTCTCGAATATTCGGGGACAAGGATCGGTCCATTAGGGATCAGCCTTGGAAAGGTTGCAAAAAAACACAGGAGCAGTCAAATACATCCACCATGGCACCATTTTTTGCGATTCGTCCTAAGAGGGGGTTCTAAGATGTCGCAAGCACCATCCAAGGTCAAAGATGTGGATTTTAATTCGCAATCATAGGAAGTAAAGCAGCGAAAAGAAGAGTTCTGCCAAGAATGGAGACAAACTGCAGAGTTTGATACACAACAACGGGAAAAACACCAATGAATGGAGGTTCCAAGTATGGGGTTGCAAACAACAACCATGGAGATTTAATTGTCAACCAGGTGCATTTCAGCTGGATGACCCATCTTGCGAAGACACCTTTTGGTAATCAAACGCGGCAAGGGGAAATTCCATTCCACCTTCTGAACCATCCTGATGCGCCCTGTCGGGCATGATGTCGCACAATTTGCAGCCTTCTACCGTCAGCACCCGCGTTTGGCGAAGGGATCACTGAACCCCGAGCCGCAAGAAATTCTAAAAGACAAAGTTTTTTCTACCGATCTATCTATCTATCAATCCATCCATCCGTCTATCTATCTATCTACCTATCTATCTATGTATCTGTCTGTCTGTCTATCTATCTATCTTTCTATCTATCTATCTATAAATTCTATTCTATTCTATTCCATTCTTTTCTATTCTATTCTATTCTAACTTATCTATCCATCTATCTATTAATTCTATCTATTCTATTCTATTCTATTCTATTCTATCTTATCTATCTGTCTATCTACCTATCTATCTATCTATCTATGTATTTATCTATCTATCTACCTATCTATTTATCTATTTATCTATCTATCTATCTATCTTATCTAATCTTATCTAGTCATATCTAGCCTTACCTAATCTTATCTAATCTTATCTAATCTTATCTAATCTTATCTAATCTATCTATTCTATCTATCTATCTATCTATCTATCCATCTATCTATCCATCTATCTATCTATCTATCTATCTATCTATAAATTCTATTCTATTCTATTCTATCCTATCTCATCTATCTATCTATCTACCTATCTATCTACCTACCTATCTATCTATTTATCTACCTATCTATCTATTCTATTCTATTCTATTCTATTCTATTGTATTGTATCTATTCTATCTATTCTATCTACCTATCTATCTATCTATCTACCTAAAGCTGTATCCAATGGCAATCTCAATGTTCTAAAGTCGGATGGAACCCTTGTAGCTGGCCAAAGCTTCGTTACTTATCACTTAGGTGAGCTCACTTAGTCACTTGGGTGAGCCACCAAGTATAGTCCATAAATGTATGCACCCACAATATCCCCATTGCAATATCCACTACTTAGCGACGCCCGCAACGCACCAGCAAGTGCCCAGCAACACGTCGGGCGTCACCCGCAAGTGGCGGGTCGCGGCGAAAGCGGCAGCGATGACCAGGGTGACCACCTGCGGACCAAACTGAGATGTTTGGACATCTCTGTATCTCATGTTTGGATATGGGAGGCTTGAAGACGTGATAATATATGTTAATAAGAAAATGGTATGTGTATATATATATACTATGTGTACGTAGATATATCCATGGACATGTATTGACTGGTTTATGTTTGTTTGAAAAACATCTTCCAAACAAACTGATCGTTTGACACCGACCAAACGCACTGAGGGAACTTGCGGATAGGGCTCCGGTGGGGGAATCCTCAGGATGGACTGGTCACGGTGGAGATGTTGATCCTGTTCAATAGTCATCTACCATTGATGGATATAACCATCTGGGTGCTCCGACTTCTTTCATCCTTTCACCATCTTCAAAGCTGTTGGCCACTTGATCAACTCACTCCTAGTGTGTGTGCCAGATTGCAGGTGAGCCGTGACAGAAACCCTGCGCTATCCTCAGCTCTTGGGTGGAATCTGGTAGTCCAATTTCAGCCGAGTAGTACAAACCCGATAGCCATCAACCAATAGGAATACTGGCCAATAACATTGGCTTTCGCGCCAATTTGGATATGGGGTTGTCTCAAATGTGGATACCCTGCGGAACCTTAGGCTCGATTGTCATTTTACCCAGCAATTTTGCCATGCACCGGAAATCTCAGATCTTAAGACAAATCCAAATCATACTGGTGGTTCTGAATCGCATCATATCAACATTGTTTAAGGGGTTTCAAACCCAAACCGGCAATCAAATCCTATTGCATTGTTAGTTAAATCCCATGAATATCTATTATATATATATATCCTAATGAAATTGTTGATCTTACGCCACGCCGTTATTGTTGGCTGAATCAGGTTGAATCAACATCATACTAAAAACCATGGTGATATCTGATTCTCCTAGTTCTATCACCAAACCATGGCCAGTTTCCTTAGAAACCCAACATATACCCCGTGGAATACCAATTAAACCAACTTTCTTGATGACGAGACCACTTTTTTCATCCAACGAAATGAATCTCCAAAACCGATATCCCCAGTGCGCCTGGTCTGGTGGTTTGCTGGCAGCTGCAGCCCCTGCCGCGTTGCAAGCCTTGGTACTGTCAATCCTTGCTCTTTTTTTTGGCGGAGTGTCATCCAGAGACGTATTGGTTAAAAATGATAAACATCTACTGGCTGCATTTACGTTCAAGTAGAAGTGGATAGTAAACCTTTTAAAATACAATCAAACACTTCGAAATCCCTGCCGACGCGGCTTGTACAAGTATGTCCAAAATTCATTCTTGAAACCTGCGTTCTTATTCATCATCGCCACCATCGCCGTGGGTTTTGTTTGAACCCGGGAATGTATCAACTCAAGTCAAGTCTTCACTTTGCTATGTCAACCACACCTAATACGGCAAAACATGACAACTCAGTAACAAAACAGTCTTCCAAGAAAGAGGTTTCGTTTTTCGTTTTCCGTTCGTTTCTCAAGTTAAATGCAACATATATTCCGCTATTTCATTTCTAATTGAAATCGCGACGTCAACCTTTTGTCGGCGGTATATGTGTGGATGTGTGTGTGAAACTTTCAATAGATGTAAAACTTGTACCTTGATGAAATTTAGTTGCAGGGGGTGGATGCATGGCCTGGCAATCATCCACCAGCGAAGACACTGCCTTTCCAATGTGACGAAGGGACGCCTTTGTCACGTACCTGCCATTTCAGCTCTAATTTTTTGCAACATTTCAACTTGTCCAACATGGCAACCGGCTAAGCCCAGAACTAGCAGTAACTAGCATGTCGTTTTTGCAATCATTGCTCGTGAAGTCTGGATTTTCTCTGGATCTTGCAAGGGAAGGGTCAGCTCCTGATACCATTGGTTTTCCACTGGCACTTCTGGAATTCTCAATTTCTTTCCATCCTCTCTGACCAGGATTAACTGGACTGTTTTTTGGCACGCCCGATGCATTCCACATCAGAATTCGATAAGAACAAGTCTGGGCAAGTGTGTGACCCATATCGGATTCGACAGGATGACAGCCCTTTGGGGAATACCTTTCTAGGTAGGAAATCGGAACCTCGACCTGCGTTTGTGTCAGGATCTTTTTTCCAAATTTCGATCTCCTGTTCCTGTTGCAGTGTGGTGGGGTTCTGGACCCAGGCTAAATACTGTGCCAGATTCCCACTACACTGCATCCATCGAGTTGGGGTTTTGGCAATGTTTCGCCATTTGCCTATGCCGAAATAATTGAAAGCTTTAAATATACTGCCGAATAACCACAAAAACATGAAAACATGCAAATGACTCAACTAAACTCAGATGGGATGGCCTTCGCTCTTGCTACAAGGTCCTGGGCGAACTTCGCCTAGAACGACATGTGAAACTCAAATTGGGCCACAATACCAATTGAGGCGCGCAAACCGTGGTCTCCTCGTCCAGCTGAGACACGTACGAGAAGTCGTCGTGGTCTAGACTACATAGTCTAGGACCATTAGCTGGATCCAGCACAGCAGTAACCATCTGACAACTTTCAAAGGACAAATTAACTTTAAACATTTTTAGGGTTCCGCGTTAGTTTACATAGTTTACCACATCAAAAAACAATGGCAAACCCAGTGTCACGACATTTTCATCACACATATTCATTGTTTACTTTTTCATTGTGATTCCATTTGTTTTCACCACCACCGGACCACGCTTTCGCCACACTTTCACCAATAAACCCAATATTTTTTACCAACATTTTCACGAATAATCCCATAGGAAGGTTTCCTACAATGGGGGGTACCCCCGAACCATCCAAGTTATGCGGCCCTTTTAGTATTCAAACGAATGCGACTTGCTCCCCGATTTTAAGATACACCTATATTTACTCATAACATGATCCCGTTTACTTATAACCTACTCCCATTTATGAAGCTAAATTTTCATCAAAATCCCAATGCTTTAATCATAGGTTGATCCGGCTAATGTTAGTAAAACAATAACAAACCATGCCCAAAATCATTTGTGATGGGCGCCGCAAACAATCAAAATATGGGTGTTGGTTTTGGTTTTACTAACATTCACCTCCATTCATATTAATTAAAAAACCGGCGGAAATCCACCCCAAACTCATTTTCATGAAACTCGCGTATTATCATCATAGATATTAGCAGTATACTGATAAATAACAATTATATATTAAGTCCCATTTCATATTCAACTTGAACTATTATTCCCATTGGTCTCCATTAATACTAAGCAACAAACTGTCCCCAACAAACAAGCCATCCCTGCCACGTCACCGCCAGAAGTGCGTGCTGCTCCACCTCCGCCGTGCCCAGCCGCAGCCGCAGCCGCGCAGGTGGCGGCAGCGTTGCTGGCAGCGGTTCCGAGAGGGGCCACCTGAAGTGGGAATGGACATGATTACCAAGTGTTAACAATGATGAAGAAGGGTTAATGGTTAACAACGGTTCCTAACAATGGTGGGTTCTAATGTTACTATAATGATGAATAATGGCTAATAACAATAAATGAAATTCGTTACTAGAGTGATTGTTCTAAGCGTTTCACACTCGTTATTGTTCTTAAAACTAAAGCTATAGTTGTTTCCCAAAAGCTATCATCAACAAGGGTTAATCATGATTAATAACGATTAAGTAGACTAACAAAAGATAGTAACAATGGTACTTACTAATGGTTGGTAATTAGCTAATAATGATTATTACAAATGACTACCCATGGTGAAAAATGTGGAACCACCAGCAATAATGGATAAGTAATGGTGACACATGGTAGTTACAATGTCTTTTATTGCAACGATCTCTATTGTTGTGGTGATCGTTAGCATGTATTGTTTCCACTTGACCCAAGTCCCACGGTCCAAGTCCAAACGGAGTGCATTGACGTTCCTGTGGCGCTGGAATTCCATCCCATAGACTCCTCACATAGGTCCAGTCGTACGACGACTCATGATGGTTCCATTTGATGGCAAAACCTTTCAAGCCTTGAGAGAAAACATCATCAAGCTCCGTCAGGGTCATGTATGTCTGACCACGCAAAGACACGATCAGTCTGCTGAAGATTCTATCCAGGCTGCCATGTGTATGACCAACCAGTGGACATTGAAATTCCAGTGACTTCAGGTTTGTGGTCCGTAGAACTGCCAGTAACCAGATTCCCCATGCCACGAGAGTGCTGTTGTTGTTGTTGCGGTGGTGGTTGTTGTTGTTGATGATGATGATGATGTTTTCACAAAACGTGACACATATAATTAATTAATTATACATCATCATCTAATCCCATGAGGTACTTTTGAAACTATGATCGCTTTTACCAATATGCCTAAACTTTGACAATTTCTAAGCATAACATAAACAATCATCGTTATTGACTTGCAACAACATACAAAAACATATGGCGACAACACGCGTTCTAGTTCAAACAGCCTTTTTGCTTTAGGGCTTAGGGTTGTGGCCTCTCCGCATGCCACTGCTTCTTCTTCTGTATTGTTCCAAGTAGGGATAGAATTCTGGAAGATCATCGGCACCTATACCAGCCATTGTATGAGCACAGTTGGATATCCACATTGACAGTTCTGGAGGGATTATGGACTTGCATCTTCCCATTCCTAATGGTATCTGCGCCAAACTCAAAAAGAAAAAACACAGCATGGAAAAATTAGGATGTAAACATCTTAAATCTTCAACCACTAAATGGCTACTTGAATCATCTTTCCGACGCCCAACCCGCCACAATGGTCACCCAGCCTCCGAAGCGGCTTTGCCGGCCTTAGGCGAAAAGACCCAGCACCATTGCATTGTTTGGGGAATCCCACCAGAAAAAGTTGGATTCTTACAAGGGATTGGTCAAAGGGAAAACCTGCAAGGAACCAGGGTCTTCATCCCCAAATCCAACTCTTGGATACAAGAGAAATTTGAATGAACCTGTGATTGAAATGCAAATCAAACAACGAACCTTGAGATTCCCTCAAGAAAAATGCCACTCAAGCACCATGTCGCAAAAGGCCATCTAAGAATCATGGAAACCTTCACCTTCAACATTACCTGAAGCATCGGACAAAATCCATCCGCTGTGCAGTCGCCGAGAACTTTGTAGTGATCCTAACATATCCTAACCCTCTCTTTTTTGGCTGCAGCCCTGCTTGATTGATTTAATCACAAATTCGGCGTTTTTGTGTAACATAAATGCCCGTTGCTGTTGCTGTTGCTGCTGCTGGTGCTGGTGCTGTCGCTGTCGCTGCTGCTGCTCCTGCTGCTGCTGGTGTTGGTGTTGGTGTTGGTGTTGTTATTGTTGTTGTTGTTGTTCTGCTTGTTCTTGCCGTTGTTGGTGCAGGAATGCAGCTCTTGTTGATTGAGGCACTCCGTATTTTCGTTTATTTTCAGGTTAAAGTCCGCATATTTGTTTGCAGCGCGCAATTTTGATCTTACCAATAACCGAGAATAATTGATGCATGATGTAATGGGAACCAGGGACAATCATACCCAATCCAAAACACCATAGCAATATCCGTACGGTATATGAGAATAGTGGCCCCTCTCTCCCTCTCAAGCGGACCGCTTGGTACGTAGTCGCCTTCAATATTTTTTCCTCATTTCAGCCATGGCAGCTTCTTTGCGTCATAGCAATCTGCAGGGCTAGTTTGCCCGATTCCTTTCGAACATGCTTTTCTGGACACCTGCAGTGCTTGGAGGACCGTTTGCAGTCCTGGTTGTTTGTGAAGCGCTTCCGCTAGGAGTAGAAGCTTTGTCACGCTTCAAGCAAGAACTGTCGATGAAGCCTCCGCACAAGCAAAGGTCTGCAAACGATGCAAGCCGAAGACAGAACGCAGGCAGTGCAAAGAGATGTCGCACTGGAATCCACACTCCAGTTGGTAACTGCATAAGTATGACGTATATACAATCCAAGGGATTGTCAGGCCACGGAGGGGAATACATTACAATACAGTACAGTGCCTCAAGCCAAGTAACCATTGTGAAACTATAAATTGATCAACGTAGTCGTGAACGAAACCTCCACCAAAATGAAATTGGGTATCCAGGTAAAATTTAAACTTCACATCGAAGATTCATAGCACCGAAGTACCCTGAAAAATTACAACCAAAATAACCATTGCAAGTAACAAACCATAAAGGTATCAAAAGCTGTCCCAATTGTTCTCCATCTTTTCTTTACAACAATTGTTTTCAAATAACCTCATAACAGAATGCAAGAACATAAACACTTGAATCTTGAACATGAATTTGTTATGACAATGTTCGACCTCTACCTGGCAACCTCATCCTCAAAGGGCTCAGGACGCAGCCTTTTGGAACCTTGTTACGCCCCCCCACCCTCCAACCCCCAAAAAAAGGCAACATGGTCGTTTACAGCGGCGGCGAACCAGGCGGCCTGAGGGTATATGTATATATGTATATATATTTATATATATACATTATACATACATATCTATATCTATCACCCATTAAAGTGTATTCACGGATAATGGATCCCCCTGTACATTTGGGTACTGGGTCAGAGCCCGAACTTTATAGCTATAAATTGAAAAATGCCACCGAGACCATCACTATAAAATATAAAATCCAAAGTGGGTAGCACCCTCATGGCATTGAGCCTTTATAAAGTTGAAGTTGGGCACAGTAAAAAATGTACCCAATCAGGGGTTAAGCCAAAAAAGATTTTTTTAAGACGAAATGGGTAGGGGGATGATAATTGCTTACACCACATTCATGAATTTATTTCCATGGATATATATATATATATATATATACACATTTATTTTTTCAAACACTTTTTTTTAACCCCCAATTAAAGTCACCATATGGTTTACCCTTTGGTAATTTAACATAGCCATGGAAAAAACAATTTTCAAGAGAATGGTAAATCATCGAACTAAGTGGGTGGCTCCCATAGCTATGTTAAATCACCATATGGTACTATTCCAGGCAGTTAGTTACATTAGTTATGTTCCTATTTATATCCATTTTATACATTACATCCACACATAAAATACCATTGTTGCTGTTTAAATCACCATATGGTTTGCCCTGTGGAAACTTAACATAGCTATGGAAAAATATTATACTTGGGCCATGACTCCCATAGCTATGTTAAATCACCATATATGGTACCATACCAGGCATTACTATACCGATGGACAATCTATTTTTAACCATAACATATTCATGGTCTACTTCCATGGCTCTTTGTAAATTATGATATTTAGCTAACCTGAATTTTGCAGCCATTTGGGGATGATTGCCCTATACATACACAATGATTCCAGGGTTCGGTTACGACGTGAGGTTACTATAATTTGCCCAGATCATATATATATACATATATGTAAACATGTGTATATATATATGGTTCGGGTATTATTTTGCCCAGGTCATATGGATACATATATATATGAATATATATATATATGAATATATATATGAATATATATATATGAATATATATATATATATGGTTCGGGTATTATCACATGGGTTATACTTAAAATACAAGCCATAATCTAATAATCGTCAAACATATTTATAAACCAATGAGTCACAACTACCAGGTAACTACCAGTTTAGATAGCGGCATGCTGTAAATCGTAGATCATCACGCTTTGAAATCACCAAATGGCACCACTGGCACTGCCCGAGGCACTGCCCGTGCAGCCGCGAAGGCACTCTGGCGCGTGCCCATGCCCGCAGCCAGGGCGGCCCGGTGAGCCGCCTGCAGCACAGCATGGTGATTTCTAGTGGATTTCTGTGGGAAAACTCAACAAAAACACTTGGAAACATGAAGGTTCAACCACGAACGTTGAACAGTTATGAATGTATATAGATATAGATACATATATATATATAGATCAGCCTCTTGAAATCGCCAGTCATAAAGACTGAAACTTTCGCCCATTTCCTTTTGTGAAACATCACCTTCCGATGGTCACAGCCTGGCCCACTTCGGCCGCTAGCTGCTCCAAGGCTTTCTGGGCCTTGACCTAGGTGAGAAAGAGAGATTTCAGTGGGGGCTTTAATGGGATATTCATGGGATGTTAATGCGGATAAATATGGATAAATGGGATATATATATATATATATATTTATATACACACATAATATATATATATATATGGATGGATATATGTTTTTTTTATTTTTTCTGAGATATGAAGAACCATATCCTTTTTTTCAGAAGAATATGGGGTGGAACCTCCAAAGAAAGGATAAGAAAGCCATGTCAAGAGGAAACATGATGACTTATCATGATTTCTGTCATGATTTGTGTCATTTGTCAATGGGTTTCGGGACAACCCATTTTCAAACGCAAGTAGGAGGTGATGGAAGTTGGTTGGAACAGTGGAACAATTTTATGGAACAATAATGGAAACGATTACAGGCGAGGACGCCGATGGAGATGGAACATGGTGAGCAAGATTTTTGGCTGAACAAACTTCCCAAAAACCGCATTTTCCAATGAAGAACACAATCTCACTGATCTTTTGAGACCACATGGCTGGCGGATGTTTGGCCCATCTCAAAATCACTCTCATCCCATTGCGTTCGACGCAGTCAAATTCCAACTTGGCGTCAAATCACCAGTATTGATACAATATTGATGCTAAAATCAGCTATCCTCCAATATATTGGGGATTATCACTATCCAGATCTATCCAGCTCTCAACCAAGCAGAATTGTCTGGGATAATAGGATAGTTACTATGGATATTCCTTAATTGGATGAACCATCCTGTTGATATTTGCAGAAACTCACTATCACCTTCCATTCTGGGATAATCAAATCACGCTAAATCACAACTTCTCTGAATCAAGTCCTCACTCTCTCCATTTCATGACAAAATCCGAAAAAATAACGGTTCCTCGAAATCTGAAGCTAATCTATTTGATTTTCAGATAGGTAACCCATCTCAACATTTTCTAATTGGTGGTATACCTACCCCCCTGAGAAATATGAGTCAGATTGGATCATCATCCCAACTCTTGGGGAAAATAAAATTCATGTTCCAAACCACCGACCAGTAATTGAATTAATAGACTTTGATGGGATATGGATGGGGATTTTATGGGATATCCAAACCACCAATCAGTTTTTCATAACAGTATCCTCAATAGGTTCCTCAACCATCTGCTATCATCACCGATGCCAAAGTCACCAGGGCTCCCGACTCCAGCCTCAAATGCCACATCGCCTGCCTGGGCTCCGTGATGACTCGATTTCATTGGATCTCTTCAGAGATTTTGGTGCGAAATTTCCAAATTGAGGCTGAAGAAAGATTGACAACGGTTGGTGGTTGAGCCTACCCCTGTAAAAAATATGAGTTCGTCAATGGGAAGGATGACAGCCCATATAGTATGGAAAGTTAAAAAGCAAATCCAAACCATCCCAGGTCTAGGGGGTTCCCAGATTTTACCTTCAGCATCCTTCAACCTATTCCGGGATCATCAGCTTCGCCCTCGCCTTGGTCCAAGTTATGGGTGTCTGAAAATGACCCCCTCCACCGGTTCCTCATCAGTTTTACCATACATTGGGGGTATCATAGTCATATTGTTCGTTCATACATCCAAAATAATTACCATCTGGTTATCTAACATAGCCATGGAAAATCCCTCATAAATGGAGGTTTATAGCTGGGAAAATCATCTATAAATGGGCCATTTTCCATGGCTATGTTAAATAATCAGAGGATATATCCTATCTATATCTCCATAGCATGGGTTCATACCCCCTGAGCTTCCTTGGTACATCCATCCCAGGGACGATGCTGGCTGCCAGCTCATCCGCGCGCCAGGCTGGCAAACCCAAATCGTTGGCCGCCTTCGAACTTGTTAGGACGAAGAGGTGGCGACGTTCTCGGAAAACTTGCAGTTTACCCTCTGGTAATCAAACATGGCTGAGAAATCCAGAAAACGTCGGAGAATTATCTATAAATTGGAGGAATGCACCAGTCAAAGAATGTATAGGGTTTGACGATGCTTGAGTCAACGTTTTTGGCATAAACCATTCGTGTTTTGTAGTACAGAACGCATTTGAACTCCTATTTCCATGATTCTCAATCTGCTGGGGTAGCCAACTCAACCGTACGACCAGGGTACCCCGAAAATCCCATCGACTTTATGATCATAGCTCTTAAAGTCTGTCCATAAAATTGGAGCAACTCCTTAGTGTTTTAATGCGTATTTCATTTGCTTACATCCCAGTATATGAAGTTTTCTATCACTGAATCATGGTTGGTTCCTTGATTTGTTTTTGGTTATGAACCTATTCCATCCCATTGTTTCCTATAGTTAAATCATCATCTTCCATTGCAAAAGCACAATTTTATTGGTTCAACCCTAGTTAAACCATCATTTTCATGGTAAACCCATCATTTTTCTTGGTGAAACCATCATTTTTTCCGGGGCTCAAACTCCAAATCTCGCCTTCTCAGTGGCTTTAGCGGCGCTCTCGGGTGCCAGGGAGGGCGAACTGGCAGCCTTGATGGCAAGAATGGATGGGTCAAGATCTTCCAAAGATCTCCAAATAGTATGGATATACCTATATTATCAATATACATATATATATATATTTAATCATCCTGATGTAGATATAATATGGAAAACAACAAACATCCTCAGCAAAATTCTATCTACACCAGGATGGCTATCTATACATATATATATATATACATATACATATATATATATATATATATATATATTATTATATTATAATATATATATATATAGATTATAATATAGGAATAACATCTAAAAAGGATTGAACAGTAATTTACCACTATTTGAACAGGATTGCACTTCTCTATCTTTTTTCGGGGTTGCTATATAGGATGCACTCATGTATAAACTGTATGGATACGTAGAAACTTCACCAGCTTTGAAGGTTTTACGAGATCACTAACTTTGCATTTTTGTAAAGATAAACATGGTAAACACAAACACCCCAAAAGGTACCTAACTGTACAAATGAACACACATGCGGACCTAGAGGCTACATGTAGGTCATAGTATGCGTGTGAATGCTGAATCATCCCTATGCGTGTGAATGCTGAATCATCCTTAGGGATAAATCTGGATAAACTATGTTGAATCACCAACAGTAACGCACTACACATGGCAGTCCAGTCCCCGAAGACATACCAGGTGTCTCCAATGCCAAGTAGATCATCTTGGGACGCTCCTTGACTTTAACTGCGACGTCATCCATCAGTCGAAATTGCTGTCTAGCAAGGTCTCTAGAGTCTCTATGGCCCTCCAAGTGAAGATGGACTTCTGATTGAGTCCACTCATGACTCCAATCTTACCCCCAACTCTGTAGCTGATGAACTTTTTATGTTGTGGACACTTTTTCGTCCATTTTCTGGGGACTTCGAAATTCGGAGGATACAAAACTAGTCCGTAATTCTCCTAATCCTGGTTCTTACACGTTGCAATGCGTAATCCGGTGTGCTTATGTATACTGGAATTGAATCACTGCAGCAATTTCGGAACGCGTCCCCAAGTGGCACTATTTCTTTTTCACCGCTGCTCTCTGCAGGTTCGCCCGCGCACCCCCAAGTGGCATCTATATCCGACGTCACTAAACCCATATGAACATTTGGAGAGCTCACTCCACTTTTATTTGGTTCTGGCGATCTCACCCGATGCGCCTTTGGCGTCTTGGGACTTCTGGCTTCTTGAATCACTTTCCTCTTGCGCTGACGTGCAATTGTCTCTGAATGCTTTGCTTCGGCAGCCATTTGCTCTTGCGTTTCCTGCAGGGACTTCAGAACTGCACTCTCATCGGACAGCGCCTGGCCAAGCTTCAAGTCACATGCTTGGCTTGGACCGACTTCCGCTTCCGGTGGGACGCGGCAAGTTGGCCGCGATGAAAGAACAGGGTGAGTAACTGTTCGAGGGCATATCCAACCAAACGCTGAGATTCTTTGTTGAACTTGATGCTCTCAGTAGTGTAGAGCAATGCAAGGTAACGTAAAATAGTGTTAGGTGATGAAGAGTAGTATGGAAGTGGAAAAAATCAGACATATGGAGACCATACTGAATGTTAAAAGAGTGTTACAGTTCTTGCACAGTCGTTTTCTGCAGGGTAGTGAAGAGTAGTGCATAATATTGTAAACTAGTGTAGAGCAGTGCAGGATCGTGTAGAGAGGTGGAAAATGGTGTCATGCACGAGTAGTCTAAAGCAGCAGTGTATACTACGGAGTGCCTCTTAAACAAGCTTAACTAGCACAGGAACTGTTACATGAAAACCACTCACGACCAGCAATCTGCAAAACGACAATCCGCAATCCGGCGCAAGGATTAAGGATTAGATTTGAAGTGGCCATATTTTGTCGACTAAATCCGATTCCGTGTTCGTTAAATCCCTTTCTTTGTTGGTGGACACCCATGAAATATCTGTTCTAGTTGATATGAGCGCAATTTGCGTTTTGAAATCATGTTGTTTGCTTTGGTAAATCTCTGTTTTGTTGCTTTTCCATCTTTGCTGCTTCCAAGCAAAATCATCTGATCATGAGGATGACACATCCCCGCCATCGTTTTTGATGGTTACCCCCCTATTCTTTAACATATGAACTCCCATTAATAGGGGGTAACCATCATTAATAGGGGGGGTCATATTTAATCATCCCATGATTTCCTGGTTCTTCCGCTGCTAACCGCCGAGTGGCTGCCGCAGTGCGGCCTGCCGCGAGAGCTTCCTCTGACTTCACCTGGCGCAGCGGCAGTCAGTTGGAGATGGCCGGTTACTTTATAGATGGTTTACCTATTCAACATGGTGATTTTCCATGGCTATGTTAGTCATACCCAGAGAGTGGGGGTTTAGACTTGCCATGGACCACTTCATCGGCAGTCGCCGTGCCGTTTTGGCGGAAGGTTCAAAGGACCTAAATGGACCGAAGTTTTCTCAAAAGGACAAGAGCTTTTATCAAAGAGGTGGGCGACTCTGATTCCAGTCCCCCAAAGCTTAGTCCATTTTGGGCCAGACCACAAAGAGATCTCTTTTGCACGGCTGAGGTGTGAAGAAATGAACAATATATGACACCGCCAAGTCGCCAAACAAAAACATCTCCCCAATTTCACTGGTTCATCTTGGAACATCCATCCTGATGTTATTGAAAATCGATCTAATGTGGGATTCACCCAATGACATCAACCTACTGGGTGATGGTGACTATGGCATTGGGTGAATCCCAGTTTTTTTCCCCCTGGCCTTCATGTCTTCTCGAGCAGACGAAAAGGCGTCCTGAACATCAGGTTTGACCTTCTCCCGGCGATGCTTCGATGATTTTGCAATCAGAAACATAGCGACAACGATTGGAAGAAAGAAAAGCAATCCAATCAGTTTCTGACAGACATGGAAAGCTGTGGAAAGTGGAAAGGTAAACACATATCCAATTGTTCTCCCACCATTTTCCCTATATATTTTCCATGTTTCTGTTGACCGTTCACCACCTAAGATGGGCTTCAAACCAAGGTTTGTAGCGAGCACGCCTGCATCGTGGCTGTCACCTGAGATCGGGGTTTCCCGAGTGATCCCGAAAATTGGGTGATGTGCAAAATGGGGACACTGGAACCAACAGCCCGGTGAATTTTCACTGGAACTAGAAGTCTATGATGGGGTGACTTTTAGGTAAAATTCAATGATTTAACCAACAGTGATGTGACACAACCATGAGACTTCTGATCTGGGGGCCAACCAGATCGAGGGAGCCACAGATCTCAGTCATTCTGAATATTAACCGTCCAATCAATGGTTTCAAAGCCAGATTTTGCTGGGCAAATCATTGAATGTTGACAACATCATCCAGCATAACCCGAGAAAAACTCAATGATGTTTCGATATCCACGATATCAGGATTTTGTAGCAATATCAAATATGATAATATGATGTTTACAACACTATCGAGCATAGTCCAAAATATTTTTTTCATAGATTATCATCATATATTATCATAAATTGCCAGAATTGATCATAGATGGAAGATCATAGATTACTATTAACTATTATCCATCATTCTACTATGGTTAATAACCTATGATTCCTAATTATCATCATATCATAAATTGCTACAAATTATCATAGATCATCATAGATTATCATGATAAGCCATTATTATCACAATTATCATATCATAATTTGATGATACGCCATTATTATCATAGATCACCATAGATTATCTTAGTTTATGATAAGCCAAATCAAAGGCGTCGTAGCCATCCGTGCCGAATATCATGGCGCCTGCGAAGCCTGCGAAGTGAGCCCCGAGGTTGGACGACCAGTCTCAGTGACCTGCGCAACCACCATTTTTCATGGGGTAACTTTGGGAAAACCATGGATAAATCATGGTCAATCTCTGGTAGTCCACAAAAACCTTTTGCTGTTTATGGTTATTTTCCAATAGCAAGAAACTGAGAGCATCATAGGGATATAACAGTGTATAGAAATCTATAAGACCTCTGCACCTAGAAAACAAGAGAATGGTGTATGGAAAATAATCTATAAACCTGCTATTTAATGGGTATATTAATTATTGCATTTTTTCCCGGGCTATAAACCAGCAATAGTGGGGCTGCAATAGTATATTTTTCAAATAGGCTAAAAAAAACATGGCATGTGTAATGACAATTTTTATGGAACACATGATCACATGGCCAAAAAGTTCCGCTTTTCATGACACATACTATTCACCAAACAATATATGTATACATATATATATATATATACATATGGAGGTTTCCCAAAATAGGGGTACCCCTAAATCATCCATTTTGATAGGGTTTTCCATTGCAAACCATCTATTTTGGGTACCCCCATTTATGGAAACCCTCATATATATATATATATATTATATATAGAGGGAAATTTCGGGCAACATCTAGATGACTCCAGTCAATAGGGTACCAATGGATTCACAAAGCGTAGGCTTACACACTTTCCAGCACTCCAAACTGGCGGACTGCTGAGGCATCACGGAAGCACCACGTTCTTCGACAGGACGATGGATCCAAACATCGAATGTGCTTTCCTCCAAGGCTGCACAAGTTCCCAGTGGTACAGGGCTCGGCAGGAGGGAAACTCTCTGCATCCACATCCCATTCCCCACAGGAACGGCAGGGCGCCGGCCTGAAATCCAGTAGGATCACGGATCACCCTTGAAGTCATGGTTAGTGAAGGGAACCCAAAAAGAGCTGAAATCTCTGGTTGATGCATGAAGCAAAGGAGGCCTTGATAAAAAAGAAAAAAGCTGAGTAAGCAGGTTGAAAGCATAGAAATCATGTTGTTTTCGATGAGAGCCGTGTCATGTTTTTGTTGCGCAAAGAGGGCAAACGAGGTTTGAAGTAGACGCTAGCTCCAAAGCTCTCCGTTGGACATGATCCCAAGTGTCGTTTCCAGTGCCTGGTGGAAGCTTCTGAGATCATGCCCCACAACCTCTACTCTGTTTTCATCATTTTTAAATCCCAATTTATGTAAGAATGCATATGTTCCTTTCTATTCCTAGAATGCGGTTCCCTACCCATGGTAGCCATAAATCCAGTGCTTCATCATCAAGCAAACATAAAAAATGATGATTTGGGTGTGTACCTCAATTTCAACTGTTGTTTTTTGACTAAGATATCAAAATATCAGCATGTTAATATATCATCACTATTCAAATATGTGGTTAAATACCAGAATGTTTAACTAGTAATTAATTGTTCTTAATTAATATACAATATACCATCAATTAAAAAAAAAAAAACTGGTTAAGTATGGTATACCAAATCACAATTTTTCATCTGGCAAAAGTATGGTATAAACATGTATAAACCATCATTTTGGTATATTGTATATACCATACTTTTTTCCATATGAAAACTTGTGATTTGGTATACCTCCTCAGACGCCGCGCCTGGTGGAGCTGCGCCTCCAATGCACAGCTCGCAGCGCAGCTGGAGGCGATTTGGGAGGCCTGGCGATCAAAATCGACTCTTCTGTGCAATTTTCCAGTAATATATGAATAATATGGGAAAACTTGTGGGCAATTTACCACTTATGTATCTTATGTTAATAATATGGGACAACTTATGAATCATATGGGACAACTTATGATATTCTAATGGTAAATTTACCACGTATAGTTTTCCAACAAGCAACTGGATCCAAATGGTGCATTTAGGTGGAGCAAAAATGCCAGCAAACATGGTGCCAGTTGATCACACTGCTTGGTTCTTGAAACCCAACACGTTTCCGTCTTCTCGCCCAAATCGGTGGACAGTTCGCTTTTCCCCACTTTGACATTTCCAAGCTATTTACCTTGCGGACCAAATGCCAATCTAGATATATCTAGATCGTCCAAGAGAAATCTGTGACAAATTCATGAGTAGCAACTACTAGTACAAACTTTGTACACACGATCCAATCAATCGAATCAATACCAATGACTAGACATTTGTCTTTCACCAAGAATATTCATTGCCAACCAAATGATCAGTTGGAACATGATGCGACGTCTATACCTTCGCATCACCGTTCCAAGGGCCCAGTCGTGGCTGCAACTGGATTGCAAACAACCCTGCGTTTAGCCTTAAACCAAATGACTTACGCCCATTTTCTGTGGGGAACGCATGACATTTGATGTTTTTCGCGATAGACTCTATTGGAAAACAACAAAGGTGGAACTTTCACCAGCTTCATCCATTTTCAATGGAACCATCCCAGGAGCAGCACCTTCTCTGGTGTCAGCATGGGCGTGGCTGCCCGCAAGACGGCACGGCCTGCCTGAAAAGGAACCGGGAGAGCTTGGAACTACTGGTTGGGCTTGAGGTACCTTGAAATCTTGCAGGAATATAAGGGGCGATGCTCAAATCTTCTTCATTTTTCCTAGAGGTTTTTTCCGGAAAGCAGGATTCGCGTCTTGGTCGGACAGTTCCTGTTGCCACTTGGGAAATTGGCAAGCTGGCAAACGCTTGAAGGGGCAAGGCTTTGTTTCCGATCGCTATATTCGTTTGCCAGAAAATTATCCCGTCTCAAGCACTGTCAACCCCAAAGTTGCAATCTCTCCATGCTTCAAAAATCCCAAAACACCCGGCTAACTATCCCACCATTCATCACCACCAGTCAACACCATGCAATGCTTAGCCCCTCATCAAGCTGGACAGGTTTTTGCAAGTTTCAAACTAATGCATTAACATATTTATTTTCACTGGCTCCCCAGTCAACATGTTTTTTTTTTTAACTCGGGGATCCCCAGTCGTCACCATGGGTTTCAACACTCATGATCGAATGACATGGATGGGTTTGGGTATCCCCGGAGTATCCCCATTTAACGAAACCTCCATGTGTGCCACGGTCAAAACTTGGAGGATGGTCATCAATCCATTGAGAGGCATTAACAAAAACCAATGGTAAGGATTCCCTTCATGGGATGGATGGCCATAAATCAAATATATATATAATATAATATATATATATATAACATATATAAATAATAATATACATTATGTATATATATAATAATAAATAATATGTATAATATATATATATATATTAATATATATATATATAATATATAATATATATATATATATATTAGATATATATATATATATACATAATACAATGTAAATAATATATTAAATATATATTACATATATATTATATACATAATATAGTATATATACAATAATAATAATATTATATATATGTATGTGTGTATGTGTATGTATATATATATAAAATTAGCATCCATTTTTCCGTTCATATCCTATGAACATCCCATTCCGTGCCCCGGATGCCTCCTGTCCCACCATCTGCGGCGACTTGCCGCAACGCAGCGCGTGACGCGCTGCCGCGCGGCCACCAAGGTGCAAGACAGCCTTCGTATGACCGGGCCATTCAGGTCATAAAGATGAAATTTCACTTTAATTCTGGTTGGTAATGGGGGAGTGGGATTATTATTGATAGTTCTTGCGGATCATTCCCTACTTATGCTTTTGGGCTGGTCTATACTTATCACCATCTAAATATATCTACATAACCATGAGAATTAGTTTGTAATCTGAATTATTCAATGGTTAAATCCGAATTTAATCCCAACATTAAAAAAAAAAACGCTGGTTAATTCTGGTTGGTAATGGGGGAATGGGATTATTATTGATAGTTATTGCGGATCATTCCCAAATTTGTTGAAAATCTGAATTATCCAATGGTTAATCCTTATTATCCCAACATAAAAATAATAACACTGGTTGGTGGTATACCTACCCCTCTGAAACATATGAGTTCGTCAGTTGGGATGATGACATTCCCAACTGAATGGAACAATAAATTCATGTTCCAAACCACCAACCAGGATTTGTTTAAAATCTGAATTCCAACCATGTTCATGGTTATGTAGATGGTGATAAGTATAGACCCGAATTGATGAGCAAATGGTATGAACATGTTGATTGCTGGTGGATTGGAAAAGTTTCATCACTGTTGAAACTCAACTTTATGTAACTTTTCCAATAAATCAGTGATACAAAACCTGATGCTCCAGTCACTGGCCCATTTTTTTTTTACAACCCTTTTCCGCAAAGGAATGTCCAAAAATGGCTTATAAACCTTCAATTTCAGGACAAACACATTTGCAGATTCTTCAAAAATTCCATCCTGCGATGATGATCCCAATTGATTCAGTAATAAAAAAACATGATGACCATGTCCCAGATCACTTTCCAGTATTAAATATATTAAATCATCAGCCTGAAGAGGGATAATCCCACATCCCATGACCCAACAGAATGATTCCCTAATGACAAAACTGCAGAATCACCTTGAATCCCAATACATACTATGTCCATCCCAAATACCTCCAATATTATCCAAAATCGCATGGCCTATACACGAACTTGGGCGTTTCATATGATCGGAAGATCATGTTTCAACAAGTCCAGAACTCAATTGTGAGAGAGCTTGGTTCTCTGACTCCATTGCTGGGTTCACCTCAAAACCCCGGACGCAAACTTTCGAAATCCTGTCCGAAAGCAGGGTTCTATCGCATGTGTCTCAAAGCTTGTAGAATGGCTCGTTCACGTGGGCCGCAACAGTGGCATTTCAAGTACCCTCTGGTAAACTGTCACAAAACTATGGAAAATCACCATTTTTAATGGGTAAATCAACTATAAATTGCCATTGTTCAATAGCTATGTAACAAATTACCAGAGGGTATTGAATCCAATGAATTTCCAAGGCCTGGAATCCCAGGATCACGAGCCAATCGTTCAGCGAAGTTTACCGATTCAGCTTGAGGGTTTGTGGCTTAGCCCTGTGCCAGTGGCAGAAAAAGACAGCAAAATCATAAATTCGAACTTAGTTCTGAAGTTCCTTGAGGGAACAATGTGCAACTAATCACAAAATTGGAAAACCATATCATACGACATGATGACATCAATAAACAGCGATTCCAGAAAGAGAATAAACCATCGGATGATGAGTCCACCCATCCTCCATCATACCATAGCTTCGTTTGCGTCCTGACGCCCCTGCAAATGTAAATTTCGGAAAAGAACATATCTTTCAAACGGTGGTGGACACTCACACACATGCAGTAAACTCATCATAACCATCATTTTCAAAAATTATGTCTTCTGGCCATGGCACCCTATGAATGATGGTTTAATTCCATCAAATAGAGTAAATCAACAATAATATATCTATATTCTATATATAAATATTTATATATATATATATACATAAATATATATTATATATCTATATCTATATATATATATAGATATAAATACGATGTATAACATTAACATATATATAAGATATTATAATATATATAGTTGTATATTCTATATATATATATCAATATTAACATTGGGCAGTAGAATCTGCTAGGATGTAACCCAAAGTAAATCACCGCAGTGCCAAATCAGGGATGCCAGATCCCCGCTCCAATGTGTACTGCATATCCCATAAGATATTCCCAATTAACCAGGTAAGCTCACCCCAAATTACAACAAGGAGAGTTTCAATGGCTCAGATGAGTAGTGTTCAAAACCTCATGTCATTATGTCCCCATGAAAAGAAATATACCCGATATTTGAACCATTATGCTAGGCGTTAAACAAACCATGTTAATCAATATACTAACCATTATGTCAGCCATTAAGTTGGCAATTATGCCAACGATTATACAAACCATTTTGTTGACCAGGATGTGAACCATCATGTTTTTCAAAATGAAAAGCATTGTTTTAACCATTATTAACCACTATTCACCATAGTACGAGCCATCATCTTAACCATTATATTAACCATCATCCTAACCATTATTAGCAAGTCTTAGCCATTATTCAACATTATACTGGCTGTGATCTAAGCTTCATGAACCATATTAACGACTATACCAGCCAGCGTGCTAACATTGATGTTAATCATTCAAAAAAATGTTTACCATGATGTTAACCATGGCTTCAATCATACAAACCCGTATTAACCATATTGAGAAAAATTACTTTTCCATCCTCCTCCATCCTGCGCGGACACCTCCTGCGCTTCCTCCGGTGTCATGCCATGCGCCGTTGCTGCAGAGATGGCCAAGGGGACGGCATCCACACAGACATCCAGGGGGCGGCGACCTTTCGGCGAAGATGCAGGATATGATGGGGTTTAATAAGTAGAGAAGCATTGAATTATTACTATATGCTTACTACTATTGTTGTTGTAATTCATAGTGTTTCAACCTTATTTTTGTTATGATGTGTAACTAAAACTACAATGGAAACTAATCGAGTTATTTCCAGGTGATCATTTATCAAATCACTATATGATGGGGTTACAATGATTTTGCACTGTCATTATACAATGGTTATTGACTGGTGAAATATTGGCAGAGGTAATTGTTATTATCATGGCGATCATGGTATTGTATGGTTAAAAGTTAAAAGGTCATGCTGGTTATATCATAGTAGACACGGTTCAAATAGTGGTAGTGGTTACACGCAAATGGGGCCTTGGTACCGAAGGTGTCGCCCGGGGAATTTTCAATGTTGCCTGGTGCTCCCAGATCAGGTAATAAATGCATAGTAAATCGATCATCAGCAACCCAAAAAACCTACCACCGCCTAAGCTTACATACTCTCTTACATCCTCTTGTTGACCTCTGCCCAAGATTTGATGAGTTGAAACATGTTTAAAAAGGATATCGGAAACATGTTTCGACCAGCTACCCTAAATGGGAGTACCCCAGTCGTCACCATAGGTCTCAATAGTAAAAATAGTCGATAATAAACTTCGGACGCCTGGTGGAACCCCCATATCGCCCTGCCAGTCACCTGGTGGAGTAGGCGCGGCACGCGCGGCGGCGGAGGCAGCTAAGCGAGCAGCCTCCTAGAGTCGCAAAAGGTTAAGGGTATAAAAATCTAAGGATTATCTATAGTAATAATACCTAAGACTGATGATTAATGGGATATCATTAAGTAATTAATGGAACTTCTATAGTAATTAACTAGTTACTGGGATGACTATCCATATGGGAATATGCTGGCAACGGGATCTAATGGGAATATCATCCTAGTAATATTGAACTATGAACGTATCATTTCCCACAAAAGATATTTAAAACTAACAAAATCATAATCATAACGGATAATACTGATGGCGGTTTGATATTGACCGGAACTGGTGATAAATGCAAAATGGTTTAGGGTTTAGGATTTAACGGTTGTCATCGGTAATAGGAACATTATTGGTAACAAAAACGTATTAGTTCCCATACGGTTTACCAAAAATATTACCAGTAATATGATCATTGATGTACCATCATTGGTTTTCTCATCAAACCCAGATAGTGGTCCCAGATAGTGGTACAGGGCAGTTGAATAATGGTCATATCATTGGTGATTGATGGTAATCCATGATACTTAATGGTAAAGTATGGTAATATTACCGATAATCCGTAAGATGGGATAATATGTTTTTTTGGCAGTTGAACTATGGTGATATTACCCGTTAGATAATGATAACATTCTTAGATGAATGGTACATTGATTAATGGTAACATTACCATAGTTTAATGGTACACTGATGAATATTCTCCCGTTGCTATCTGGCAAACATTATCGTAATCAAATCATCAGCGTACCAATTCAACTCGATTCCCCCAAACATATCTGGTTGGTGGTTTCAACCCCTCTGAAAAATATTAGTCAATTGGGATTATTATTCCCAATATATAGAAGAATCAAAAATGTTCCAAACCACCAACCAGATATGGTTACTGGATCGTATATCATCCCCATCCTTGTTCTTTTTCTCTTGTGGGGTAAATCAATATTTTCTATGTGGTAATTCAAATTAATTCAACATGTTTACGGACATCATTACAGATGGTAAATAGAGGCTTCCGAAAATGTGGGTACCCCCAAATCATCCGCTTTGGTCGGATTTTTCAACACAACTCATCCAGCTCTTGGGGTATCCCCATGACTCTGGAACCCCACAAGTTGCCGACCGTGGCCTGCCCTGCCGCCCCGGCAGCACGACTGGTGGCGGCGGCAAAGGCGGCGTCGGCGGCCGTGGCGGCCGCGGCAGGGAGGGGATGGCCTGCGGGGATTTGTCAACAAACCAACATGGAGATTGAAAGAGCACTGGTATACCATCTATCATCATTTACCTGTTGTTAAAGGGTTTTCTTCAAACCCCTCTATTCATCAACCAATGGGAAAAGGACATCTATGACTGAAACTGGAAATTCGACCATATGACAGGGTTTTTTCAAGAACAAAACATCTGGAGTTGAGTCTGAGCACCAAGAATTGGAGTTCGTTACCCAAAAGGTGCTGTTGTAGTCAGAAAAAACAGGATCAACGCCAAACCAGATGGACATGAAAAGGTACGGAGTAGAGACACTAACCAGGAGGCTTAAGCTGGCAACAACAGGTCCGAACCAATACAAAGTTGGTTCCAAAGTGGAAAACAGTGGAATTCACCATCATACAGTTGTCTCAAACCAAGAAGTCAATATCTCGTTGTAGTTCGAGCTTCTCGATTATTTAAATATATCACTTTAAAAGCTATCAACATCATTCTCGCCAAGTTTGGCTGGGTCAAAACCCTGGTACACTGGTGCACCCCAGTATAGCGGGTAAATGCATGTTCATCTCCCGAATATTGTATTTCAATGTATTTCGTAGGCAACTTGATCTACCAATAAACATCATTTATCAACCTTAATGAGCCATTATGGACCACTATTAACCCTATAATGATCATTCTCACCATTCACCATTCATCATTCATATCCATCATCGCCATCATCGTCATCATCATCATCATCATCATCATCCCATCATCATCATCATCATCATCCTCAAGATCAATATAAACATCAACATCAACCCATCCGAAATTTACACCAATCATGGCCACCTCATCCGCACTTTCCCGTTGGAACAGTGGCAGCCTTTCGCCAACAATGCTCGGGCCGTCACCGCACCGGCTGCCAAAGCCTAAGGATAGCCGCATGAAGAATAAGGGGCATTCATATATGTTTTTTTAATAAAAAAATGCAGGAAGATCCCCTAGTTTTGGCGAACCAATCAGATTACTGGGAGATGATTCATGGCATTGGGTTTACCACATTAGGGATATTTTCTTATGAAATATCTAGTGGGAGGTTCAATAATATACAACTCTAGGATATATATATATAATAATAATAACAACAATAGTACTAATAATAACAGTAATGAAAATAAAATAATAACACTAATAACAAGAAAAAAAATAAATCACTGAGGGTAACATCGACATTTTTTCTTGGCCCAATTTTCCTGGGCAACTGCCCATTCAAGACTAACTGTGATATGGATGTGATTTTTTTTTTGTGGAGGCTCGGCTCAATCAAAATGGGTAGATCGAGTATTATATAAATTAGAAACAATGGGGTTTAATCGAAATTCGATCTCAACTAGCCCAAGAAAATCAAACATTTGCGTAGATCAGTCTGACTTGCAGACAAGAAATGGCGACCGACCAAAGAGAATCTTTCAGGTAAAAAAAACAGAACAAGAAAGGATTGAATGAAGCCCTTACTTGGGTTGAACAAACCATAAGGGGTGGTGCCCAGTTGCCAGTTACAACTTCATTTTTATACTAGTCCCACAAAAAATGGAAATGATTCAATTTGCAGCTACTTCAGGCGGATTCGACAAATAATCACTGTTATATCCCCACGACATCCCAATTATACCATCATTCTTGTTGGCTAAATCGGCCTTTTTCCGTAGTTAAATCAACTATCCGCCGGAATATTCCATTGTATCCAGTTGTATCCCCATTATATGTAAAGTCAAATCATCATTCGGTGGGAATTTATGACTGCCTTACCACCATTATCCCTTCAGACTTGCTACGGAAAGTGGTGCTGAGGTCGCGACCGCTGCTTCAGCACAGCGCATGGGTGGAAGCTCTGCGTTCTGGGCCTAAACAAGAGAAATGGAGGGAGAATATGGATATATATATATAAATATATACATAAATAAATAAATAAATTAATACATAGAAATGCATATAAATACCAGTAGTGCCGCACAAGGCGGTGGCGGAAGTTTCAGAAATAGGAAGCCTATAGGAGAGATTGGTTGTTGTGAAACACGGATGGCAGAGCGAATCCACTGATGGACCGAAAGATGGTTGGAGCTGTGTTTTTTGGAATGGTTGCAATGGTTGCTGTGGCCACCGGGCCCACAATCACAACTGCTGGATGTAGTGTGGTGTAGTGCAGTTGTAGTTGCAGTTGTAGCTGTAGTTGTAGTGTAGTGGAGCTGTAGCCGTGATGTAGTGTAATTAGTTTATTTGCAAGTGCAGTTGCAGTTTTAGTCGTGGTGTGGTGTAAGTAGTGTAGTGTAGTGCAGCGTAATGTCGTGTAGTGTTGTATAGTGTAGTGTGGTATAGTGTAGTGTAGTCTAGTGTAAGGTAATGTAGTTGTGGTGTAGCGCAGTGTAATTAGTGTAGTGTAGTGTAGTGTAGTGTAATTAGTGTAGTTGTAGTGTAGTGCAATGTAATTAGTGTATTGTCGTGTAGTGTAATGTAGTGTAGTGTAGTATGTGTAGTGTAGTATGTGTAGTGTAGTGCAGTGTAGTGTAGTGCAGTGTAGTGCAGTGTAGTGCAGTGTAGTGCAGGGTAGTGTAGTGCAGTGGTAGTGTAGTGCAGTGGTAGTTGCATTTGCAGCTGCAGTTGTAGTTGTAGTGTAATGCAATGTAATCAGTGTAGTGTAGTGTTGTGTAATGTAGTGTGGTTGTAGTTGTAATTGTAATTGTATTTGTAGTTGTAGTGTGCTGCAGTGAAATTAGTGTAGTGTAGTGTAGTTGTATTTGTATTTGTAGTTGTAGTTGTGGTAGTAATTGTTGTTGTAGTTGTTAGCGTAATTGGATGTAATGAGATGTAATGAGTGTAGTGTAGTGTAATTAGTGTAGCATAAGGTAGCGTAGTATATTTGCATTTGTAGCTGTAGCAGTAGTGTAGTGGTTGTAGTTGTTGTAGTTGTAATTGTCTGTCTATCTATCTATGGATCTATCTATCTGTTTGTCTGCCTGTCTGTCTGTCTGTCTACCTGCAAGCTTAAAAACGCAGCGATTCTGCGAGACTTCCTCAATTTTTGAACTTGACAACGTCAAAAACGAAGCAATTCTGCGAGACTTCCTCAATTTTTGAACTTGACAACATCAAAAACGAAACAAGTCTGCGAGACTTCCTCAATTTTCAAAGTTGACAACATCAAAAAACGAAGCAAGTCTGCGCGACTTCCTTCAAAAATGGAAAGTTGAGTGCAGAGCTGACGGCCTCGTGCCAATGCGTTTTGCAATTTTTGCACTCCACCTGTCTAAAATACTGCGCCTGCCACGAAAAAGTGATGCCAGGTCATACGAAGTGTTGCACCTGTCACGCAAAATCATCTCAGCAAACCTGAGGATCTGAGGCTCCAAAATGCAACCCCTCTTGGGAAATCAGCGCCCGGACCGCCTAACAGCTCTGATGAAGATGTCTCTTGTACTGCGCCTGCCACGGAACATGCATCTTTCCAGATCCTCTTCAAATGCCCCACGCCTGCCATCGTTCTTGGAAATGCTACAAAAACCTCACGTTTTCCTCACTTTTGACAAGGTCGAAACGACATCTGACTCCAAAAGTGGTCCGAGCATGTGGTGTTTTTTCACATTTTGACTTCGAAATGTGCTTCCCGCCACAACGGCGTGCACTTTTTCGACAGCGCAACTTCTAAAAGTGCTCCGAAGCTGACATGTTTTGTACATTTTGACTTCGCGCGACAACGGCGTGCACTTTTTTCGACATCGCAACTTCCAAAAGTGCTCCGAAGCTGAAGTGCTTTCTACATTTTGACTTCGAAATGTGCTTCGCGCCACAACGGCGTGCACTTTTTCGACATCTCAACTTCCAAAAGTGGTCCGAACATGTGTGTTTTGTGCATTTTACTTTTTTGACATCTCAACTTCCAAAAGTGGTCCGAACATGTTGTGTTTTGTACATTTTGACTTCGAAACGTGCTTCGCCCCAACAACGGCGTGCAAATTTTCATCTCTCATCTGCCCAGCTGGCTCCGCACCCGCCGCTTTAGCGAGCCTACTTTTCGGCCCTCCGGGGCCACAAATCATTGGAAAAACGCAGTGTTTCGCGACTTTCCTACCTTTTCGGGCACCTGGATCTTCTTTCTTCTGAGACTTTCTCTTTTTGATCTTCTTTCTTCTTCTCTTCTCTTCTCTTCTCTTCTCTTCTCTTCTCTTCTCTTCTTTGACTCTTACCACCTCTGCTCTTCATCTGTCCATATTGTCGGAAGTTTGACTTCTAAACTTCCTTCGGTAAATATATATAAATATAAAAATATAAAAATATATACATACATTAAATGTAAATATCTATATCTAAATACTATATATATAAATACATATCTAGATACATACATTATATTTATATATATACATATTTTTATTTATATATTCATATATTTATATATCTATATATTTCTATCTATCTATCTATCTAACTATCTATCTGTCTAACTATCTATCTATCTATCTACCTACCTATCTATCTATCTATCTATCTTTCTATCTATCTATCTATCTATCTATCTATCCCTCTCTCTAAATATATAATATATATATATACCTATCTATACATAAAAATACATACATGATATATATATATATATATATATATACTTATATATTTATATATAAATATAAATAAATAAATAAATATATATATATATATTAATTATAGGTGTATGTACGTGTATATATATAATTATATATATATATATCTCTCTCTCTCGCTATCTGAGTGGGATGTACAAAATTTGCGAATTTACTTACACCTCTTCGATGGATACATGATTTATCACTTTTTGAATGAGATTTTGTTTTTCCATCTTTGCTGGGGTTGCTATGTATCCTTATCAATCAAGAATGGGAAGGTAGCCATACTTGAAAAAAACACAAGAAATCCGGCCTTGCCCTGCTTTTGGGACCACACATCAAGAACTTCCATGGATGGGCTTATTGCCACAGCTGAGAAGTGTGTCTCCTTGCTGGGGCCTGTCCAAGAAGAGGAAGGACAAGCAATCCGGTAGCAGGTAGCAGCATTTCTTGAAGAACTTCGTCAACTTGAAGCGATTGTGAACCTGTGTTATAGCGTACTGGGCTGCAGCCAAACGACTCTTGGATTTTCCCTGTAAGACCTCAGCCACGTCCAAGCGGTCCCAAAGCTTGATGAAATTCGAGTCCACCATTCTGAGGATCTCAGTCTCGTGGTTGTAGCCGTGGCCCTGTTAGCACAGCCGGGTCCAGCAAAAACCTCTTCAAAAAGAGAGACCAAATTAGGGGACTGGGCCATTTTCAATAGCAAACTGTCAGTTTACCAGAGGGTAAATCCATGGGAAAAATCTTGCTGTCTCCTTGCACGTTTTTTCCCGTGTGTTTCGTTCCTTCGGTTGACGTCGGAATTCTTGTGGATTACCCTCCAGTACGTTGACATAGAAAATCCACCGTTTGTAAATCATTTCCTTTGGTTTTTTCCATGGTTTTTCATATCCTTCTTGTACGCGTGCTTCATGGGAACATGGCTATGGTTATAGCTCCCCTTTTCGTTTAGCAACACCTGACTTTTGATGGTTCAAAGCACGTTTGACTGTAGATTCTGATGAAAACATGGAAGTCTCAGAGTGCTGCGCCCCGGTACCCAACATCTTTCCGCCACTTGAAGCCACTTGGTGTCCCGGCAGCACGCAGAGCCACTCGGCTGGCCTACATGTGGTCACGAGGCATGGTTTGTGCTTTTACCACCTTATTATACCATGGACTGTTTGCTTTTACCACCTGGTTTACCTTATTATTACCATCTTTTTCGACGTATTTTTTTTCATCCCAGTCTTCGCTTCTGGATGGGTTTGTTCGGGAAAATCCATTGGAAATCCATCAAGAACTATGGGAATCCCAGAATCTCCATCAACCCGACCCACTAAAGCCTGCTTAAATGGTACCCCAAAGATCAACGGGGTGAAGCCCGAAGCCCGGACAAGCCTGTCATGAACTTGGGGGTGCAGTTCCAATTGTAAGTGGATATATATATATATATATATACACATTTATATCTATACATATATATGTATATTTATGTAAATATCTAGACACACAGATATATATATGTATCTATCTATCTAAATATATATATATATATATCTATCTAAAAATATATATACTGTATATACTATATATATATATATATATACATATTTACATATATATGTAAATATCTATACATATATATATATATAAATATATATCTATGCAAATATATATGTATATTTCTAGACGCATATATATCTATATCTATACATATATATATATCTAAACATA
>Ga0126342_10001328_pt1 | contig 34201 bp, 32 predicted proteins | sample Cyp1metagenome_FD_92528 | JGI IMG/M metagenome (GOLD analysis project Ga0126342, IMG submission 92528) | Coral microbial communities from Lord Howe Island, Old Settlement Bay, Australia - Cyphastrea 1 metagenome | ecosystem: Host-associated > Invertebrates > Cnidaria > Coral ...
ATCACGTGATTTTTCCCGCGAAAGGGCCCCCCTGCCCCCTCCCCCATATATATCATTGTTATATATCATATATCAATATATCATTGTTGCATCCTCGTTGGGACGAACAATGCCGCGACACGACGATGACAGTCCCTCCGCAACTCACCTCTTCCCTTCCTTCTTTCTCCTACCCCGCTAGCTTTCGTCATCCACCCCCGGCCTCAAGTTACAATACAACTATGTTGACCAGTTGTTATAGGGGCATTTAGCTTAATTTGAGTACCAAAGTTTGGTTTTGACCGTCAAAAACGGCATTCATAAAGTGATGGTGGATTGGTTGTTTAAATCGATCAAATCCTACCCTTTTTTTCAGGAGGGTTAACGAGATGCCTATTCATCAACCAGAAGAATGGGATGGGATAGGGAAAGATAGCGATATTTTGAATGGCTCACTTGGCGCTGGGCATGGGTTTGTCAATCGAATCCTTTAGGCCTGACATGCGAGCACGAGGGATGGGATATATGATATATCCTTCCTGTCATAGTCATAGTGATCGTTCTCCTCATCCATCCCAACTGACCTTGACATTTGGATCCTCTTGCTGCCCCCGCAGTTTTGAGATCAGAATCCCGGCCAACAGCAGCACTGGGTAAGATGCCTGGCTGGCTGAAGCAACTGCGACTGCTCAGTGCGCCACCGCGTTTCCGTGGCAGGGCTTTCAGTTCCTCACCTTGGGCACTTGGCAAACTTCCGACCAAGGATGAAAGTGTTGTCCTGGGCGCTGTGAGCTACGATCCAGCCATATCAACCATATGGGAGAAGATGAAGGCCTATCTCATCTCCGCTGGCTGTCCCTTTGATTTTGTTCTCTTCACGAACTACGAGCGCCAAGTGGCCGCATTGATGGCAGGCCATGTGGACATTGCCTGGAATGGTCCAGTTGCACATGTGCTTGCTCAACAACAGGCCGGCCCAGAAAATCTCATCTCCCTAGGCATGCGCGACGTGGATTGCGACTTTGTTTCGGTCTGCGTGGCACGGAAGGACTCCAGCGTGTCGTCTGTCTCTGAGTTGTCCGGAAAAGTTGTGGCGACCGGGGCGCACGATTCTCCCCAAGCCCACCTTGTACCTTTGTACTGGCTGGGCGAGCTGGGAGTGAAGCCGGCGGAGGTGAAATCCTTTGATCTGGATCTGGGGAAGCATGGTGACACAGCCATTGGTGAAGTGAAAGCCATGGAGGCCCTGTTGGAAGGTCAGGCAGATGCTGGGCTGCTGTCCAAGATGATGTGGGATCGAGCTGTGGAAGGGCAGCTTCCAAGCATTGACAAAGCGCAGCTGGAGAAGAATTTGCAAGTTTTGCCAGAGGCGGGACTGTTGGACACAAGATTTGTCTCAAATCACGTGTTGGTTTCGCCAAGGGATCCACAAGTCACCCACCGCTTCATAGAGTCATCGACTTTTGCCATTCAGCCATTCCGTATAGCCATATCCAATTGGAAAACTATCGAAAACTTCATGATGAATTTCCTATAGACAAGCTTCCTTGTGAATTTCCTAGCATTGTATTTAGGGAAAATCGACGGGAGAACCCTTCTACATTTGGTATTTCAACCTTCAGCTTCCGGTTTCGATTTTCCTGATCTTTGGTAAAGTAAAACTTTCGTCAACCATGAGTTTTCCCGTAGATTTTTCCCATTTTTTCCCCATGAATCCATAGAGATTAGGAGGGTCCCATAGCCCCGCCAGGCTCCCCCACTCTTCGACCATTGCCAGTTCGACGTCCTGGCCTCGAACCCAGCCTGGAAGCGGGAGAGCTTTGTGGACGCCATCTTCAAGAGACTTGGGCGTTGGAATTCACCGAAAAAGTTCATCATGAAAAGATTGGTATTTAATATATGTCTAAAATGATTTAATGAGATTCTAAAATGATTTAATGAGATAAATAATGGGAATTAAATATGATTAAATATGATTTAATGAGATAAATAATGGGATATACACTGGGTCTGGTGGCTTCAAGCGACGGATTTAGTTTATGTTTTTTTTTTTTTTAATGTGATGTAGAAACAAAATCACAACATGGAGCAATACTCAGTGAGACTACCAAACAAAGCTATATCTATATCATTATCTATATCATATCTATTGCTATCGGCAATAGAAGAATTTCCCATCATCCCTCAAAATTAGATGATAATCTCAACTGACACATATTATTTGTCGTTCCGCGACTGCTTGATGGCTCAACCAGGATGGATATCCAGAACCCCGCGCACCAAGAGGTGATGTGCCTGGAGGGCATTCAACAGAAATGGATGCCGCCTCGACAGGAAGGCTATGCGGTGGTTTCCAAATCCCTGGCTGCGGTTTCGAAGAGACATTTCAGTACCTCCACAGGCTCCACCGGAAGGACCAGTGGTTCGCACAGTCACAGGCAGAGGTCGTCTCTGGGGCATTTGCCGCGTTCACATCGTGCCTGGAATGGTGTCCGAAACTTCAGTTCAAAGCCAACTGTTGGAGTGGTAGGAGCCAAATGTCGCAAAAAGTCAGGTTGCATCAGTTGTCACACTTGGTGAGCAGCTAATAACCTTTTCTGGACTGGAACTTTGAAATCAATACAATTAGTTCTACAGCTTCACGTCTACTGCCTTTTGAGTTCTTAAGCCAATCAGGAGCTGGTGTGGCTGGTTTGCAGACCATCAGATCCTTGCGGGCCAAGGGTTTCGATGTGAAGGTTTTTGAGCAAGATGCCCGTGTTGGTGGAGTTTGGCGAGAGAACTATGTGAATTTTGGAGTTCAGGTGCCAAAACAGCTCTATGAATTCCTGGATTTCCCCTTCAACCTGCCATGGGGCCAGTATCCCACCGGTCCAGAGACCCAGCAATACATCGAGGATTATGTGGATCATTTCCAGTTGAGGGATGCCATAGAGACAGGGACACAGGTGGAGAGCGTTTCTCCGAAAGACAGCCGTTGGGTCATCAAAACGCAGTCGGATGGCAGCTCCAAGGAGGAAACCTTCGACTATTGCGTCATTGCCACTGGCCTCTACAGCAAAACCAAACTCTTCATGCCGGAGATACCGAACAAAGAGAAGTTTCAGGGCAAGGTGAGGTTTTCCAGAAAAGATGTAAGTGTCGATATTCGGCAACCAGCACCTAAGACACACCCAAGACTCTTGTATATTTCATTATATTTCTATGCATTTTTTATCTTGAAATTTCAGTTCATTGCATGGGTGTCCCGCGGTGTCACAGGGCCAATCTCATCCAAGTCTGCGTCGTCTAAAGACGTGGCTACAACCTTGACATCAGTGCATGTCCCTTCTTTCAAAGTCAACCTTCCCAAAGGTACTCAAAATGAACATTTGCGAAGTTCGTATGATAGTTAATGATGTTTATGCAATTTATGCCAACACATTTGGTGGATTTTGATGATCCACAGCAACCAGGTGCTGCATTCCACCAACTTCCAAGATGTGAGTCTGGCAGAAGGCAAGCGCGTGGTGGTTGTTGGCAATGGCAAGTCAGCAGTGGACTGTGCCGTTGAAGCTTCAAAAGCGCCAGGCGCCATGGGTCATCCCCAATAGATTTATGGTTTGCAACGGGATAGCATTTATGTGATCATCAACAATGGAGATTATATATATATATCATATATATATATATATCTATGTATATATATAAAATAGGGATTAACAATATGATCATATGGATATGGGTCAAGTTACCCATGAAATACAATTTTTTTGGGGCGATGCACATCCATATCCCAGCTATTTTTACGGGTGAGCAGCAGGGAATTCCATGGCTTTTAACCCACAACCAGTCGATGAGGGAAAATGATAGGAGCAGAGTATGATTGGTTTTTGCAGACCATTTTTTTTCCGGAAAAAACTTCGATAGATGAAAGAAGTGGAAGCTGAATGACACCTGTGAATTATGATTCTGCAAATATCTTACTTTCAGAATTCACTTTCTCATTCTTTCTCTTCTCATCTTCCTTGTCCATTCCGTGTTGGTGGCTGCGTCTATGCTTCCGAGGTGCCAAGGTGACCTTGGTGAGTCGGAAAGCGCATTGGCCGACGCCGCGGAAGATTGCGGATCTCATCCCGTTCCAATACGTCTTCCTGTCCCGCCTGGGTCAGGCCTTGGTCACCGGTCACAGGGGTGCGCTACCTGGGGCGCCGGCGCATATGTCGTGGTGGCACACACTGGGATGGCCTGTGATGGCGGGAGCTTTCACAGTGGTGGAGATGCTGTTTGCCTTACAGTTTCGGAATATGAGTGGCAGCACTTCGCCCCTGTTCAAATGTGCCTTTGGCCATAGATTTTAAAGAGCAGTGCTGCCAAAGGAGCTGCTCCCAGAGTTGCTTGTATGTGCCATGGTCAAAAGTTGGATGCCATATTGGGGTATGGTCATCAATCAACCACATATTCATCTGCAACGCAACTTGACCATGGCACATGTATCCCTGACTGTACTCGTCTACACTTTATGATGAGTGATGTGGTAAACCCAATAATAAAACAGTCCCAAAATCACCATAAATAGGTGGTAACCATCATCCCCAACTGGTAGGTTAGTTTATGGCACTGGCTTTGTCACATTGGAGCTGTTTTTTCCCCACAGCTGCCCAGGTGATGTGGTTTCCGATTTCTATGGCCACGCCCAAGTCTTGGACTATTCCTTCCGCGACTTGGTTTCCAAAGGGCAGATCGATTGGGTCATGGCCAGCCCCGAGAGCTACACCTCCAACGGCTTGAAACTGGCAACGGGTGAGACGTTGGAGGCGGATCTGATGGTGTTTGCCACCGGCTTCCAAAAGGATTACAGCTATTTCCCAGCTGATCTACAGTCCAAGCTGGGCGTCGAGAGTGATGGTCTGTATTTGTGGAGGCACACCTTACACCCACAGGTGCCAGGTCTTGCCTTTGTTGGGAGCGAATTGGCCACCATCTCCAATATCAGTAGCTATGGGCTCCAGTCAGCTTGGCTGGGGAAGGTGTGGGCTGGGGACATTCCCTTGCCCAGCAGCGAGGAGATGACCAAAGAGATCCAACAGATGAGGGACTGGAAGAGGAGTTGGATGCCCGACACGGCCTCCAGGGCCAGTCTGGTGCTGCTGCATCAGACCCATTTCCATGATATCTTGCTGAAGGACATGAAAATTCACCACCTGAGGAAAATGCCCAATGTCTTGGCGGAAGCTTTCATGCCGTACCAGCCCCAGGACTACAGCGGCATCGTGGGAGCGTGAGTTCCGTGCTGCCGAAAATGGTTTGTTTCACGATATCCAGCTCCAATCGGGGCACAGATCGATTAGATTAGATTTTATAGAGATGCCATAGACTCTGCGATGCGCTGGGACAAGCAAAAAGGATAAAAAGATGTGATTCTTAGGCATTCCGATCAGTTCGATGCAAGTAGGCCATTTTCCGTTGGAGTAAACATGAGAAAAGTAGATGGTTGGTGAATCTCTGAGGCGACAGCAGTTTGCCAAGTTTGTGCCACCCATTTGGTGCAGGGCTTCACCAGCTTCACTGGCTTCACCTTCAGACGCCGCAGCAAAAGGCCAGAGAAATTGATGCGGTGAGAGCTAGATGTACGACTGAATGTAGATGACCTTCAGAAAATGTCCATGTAGACTAGAATCTAGAAGCATGTAGGGACATAGCTTGATGTTCCAGATTCAGATTGATGTCTAGGATGCCCTCCTGAGTTGCCAGCGTTGAGGACTCCGAGAACTGCTGATTTGGTCCTTTTTTTTCAGGGGAAGGAACTCATCATTTCTTATGATCTCTAGAGTCTCTACCATGTAATCACTTTTTTGGTGCCCAGCTTCTGTACCATTGAGTTGGGGTTCACCAATGTATATACAGGTAGCGGAGTTGAGGACCCAGATTTGAAGCTGCCAGCATGACCTGGGCAATAAATTTCTATGTGTGATTTCTGACATACCAACCTTTGGCATCCGCATATTTCATCAAACTTTTGCAGTGAGAAAGGCGTCGATCTTGGAAGACAGCGTGCTGCACTGCCTGGGTCAGGCAGGGACATGCTGCGCTAGTCTTTTGCATAGCCTTGGCATCAGTCTGGAAAGGCAACGGTGTCAATTGGAGAGTTGATGGCTATGGTCATGGTACTCCCAAAATGGATATTGGGACCTTAAGTTCTGCTGGGTTTTCCCGGTTTCCGCCTGGGAGTCACTGGAGTATTTGTTGACTTCCACGCCGCAACAGCTCTGATGGAATCGCCGAGGTTGCCACAGCCATTTGGCCGAACAGCTCCCCACAGCTCCTCGCAACCAGAACGGCCGCCATGAGAGAACTCGATGTCTCTGACGTGGAGAAGCGCTTGAAAGCTGCAGGCTGGGAAGAAAGCCAAGGCTTATGGGGGTCACATGGATTCTTCATTTGGAGTATATCCAATTTTTGATCCATACTGGGTCCACATTTGTTTCCAAAACACCCATCAGTGGCCCATCAAATTTATGCAGCAAAGCAGGCAAAGACCTCTGAAATCTATGCATTCTTTTGTTAGAAGCTGGTGATGGGAGGATGCAATAGAATACCAAGATCTGAAACCAGGTGGCGGTGATGGCGAGCTGCGCATTTCCTTAGTTTGGGGAAGCACCGATGACTTGGACTTGCACGTCGAGACACCAAGAGGACGGGCCTGTGACATACCGTTGACTTCAGACCGCATCAGACAGGTCTGTCTTCATATGTCGGTTGCATTAGTTGTTGCCTCGGTTTCCATTGCTTGTGGATGTTGTGGCAAGCTTATCACATTTGCCATTGGTCGGTTGCCAGTGAGTTTGGGGAGTTTTGGAGGAGAGACGATCTACTACGAAAGGAGCAAGTCATCATGCGGTGGAATGCTGGATGTGGACATGAACCGTGAGAGAGAAACCTCGGTGTTGAAGCCGGTGGAGAATGTCGTCTGGAGCAAGGCCCCCAGGGGAGTCTACCAAATCTACGTGAAGCTTGGCAAATGTCATTGTGGTGTGTTTGTTTCTTCTTTCCTGCTGGAAGTGCAAGACCAGAAGTTGTTTCACACTGTGGCTGCCAATCTGAGGAACCTCTACCGGCATGACTCACAGGTTCCCATTGGCTTCCAAGTCTTTGTCAAGATCCGCGGCAGAAACCAGACCTTTCGGAATTTCGTCAGCTGTCAGGGGGAGAAGATCAGGGTGGCCAGTGTGCAAGTTACGGAAACCGTCCGTCCTTTGGAGCTCTCATTTGGAGGAGTCAGTTTCAGTGACTCTGACAGATAGCAGTTTTTAGGGATTGGAACCAGTGAACGGTATTAAGGCTCTCAAGTCTTGGTGACTCTGTTTGCAGGAATATACAATGGAAGTTTCCAGCTGGCTGCCACTGTGCTGGATGTCATTGACAAGGACGGCATGAACAACTTCGCCCTTACGTTGTGCCTAGGACGCATGCATCATGCCAGCGTGTTTGACTTGTTCATCCTTCTCAGTTTCATGCTCTCATTCCACTGAATTCCGGTTGTCAGCTTTGGTACTTGTTTGAACATTGCTGCGAATTGCCCAGAGACTCCAGACACTGCAGCAAATGAACCAGAATTATATATGTTCAGGGGACTCTGGAGTCACCAGAGTGCTACATTGTTGCCGGGGATCCGCTGGCGCCGCTTCAAGGCTCAGCACCTTGGGCGCCAAGAAGCACTCCATGTTCACGGCCGAACAGGCCTCAGAGCTCTCTCGCTTGAGGAAAATGCTGGAGAGAATCGACGATCAGAACAACTTCGAAGGTGCCATGGAACCATTTAGTGTTTGCGGAGTGCCGCAATCTGCGCATGATTGAAAGAGGGTTGATTTGGATCATGTGGAACTTCAAGATGCAGTTTCCAGGATCTAGGTGTGATCAGCAAATCTGTCCCTCAACTTGTTCTCCTTCAACTTAGTGAAGTGGTGCAAGAAGTGCTTGTGTCGAACACGTAAATATTGTAGTATGCCTTCGCAGGTGAACGTGCCAACGCAGCGCGTCTTCTTCAGCAATGCCTCCAGCGGCTGGACCTGGATGAAGCACGTTTGCGAGCATCGTGCGGCTGTATGTCAGGTGAGGATTCCAACAAACCAACTCTGGCGAAGTTGGAATTCACCAAGCGCCTCACGTCGAGGCGTGCTTGGTTTGAGGAGCATGCCATGCGCATAGCGCATCCCATGGGGGTGGCGGTGTTGGCAAACAAGGCCTCCGGCCATTTTGGCCGAACAGGCCACAATGGAGTGGCCCTCTGCGGCAAACCCGCTGCTTGCATCTTGGCCGCTGCAGCAATTGCGAAGATTGCGGAAGCGGCGTTGCAAAGCTGTAGCAAGTCGGACCAGGACACCTTCTGTGCCAACTTCTGCCGAAGCTGCCGCTTGGTGGATATGTCTGATCCGGATGCCCAGCAGAAACAGCTTGAAGTTTCCCAGCAATGGCTGCATAACGACTTCTGTGCCAAAGATGCTTCAGCAGATTGGAACACGCCCAAACGGTTCAGAGAGTCCACGCCAACAGCGCGTGAAGGGACTCTGAGTGGGGAGAAGAAGCGACGTGTTTTCGAACCAATGAACGAGTTGGTTCAGAAGCAGCACGTCCGATGTTTGATGTACTAGGCGTGTGACAGTTGGGAATGGCTGAGAAGCATTGAAACAAAAACCAGGCTTTCAACCAGCAAACTTTCAAGAAACACGACATTTGAAACCATATTAGCAACTCATTTTTGGCCAGCCATACCCATTTGCGTGCGAGTGGTCTCAGCTGCCCATACGCACGCCATCATGGCCTGGCGGGGTGGGGTGGCCAACTGGCGGAGCTGTAGATCTCCTCATCCAGTTGCCTTCAGAGAGCGCTGCAGCGACAAAAATGCTTCAAGTTGCAAGATGGCATGGCCGGATCTTGGGAGGCCAGGTTCAAACTTGATTTTGGTAAGCTACTTTGAATCCAAATCCAGACACCATGGAATGATGTGGATGAATTTAAGCGTTCTGTGGTCGGTTGCCGGAGTGTGCCTCAAGTATTTGCACCTGAAACAGCCAAAAGAAACCAGGATGCGACCGGGTGCCTGTGGACACTTGCGGGCTGCTTGGCCCAAGTTTCATGTAAAGAAGAGGCCAGTTTTTTTGGTGAAGTGCCACTCACAGGGTCGTTTCCACACAGTTTTTGAATGTTGTTCCACATAAAAGGTTTTTCCAGTATCATCTTCTGTCAATTTGTTGAAGAAGCAAACCATAGCGCCATTCGCGGCTTCCATAACAGTATGTATATGTAGTTGCTCGTAACGTTTGTGTCGCTGGCCAAAATTTCAAACATCTTCGAAACACGTGGATCTAGATTCGGCGCCAAACAATCGGGTGTGACAGCGTGATAGTTGAAAGCCGATTTGCAATGCACTTCTGGTAGCACTATATATATATATATTTTTCATGTTTTTCCCAGATTTGGGAGGATTATCCAGGTTTTGGCACATGTTTTTGAGAACTTGCAAGATCACTGGAAACATGATAAACATGATATAAACATGATATAAACATGTTTTTCCTCAATGACAGTTTCAAACATGTCTCCCCCATGGCGTACCTTTGAGGCGATCGACGATTGTGACCATGTGACCATGGCAAGAAATCGCAGGTGGAATGAATCTGGGTCGATGGGTCGATGTCTTGTCCTTTCCGAGAATCCAAACAGGCAACAAATGCATGTCACGACTCAATGACTTTGGTTTTTTCTTTTTGTTTCCAGTTGCACCTGGTTACTTGTATCTTTAGTTTCGCAAGTTGTTTGAGATATGTTATTTTCGCGTGACCTTCCATCTTCTTCATGGCATTCTATGTAGTGCTCGCTTTCCATCCGTACCTTCTGTACAGGTTTGGACATCCAGCAAGAGCTGGGTGCTTGGATTCTTTTCCTAAGAGGCTCAACCTAAATGCCAACCTATGGTGTATGTTTTTGTTTTATGTTTATTGTGTGCAATGCACAACCAACATTTCCGAACCTGCTGTTCCCATGTTGCATAGCCGTTACAATGTTCTGACAGTGTGCTGTTGAGGGCTTCCCTTTCGGTGACGTGCCCCTCCAGCATGATTTGGCACGAGCCCTAGGCCCATGCGAATTGTCGCAACCTGAGTCCGACGACAATGAGAAACCTTGCGTTGGGTCCATGTCCATACTTCACTTTGGGAAGATTTTGAGATTGCCTTTGATTTAATTTTCTTGGAAGTCTTGTGGCCCTCGAAGCTGCATTTGGATTCCTTGGATCCGTGGACATCCTTCATTTTTGCCAGCAGACCGACTTCCTCTTTGCTTCCCATTTTTGGGTCGTAGGCAGGACCTCTCCACATATCCAACGTGGTCAAGAATTAAAACCATGAGCTCTCCTCATTTTCAAAGATGTTCGATGAGTTGAGGAGTAATGCCAACCCCGGATTAACCAACCACAACTCATTAATTAGGGGGGTACTTCCCCAGTAGTCATTTTATCTGATACTTAACTGGTACCCCCCAATAATATCAGCCCTTTGGGGTTTATTAATCCAGGGTTGACATTATTTTACACATTTTCCAACATTTTCCTGGTGGCAAAGAACCGTCACATGGCAATCTGTAGCACCTTTAGACCCAGGTCTGGGGCGGTCTGCGGTCTTGGATCAGCACCTCTGGTGGGAACCAAGCTGCCAAGCAACAGGTGTTTTACCCACCAAATTTACAGATAGGAATAGAAGATACACCAACAAAGATGATTATAACTATAATTGTATATATATATTTAAAATATATAATATGGTTTTAAGATGGCTTAATCATTTTTTGTCCTAAATCTAACAAATGCAGATTATACATCAATGTGTGTTTACAATCAAAGGAACCAGGCCAATGGACACCATGAAATCTGGATTTTATGTGTTAGCTTCGCCCTGATACCCTCTAATATGTGGAGCTGTTTTGTTCAAAGTCTGGGCATGTTTAGTACTTGATACAATATGATATTTTTGGTAGTGCCCAACTCAACATGGAAATTGGGTGGCTATCATTCTTGTTTGTGCAGCGTTTGCAATGGAGTAAACATGTTTTTTCCTTGACACTGACGGGGGATGCATTGCATTTGTTGCAATTAACCCGCCACGAAGTGAAGCATTTGAACGTCTTCCAAGCTGGAGAGAATTCACAGTATGGGCCCCGACTTGCCACAGTGATTCCACAGGTGTCCTGAGCTGACTCATGGTGCAGCACAAAAAGGAAGCGGCTCAGCCAAGGGTACCCCAATAGCTGGATGATTTATAATGGAAAATCACCCCAAAAAATAAGGATGATTTGGGGGTACAGTACCCCCGATTTTAGGAAACCTCCATATTCCTGAAACTGAGTTGTGAGTGACTGCAACCTGTCGGGAAGTGGTTGATGGATCTTGACGGTTCTTTGCATGCAATTGTAAGCAACCGATGATGTGCTACTAGGGTTGTGCTCAGATGTGCCGCGTCACCCAGCTTGCGGTTTTGCATTTGGCTACTTTGATTCACCTCAGCTTTTAGAGGGAAATCAGATTCATCGCCATTATAAACATACTTTGCGGAAGCTTCAACGATATCCAAGCCAGCTCATCACACACACACACACTTACACATTTCCATTGCAGCGCCTGTCGTGGTTTTGGTAAAACATCTCTTCTCCAGGAATCCGCCATGATGCAGATGTGGTTTGTCTTCTGGGTGGCCCAGCGTTTGGTGCAGGGGGATCTTGTGGAAATGTGTGAAGGTGATACTCAGGGCATGCTACAGCTGGTGACGTCAGGCACGTCCACTTCGTTTGGGCCACCGGCTCCCGAATCGACGCATGGTCCAAAGACATCGCAAGCTGCATCCCAGCCGAGCAGTTCACCTAAGCCATCCACAAGCGACACAAGCACCAAAAGCACCACAAGCACCACAAGCACCACAATCCAACCACCAGCCGCGGCTATCACCACCTTCCAATGGGAGCCCCATTGGCAGTGCGCTGAAGCCGATGCCTCCTGCACTCGCGCTGCACAGGCGAAGTTCCAGCAGTTGGTGGAGGAGTCGGGCGCGCAGATTGCGGCAGCCCTGGAGTTGCAGGGTGCAGCAGTGCCCAACTGGATATCCTCCAAGGAATATGAGGATGCCGTGTCCATTATGGTGGCACCAGGCTGGCAGGTCTTGAAGGAAGGAGGTGGCAACATTTGTTGTGGCGGGCAACGAGGATTGGCCGTGATGCTGGTGAAACCTCCCTGGCCAGTGTCCAACTGCGAGGAGCTCTGTGTGATGGCGGTCCATCCGGGGCATTCTCCAATCCAAAGCGGGAAATCCATCGTCCAAAGCATCTGTGGAAGTGCAACCGACTCGTGCGCAATTGCACTGGGTGATTGGAATGTGGATGCTGCAGGGGTTTCTGGTGGGTCATTTGACTCCTGGCAGAGACTGGTTGGAGGCAATCCTCCTGTTTTTGTGGTGCCCAATTCTGAGACTTGCTGCCATCCCAGCACCTGTTGTCGTTTCGACCACCTGGCCACCAACATCCCTGGTGCCAAGCCTGTGCATGTGCACGTGTGGGACTATCAACTTACGGATCGGTCCCGTATGGATGAAGAACATATGCCCGTTGCAGTGCACTTCACTGTGCCGATGAACGTGTCGATGAACGTGTCTTTGATCAGCTAGGTCAGCTAGGTCAGCTAGGTCATTCTTGTAACTGTACAGCTTGGGAATGCTGCCCCACTGCCCTGATTTTCCAAGCAGGTCTTGACAACGCTTTTGGGCAAGATGAGTTGAAGATGTTAAAGAGTCAAATAAAATCTAAACGATTTAGGAAGTGTGTAAAGAGCAACAGCCGCCCAATGAGCTTGACCACCTTGACCCAGGGCGCTTGTTTTAGTTGGAACCTGCAACTTTCAACACTCGAGACCAACACACATGTTTGGCTTCTCGTTATCCAGTGTGGTACACTTTGCAGTTCCATACCTTTAGGGCAGCACAGTGCACTGTGAGCGCAGGATGCTTCTGAGTAATCGAAGCAACGATGAATTCTCAAATCTTTGGAAAAGTATCTGAGATCAAGCTTCTGCGTTACCCACCAGTAATCAAACATGGCTTGTGGAAAGTCCCCCATTTATAGATGATTTTCACTGATTTTCCATACGTATAGATGCCGATTAAAAAACGGGATTTCCCAGCCATGTTGGAGGACACCGAAGGATATGCCACGTGGTATTTTCGAGCACAGCAGGACTTTCAGCTCAAATTTCAGCCTTTTTCGTTTCAGCCAGTCGTGTACCAGTGCTCCACACCTTTCATTCATCAGGGCCAGTCGCAACAGAAAACATGGAAAGTCGTTTCAAGTCATTGGTTGCTTCCGTTACGACCCAATGGATGCGCTTGGCTTCCAACCCCAGGCTGGGCCACCTTGAAGTCATGACAAGTCATGGCAAGTGAGCACTGCTCAAAACCATTGTTGGTTGATGATTGTATGGGTTTATACTACCCTTTATACATTGGGGATTATCACATGAACTTAGAATCCCTGTTAATGAGGGGGTTTAGCAGCAACTGCTCAAGTCGGCAGGTGCCTGGCTTTGACGCAGCCTTCCAAAATGGTGGACCGTTGGGGGCTGAGGCGCTGTCTCAGTCGCCATGGCACAGCATGGCACAGCCGCGGAATGCCGAGAGCCATCAGCTGTTGCTTGAGGTTAGCGGGGATAGCGCCCAATCCACAGCAGCTACAGCCGCTTTGATCACAAATCAATGAGCAGTTTGACCTTTGCACCTTTAAACTTCCCAAGCCATCCATCAGCCCTTCCATTTTCAGCGCCGCGATCTGAGGAGCATGATGCCGCCGAACCCCAACGCCGGGTATGGCTTTGAGGCCCTGGGGCAAAGCTGGCAGCACCTTGGCCTCGACTTTTAGGTCGTCCATCTTGGATGGCAGTGGAGTAAGTTGATTTGGTGACCATCAACTCTCACACCGAAACAACAAAATCTTTTAAAGTTCAAATGCAGCTCTTAGTAGATATTTCCGGATTCCTTCGAAGTTTCACTCATGGCAGTGTCGATAGATGTCAAGAGACTTGAAGACCATATACAACATATATCAACATATAATATCGTATGATTATACATAATATTGTCATTAGAAACATACTATGTATACCATGGCAAAGCCCCACCTTTATGGACCCCAAAGAGTTTCCCGCGTCTTGCAGAAGGCCTTCAGGAGGCCCGGCCTTTGGTGGAGCGATGCCAGGCCGGTTCAATGGGTATTCAACAGGGATATCAATGGGTACCCTCTGGTAATTTAACATAGCTATTGAAAATCACCATTTTTAATGGGAAAATCCACTATAAATGGCCATTTTCAATAGCTACGTTAAATTACCAGAGGGTATCCAAAACTTTAGAATGGGTTGGTTGAACCCACTGATGTTGAACCGGCGATTTCTACACCTCCAGATAAAAATTCACTGGCTGGGACCAGTTCTGATAGTAATTTATCACCAGTTTTGAGAGTAACCATCCGATTCAGGAGTTAAGAATCCGGGGTTGACATTAACGGTTTTTTGAAGTGGGGATATCATGGGATATTATGAGATTCACATGGATTGGATTGTCTATAGTAGGATTAATTAGTAGGAATATAGTGGGATAGATAGTGGCCAAATTGATATTACAACCAAAACTATCATATTTGGGTGTGTCTGAAAATGGGTTGTATTTATACACTTAGAACAGTTGCATAAATTCTGATTATCAAAATCCATCTTTCTTCTCCTATTTTTCCCATCGGTCTCCCCTTATCAACAGCGCGACTAGCGGCTGATCACTCGAGACCAGCACTCCAAAGTTGATTCATTCAGAGAGTTGGATGAGAAAATTGAAACCGGAAAGCCCCAGAGTTGATGGTAAACAACATGGTCCATTGATTCCCTGGCGGCATAGGTGGTCCTGGGATGCCCTGCGGAAACCTGCCACAGTCCTTTGGGATGCAGGGGATCTCGGTCAGAAACCACTTCGAAAAGGTGGCAAAAACCAGGATGGAGTTTTTCCAAGTCAGAAATTCTCAGAGTTTCCCCCAAAAAAGTTGGTGTTTCATGGATTTTCATGGTGTTTCCCCTCCAAAAACGCTTGGTGTTTCCCCATACTCTGAGGCCTCCAATGGCCTCAGGAGCCGGTGGCCTTCCGTCGGGAGCCATGGGAGTTTCCAAAAATGGTGGATGGTGCCAAGTTATGTGAATGTTTAGATTCACCCCATGAATACTACAGTAGTTTGTTATATCTACCTAATCAACCAACTAGTTATATCATGTTATATCATGTTATATCTATCATGAATCATAAACCATAGATATCTACCATAAACTTCCATACACCATCATAAACCATAGTTCATTCAGCCACAGCCATATCATTTCTGTATGAAATTGTCCCAACAATGGCCCCAACCAACATAGTTGGTCTGAGCATCTAGGGGAAAAATGGGGAAAACCATTCCATCCTCTAGTTCATCATCACTTTCCCCATGAAATGGCCATTTTATATACCCTAACCAACATGAACCCTTTCCCGTGACGTCGATTTCAACAAGGCCGGGCCTGCCCCAGCAAGTTGCACCCACGCTGCCGCCGACGATGCATCCTGCTCAGTGATTCATTTCTGAAGTGGGAGAAGCATCACAGATTGCACCAGTGAGGGATCACCAAACAGCTTCCATATTTTGGATATGTTGGAAATGCGAACCCCAAGTTATTCACTCCCAAATACCACCAACAAAAAAAGGTGATGTGAATGTTATTGGGACCCTTTTCCCACACCCTGATGGTGTCTTTTCCCATGGGAGGAAAATCAAAAAGACAGGTGCAAGGCGCCTCCAGAGCGGCATCCGGTGCACCTTGGCATTGCTTGCACATCTGAAAAAAGTTCTATAGGCCTGAAATGATAGGGATATTGATATAGCTAATGGGGTCTTAATGATGTTTAATGGCTATTTCATGGGGGATACAGTATCTTGGGATTGAATATCCACATGGATTGGACAATATCATGGGATATCATGGGGATATAATGGGAATAATATTGGCAAATTGAAAATGACCAAGCAGCGGGGATATCATATTTCATGGGATCAAGCGGGATATATAATATAAAGAAATACCAACAATCTGATATTTGACTATATCTGAAAATGGTATGGCCCCATAAAATGGCGATAGGGAACACGATGATCAACCAGTGGATGGAATTGTGTGTTCCCCCAAAAAAATCAGACAAGCCCATCTGAGTTGAAGCAAACGTACTTGACTATTTTTTCAGGGCCAACAAACATCTGAACATTGGATCAACTTTGATCTCATCCAGTCATCCAGTCCAGCCTGACTCGCTTCAGGCCCGATCACATGCATCCAGGGATGTCCGGCTCTCAGGGACGGGGTGTTTTTGTTTCGTCCTTGGCTTCACCTGCAGCAGCACATCTGAGGATGGGCATGGGTCCAGGACCTTGTGGTCCAGGCGGACCTTGTGGTCCGGGCGGACCATGTGGTCCATGTGGACCGGGTCCATGTGGTCCTTGTGGACCAGGGGGTCCAGGGGGTCCAGGGGGTCCAGGTGGTCCAGGGGGTCCAGGTGGTCCAGGTCCACCCATGGTGCGAAGCTTGGAACATCCGCAACATGAAACAGATTGAAAAAGTGGACTGGTGCCACATCGGCTTCCCGTGGGCTGAGGCCTCCTTTCGTCCCCGTCCGCGCGGCTGGATGCCACCCCAAGGCGGGCACGCCTCGCACCCCTACCGGCCGCGCCTGCCCGTGGTGCGCCCACGGCCGGTGCAGACGGTGCCACCACGGCCGCAAAGGCGCCAGCCTTTGGGGTTTGAAGGGGATGAAATTTTGTGATCGGTACATTTGGATATCTAAAAATGGGTGGATGCCCACCAATCTTTTCTGAGATTTTGATGGGGAGCATGATGGTATACCGTTAGATCTGGGGTACCATATTAAAACAAAACCAATTGGATCCAATTGGTAGTTGATGTCGAACCCATTGCTGTGGATCAAAACCTACGATGCCATATTTGGAGGGATGAACATCCATTGGCCAGTTACCTTCCTGTAAACGAAGATAGATGTGGAAAACCAACCACTTGTAGATCATTTTCCTACGGTTTCCCCATAGTTTTCCACATCTTTTGATGTGTTCACCTCAGGGTATTTTAGGCTTCACCAGCCAAAACGAGACGCTGCAGGACGGACATGGGAGCGGGTGGATTGTACCTTGGCGGAATTCTGGGGCACTGGACATCTGAGCATTGCAGGTTTCCTAAGTCATGGGGGATACCCCCAATAGCTGGCCTGGATGGTGTATTTCGTGGAAAATCCGAAAAGAACATGGATGAGAACTGGGGGTACCTTCATTTTAGGAAACCTCCATTTAGCATAGTGTACCTCTGTCATCCTCTGTCCGTGTTCCTGCAGCCAATGTGGCACGTGGACTTATGGAGAGATACAGAAGACACCACTTGAAAGTGCGCGCACACACACACACACTGCAACGTTCAAGTGTTGCCAAAACGGAGGTTTCGTTGAAAGGACTGCTGAGAAGAAAACCCAACTGGATCGTTGGTTGAAGACTGTTGACATTTTTTTGTCGTCCGAGTCGTCCACTCAGGTTGGGCCAAGTTTTTGGCCCTCAAGTTCTGGTTATGATTGAAGGATCGCACTTTTTCAGGGGTCAAACCTTCCAAAAAAGATCAACGATGTTGCCAACTCCAGCGCTCTCGCCTGCAATGACGCCCACGTCCGACTGTGGGTCGCTGGGTCGGGGCTATTTGCACGGTGAGGCTGGAGAGAGCAGGGAGACGAAAAGCATCGCGTTGGCACTGCCTGGCACCCTTGAAAAAAACCATCTCAAAGTTGTTTGTTTGAAAAACCTGCCTGCAGGCTGCGAAGCATTCCCAAGTGGTGGTGGATTTGGAGGCACAGATTGGGACAGCTCCATAGATCTGCCGATGTGTTGAAACTGCATTTTGAACATGTACAGTAGATAATGTTTGAATATGTTTGATAGTATATGATCACACATTGTTTTTTTTTCCATGTTTAGAGGGATTCTCAATTCTTTTTTTTGGGCTTCTCATTGATTCACCAGAAACGAGTCCTAGGAGCCGAGTGGCTCCAACTTTTTGTTTCCAACACCTGGGCCGCTGACTGGAGTGAAGACTCGGGGCAAAGCCATTCTGAAGCTGAAACAGGTGCGCCACAGGCCTTTGACCCATTTGACCCATGAAAAAATGGTAGATTTCACCCGCAAAACGTGGTGAACATCGTGGATTCTCCCAGCAACATGGTCCACAAACTCGATCAGAGCCAGTGAGAAAAGTGGAATGGCAGGTGGCCCCAACAAAACACGTGGATAGAACTTTATGTTTTTTTTAATACCAAAGGACGGTATAAGAAATCGCAAAGAACCATAGGACAACAGCTTAAGACAATCCTTGATACATCGGCATCGGCCACACCTTGCCGAGTTGCCGTTGGTCAATGTGTCCAGGTGACCTATCAATATCCCACACAGTCCAAGCCGGCCATCAGAGACGTTGACTTGGAAGTTTCCCAGGTGCCGTGTCAAAGATGGCAATTTGCTGAGAAATGGGCATCTGGAAGATGATTGACATCTTTGATGTCCCTTTATTTCGCAAGAATCTATGTGGACGTCATCTATACAAATCATATGGAACATCATCTATAAATCGTCCATAAATGGACGATTTTCCATTGACATGTTTGAATAGCAGAGAGGGTAGATGTCTCTTGCTTTCCCAATCTCGGAGAACTTTTTGCTTGTCCAAAAAATTGATAACTGATTTGCTTTTCGGAAGCTTCGGAAACCTCAATGGACATCAATGGACTAAACTCCATACTACGTCATGGTTTGATATTTGGGAAACCATCGACGAGATTTTAGATGCCCTTAAATTGCCATTGGTGCTTTGCTCCAAATTTATTTAATGTCGGAAAATGGGGTTCCCATTCCATCCACTGGTTAATCATTTTCCTTATGAAAATTACTGTTTTATGAGGGTATACAAACCCATTTTCAGACACACCCAAAGTCCCAAAGACCTCTCTGCCATAGATTTTTGGTTCGTCGATCCCCTGTGTATAGTTGAAACACACCAGATGACTACGTTTTATTGGGTATACGGCATACGGTCGAACATGAGTATTTCCATAGACCCATATATATATATATAGCTTATCTATGTACATATTTCCATACAGATCCATATAGATTATACAGATCCATAATATGTTTTTGTATAGATAGATTCTAGATTCTAGATATAATAGATGGTTTATGGATTATTATTCCCATATGTTATAAATTGCCATAAATCTTCCCATCCATAATATCCATATAGATTTTACAGCTGTGTGTTTTCCAGGGCTGGTCCCTGTTCGACCTGAATTTTTATCCGAGGCGAGCCGCGTGGCCTTACTGGGACCCATGGGCTCGGGACGATCCACACTGCTGCAGGTGGGATGTTGAAGCTACTTGGATAATTAGTGATAGTAATAACAATAATTATTGGATTAACTACCATCACTGATCATGAATTATCATCATTAATGATCATGAATTATCATTAATGATCATCAATTATAGTATAATTTATTGGATTAACTATCCAATTTTGGTTATATAACTATAACCACTTTCCTAACCCAGACGATCACTGCCGATGATTTTGATGGTCGCTGCGTTGGCATGGCAGTTGGGTTGCAGGTCTTAGAAGGGCGGCTGAGACCAACACACGGAAGCGCCATGCGAGTGCTTGGTTTGCGTCGCTTGACACCGGTCAATTCGAAATGGTTTGAAATGGGTATGGATCAATACCTATTAATAGCATTTTTAGGGGGATGAACATCCATAAATCCCAGCTATTTTGATGTGAACCACAGGGGTACAAGGTTTTGACCCACTGCCAAATGATGTAGCTGCTACGGGCTTGGGGAAACATACTTAGTGCATCATGATGGAATCGTATGTTTCTTTTCGCCAGCCCGGCTTCAGGTGTTGCATATGTCTGCAAGCACTCGCTCCAACGCTTCGGCCATCACAAGGAGGGATCGGCAGATGTGAAGCTTAGGTCCTGTCGCGCAGACACAAAACAAACTGCTGGGAAGACAGCAAGATGACGGCCGCCAGGATGCTACTGCATTGCAGTATTTCATGTGGAGATTTTCGGATCACAGCTGCTGGGCCTGATTTTTGATGAGCTTTAGCATGAAAGTGTGAAGATTTTGAGCAGTTTCAAAACTCCCAGCTGGTTGATGATTGTACAGGGTTATATTACCCAACATATTGGCAATTATCATTCATCAAGTGTGAATCCATAATAAAGACCTATGGTTTGGGATTTTCCAATAGATTTCCATGGTAGCCTAAAAAAACCCTATTGTCTTTCATTATATCAATTATATCCTTAGGATATCCCCATTCCATCCCAGTATGCCGACACGGGATGGTCCTCCCCTTACGACACATCTGAGGGGACAAGGAATCGGCCAGCATTGCCTCCAGCGTTTCACAAGAAGAGGAAGCCTTGAGGAGCCGATTTCACAGATCAGCAGCTAGAAATCGTTGGGATTTCTGGATCAATCAAAACCCAAAATCGTGTGGAATTTAAACGAGGGTTTTGACCCATCCAACAAAAGCAGGGGGTATAAAATTCTCAAACCATCCATTTATGATAGAATTTGGGAATCTAACCGGTATAGTAGTGCTTTTTCTAACCAGTAATCGCGGCGATCTCAATCATGAATCATGGGGAACACATCATCACTGGCGTTTAAGCCCCTATGGGTCCACACAATTGGTGGTCGCGGCTGGAACTGCTCGAGGAGTGTTTGTTGGTACCTGGACAAAGACAAAGTGCCACGCCAGGGCGAGGACCAGGCATCTGGTCACTGAGTCGATCCCAGCTGTTGAAAACTCTGGCTGCCATTTACCACAAACCTACCATTTGGGGATGGTTTATAAAGTTTATACCACCTCTTTATGGTGATTTTGGGGATGATTTATCATTGGGTTTACCATGGTTTACACACTTTTCACAGGGTCATTTTGACCCGACAGGTGCAGGCTTTACGCGCGATTCCTGACAAGATCTGCAATCGTCGCTCGAATGCTGCGGGGGAACACGAGTTGCTTGGCAAGGAAGGTTGGCAGGCTGACGTCTGACATTTTGCATCTTCCAATCATGTGAAATCCCATCAAATCCCTTTGAGTCTCATGTGATCTCTGGTAAACGTTTACAGTTCGCTATTGGAAATGGGCATAGAAAGTTCGTTGATTTACTGAAAATCGTGATTTTCCACGGTCATGTTAGTTTACCAGGTAACATTTGGAGTTCGCGCCCCCAGCTGATTCCCATCCAAGGTATGAAGTGAAATGGCTCAGATGTGAAGAGAAGACCTGGGTGCGAAAGCAGATCCTTTGCGATATGGGTTGCTGGGCATTTGGTTGTCCTTCCCCTGACCCCCAATGGAAACCCCCAATGGAAACCCCCAATGGAAACATATGGAAACCATGGACATACCCAGTACCCCCAATGGAAACCATGGTTTAGCATTGGTCCTCTTTATTTTCAAGTTCCTTAATGGGGAGGTATTCAAGCGGGATGGTAGAATCCCTGCAGGTCGCTGTGATGACAAATTTGGCCCCTGCTGCTTCGCCGTCGTTAGGCTACGCGAAGTTGATGCAGTTGGAAGATGACTGGCAAGCATCCTGCGCGTTTTCAGCCAAGGACTTGTGATGAAAGAAAAGAACGGCTGAGAACAGCTGCGTGTCCTGTTTAATGTGCTCGTAAGGATTCAGTTTGATCGACAGGTTTTGGTGACCCAGCTACTGGCAAACTCTGGTGATGTCGACAAAATCTCATCTGTGGACCCCATGATCTTCAGCGATAAACATCCATAGATTTTCAAACCTCGAAATGACGGTAGATCATGGTATTACATGGTATTCCTAGGGGAAATCACTGTAGATTCACTATAGATTATGGTATTACTATCTCAGCTATGCATGATCACTTATGAGTTCCAGTTCCCCATAGGTTCCCAACAAGTTCCATTCCTATCGCAGGAGCTGACAAAGGAGAACGTGCTGAAGCATTTGCGCTGTTTCCAGGTGGATAGCTCTGCCAGTCAGATGCCCATGGGCCACCTGGTCGCCCTGGTCGCAGACTCCAAGGGCTGAAGCGATGATTCTCATTGTGATGGAACCAGAAATTGAATGCAGCTGATATTTATAAAACCTATTAACAAAAACCCTATGATTTCCAACAAAAAAAGTCATTTCTTGTTTTAACATGTTTTAACGTTTGGTGATAGAAGACAAATAAGAGAAAGGACAGATTTGAAGTAAAATGAGGATGGGTTAACGGTTAACACCTACTTATGGGACGATATTTGGAGGGATGAACAGCTGCTAATCCTGGCGATTGTTTGAACCACTCGCCACAAGACAATTTTGAGTGGACAATCCATTTTTTGTTGGCTTGTGCTCTTGTTCATGGCATGTCTCTGCTGTGGGAGGTTTCTGCTGGCGATTGAAACTGAGGCAAACTGAATCGAGCCATGAAAATCAGGAGCCAGAGTCTGCATTTTTCCAGTACCAATCACTTCAGGCCATACTTCACATTTTTCCATCCCAAAAAGCACTGCTTTGACCATGAGCGCCATCATTTTCGAAGAGAAGTTTCTGCATCTTTAGAGGATCGTTTTGGCCGCAGCCCTGTGGCAACATCCGCACGTTTTGATCCTTGACGAGTTGGCGGATTACGTGGACGTTCAGGAAATGGAGGCCTTGCGCTGTGCCATTGATCGCTTTGGAGGTGGTGTGATCCTGGTGACGGAAAACGCGCCTTGGGCAACGAATTTTTGATGGGGAAAACTGTGGGAATATCAGAGTCTGCAACCCTGAAAAGTCCACTGACTATCCAAGATGCAGCTTTTATCCAGTGAGGCAATAATGAAGGTGCACATAGACATAAACATATTCTTGCCGCCTTTGGAAAGGTCGTTTTCATAAAGTGTTTGCGCTCTGATTGCGCCTCACGCGCCCGGCCTCTAGAGTAAGAAGGGCTGGGCTAAAATATGTTTCGATTGTTGCATGTTCATTTTGCTGTTGGGGACATTCTTTGGGTTTATTTTCGTATGCTGTATTTGTACATTTTACATTCAAACCCTAACAACCACCAAAAACCAAAAAAAAAGATCCTGTTAAAATAGTGGTAAGTGGATATAAAATGATATAAATGGACCATTTTTTTGTTTTCCATGATTTCCCTATTTATATTAAAATAACCATATCTTAGGATCGTTGCCATGCCATGTCCGAGGAACAGCTGCGTGCCTTGGCGACGGAGAAGTGGTTCATGGACGAAGGCGTGCTACACGTGGAGCAACTGGCGAAGGCTGGGATATTTTTAAGCTACGAACTGAGTTTCCACATGGAGATCTACATAGATCTACTATGATTTCCATGGCAAACTGCTAGATGAAACGATTTTTATTTTTTGGGTCTCAATGGCAGCAACATGCTTTTGTAATCTCATTCATATTAAATACCCATGATGATTGGCATCCAATAGATCCCGCCAGGGTTTACTCTGGGGGTATTTAACGTTATATACGGGGAACGGCATAAATACACAGATGGGCAAAAATCACAATGAGAGATGAACGAATGATATGCATACGGGTTGTTATCTAGATACTGACCAAAGTGCACAGATGCACATCCATGTGGATCTCTTGAAATCTTGAGGCGCATCTGCAAAATCTGTGGCAACATTATTGGACCTAGACTCCATGTCGGTAGTTCATAAAATGTCGGTATTTTCAGCCGAACAAAATAAAAACAAATTCAAGAACCCATTTTTGGTTGGGAATGTTGTTTTTGAACTATCATGTGATGTTTTTTTTTTTGCCCACTACAATGCAAGGACCAAACCCAAAGACTCCATGCAGGTGACCTCGTGGTCCACAATTTTTGCGACCTTTTGGAAGTCTAATCCCAAGTGCTCCGTCGCTTCTGGCGAACAGGTTGATGCACGGAGCAATGCCAAGACTTCTGATATGCCTGGGGAGTGCCTTGGGTCGCTAGAATCTAGTTTCATTCAAGTGCCCCTTCAAAAACAAGATCAAACACAACAAATCTCCGCAAAAGCGAAGAAAGTTCAATGCCAACATCCTTCTATAGTCTTCTAAAAATATGGCATCTTCACAATATGGGGGGACTTTCCAATTGCTATGTTTGATTCTTGGGTAAGTCGGTGGACCACGGTGCACATCCAAGGGCTGAGAGGAGACACATCGTGGACATCGAGCGTCGGATCCAGGAGCATCGAAGGAAACCCCTCAGCGACAAGGACAGCTTCCATCCATGACCCTCTGGATGGTATTGGATGGTTAATGGATGGTTTATAATGGTTATAATAATGGTTATAATAATGGTTATAATAATGGTTATATAATGGTTATAGTTATAATAATGGTTATAATAATGGTTATAATAATGGTTATAGTCTTAGTTATAATAATGGTTATAATAATGGTTATAATAATGGTTATAGCTATAACAATGGTTATAATAGTGGTTATAATAATGGTTATAATAATGGTTATAATAATGGTTGATGATGGTTACCCTCTGGTAAACGTTTACAGTTTGCGAACTGGAACATCACCATTTTTACTATGTAGATCAACTATTTCAATGGCGATTTTCAATAGCGAACTGTTCGTTTACCAGAGGGTAATAGCAGGCCCGACTAAACGAGGATTAAAATCGGATTAAATGAGGAATGAGGTTTTGGTGAGGTTCCAGAATGACGATTTTTCATGAGGCTTAAAAGAGGAAACCAAAATATGATGCTTTCCAATCTGCGACTCGCAGAAATTCTCATAGTAGGGATTTATAATCTACCTATGATACAGCAACCAAACAAACCCATTCATAGGGATTAATGTATCCACTGTAAGGGGTCGGTCATCAATCCATTAACAGTAGGGATTTTCATCTACCCATTGCAAGGGATGAAGCAATAAATCCATTCATTTGAAGGACTTTTTAGATTCCGCCATGGTGTTTGGATTCCCAATATGAGATGGATAACTGGATAACACACATTTTTTTTGGCCTTGGCAAAGATTGTGCCAAGAAGGGGAGATTGATTGCATTCTATGACATCAAGTGGGTATGATTCAAACTCAATTAGCTCCCAACCGTAAATGGATGAATATTTTATGAGAAGATAATGGCTTGGTACTAAATTATTATCCAAAGTTTAATATGTAGACCATAAGAGGACTCGGGCTATTTTCCCATGGCTCACACGTTAATACGAGTACATTTGTGGTTCCCTGCCAGGAGCTGTGGCAGCTTGAAGACGAACTACACGAACTCAAGGAGACTAGCGAACGGTGAACGGGGAACGGAGATCCATGGGCAACTGGGCAACCATCATTTTCCCTTGCAAAAATCACCATCAAAATGGGGGTATACCCCATTTTCAGACAGACCCAGATTTTGTGACTTTATCTTGGTGAATGGTGTGTTTTTTTTCTCATGATGAATGGGTGCTGAATGGGGATATCAAGCGATTTTTTGTTTGCGTTTCCGCCCAAGATTCCATTTTGGTTTAGTATGGAAAGGGTCAGGGGCACCGCATTGTTGCGTCGACGTGGATATCTCATGGTATGCTGCCAGATTGAGTAGTGGATAGATGATGATATAAGGTTGATATACTGTATCTTTCGGAGTATCTTTTGAAGCGGAGAATGCCCATATTTTCATATCCCACCCATCCCATCCCATCAGCAACGTTGGTTTGAGGTCCCACCAAAGCTGGGCCCCTGGACGCAGGAAGTGCTTCTGAACGACGTTGCCCTTCAGGATCCAGACGTTGACGATGCTTATGTGCCTCACGTTGGAGTTGGGGAGCGCGGTCTGTGTTCATAGCTGGGTCTCCGGGCTAGTTGGGCAAAAAATGAGGTGTATGCATATGTAAATGTATATATATATATATATATTATACACATGATATATATCATATATATGATATCTATATATGATATCTATATATGATATCTATATATGATATCTATATATGATATATCATATCATATCATATAATATCATATCATATCATATCATATCATATATACATATATATATATATACGCATACATTATATGAATGATATTTAGATATGTAGATAATTGTACATGGACATTCATATTGAATAAGCAAGAATAACACACCAAAGCAGTTTCCCCAAGACCCGAGGCCATTTCGGGCCTTGGTGAAGTCATTGATGAACAGCTGTCCGAGCTGTTGATGGAAGAGTGGGGACACCCATCTGATGCCATGGGGATTGGTAGGATTGATGGCTATTTCAACAAGAAATCAACGGGAAATCATTCTTGAAGCCACCATCAGAACTGGTTTTCAACTGGTTTTCCCATGTAGAAATTTCCTCAAACCATGCAAAAAAGCAGCAAAAAGCCAAAGTGTCCGGCATTTGTTTCTGTCAGAAGCAACACGTGACGAAGTAAACGGGGTCTGATGCCGCTCCAAAAAGCCCGCGCACGGCCAGGTTTGGCGCGGACCTGAAGAATTTCCGACGAGCACAGCAGGTGCCTTGTGGGATGTCTTCAGTGACCTACGATGACTTGGATCATTTTGAAATATTTTGAAATATACCATCAGGGACCATCAGTAGCATTTGAAAGCAGTCAAGATGGGATAAGCTTTGGGAAACAAGCCACTAGTTTTCAAGATCGGTTTGAAGTTCCGCATAGTGTCCTCAATGAGAAGGTCGACGGGGAAAACGTTCACTTAGTCTTTGGAAACTGCAGAGTTTATGTTTCAACTGAAGAAGTCAGCTATCATTTGTGGCCCTATCTTCGACCTCACTCAGTTTTTGCAGATCTGCGCCAAGGATTTCAACCTGAAGCTCAGTTTGTTGGTGGAACAACAGCCAGAAGAAGACCCTGCGCCCCTCAGCATGGCGTTGCTTCAAGGTGTTTGGTGCATGGCAAACATGGCCCAGCTGAGGTTGGACTTACTTGGCTTCGTGGCCTACAAGACGTGGGGTCCACCGGTGCCTGGAGTCAGTGTAGGTGCTGTGGGCGTGGCTGACAAGCATCGCGGCAAGGGCTATGGGAGGCAGCTCATGAATCTTGACTTTTATTGGACGACCGTCGCGATGGCAGTGCTTTTGGTCCATTAGAGAGATTGCCTATCAAACATTATCAAACCACATATCGCAACCACCAAAAAGATCGAAAAGTCATGAAACTTCATGACATGTCATGAAACGTAATTTTCACACTTTTACTGGACATTTCGCCATTTTTCGATATTTTTGGAGCTTGCGATGCTGCGAAACCTCAGGAAAGTGGCTGAAGATCGCGCTGCCATGCTGGGGGTGGTCACTGGGGAGGTGCCAATGCTGCAGAAACGCCAACCATTTGGGGATCTAATGGGGGTATATTTATTAATATTATAGAATGGATATAATATATATATACACAATCTACAATCATATATATCATATCATATCGTATGATATAATATCATATCATGTCATGTCATTGCATACGAATATCATCTCAAAAGCGGTAGACCAATGACATAAATCCCTCTCATTGGAGGATGGTTGGAATCCCATCCATTTCTGGTAAAGCAGGGATTTATCGAAGATTCTCAGTTGCCATGCTTGAGATTACCAGCTCATTTCCAGAAAGGGTAGCCTTAGAGCAGTCGTTCCCCATTGTGCCATGGTTTTGTTGAGATTCAGGTTCAAATGCAAATCCTGAAACTTTAAAAACTGTGGTGTTTCAAGCATTTTCAAGCTTTGTTATCGAATCCCCCTTATGATTGGATGAAACCGCCCCGGTGGTACCATAGATCCATCGGCTTCCCCTACCTTTCAACTCATCCGCTGAAATTCCACGGTATCAGGTGGTAACCCCCAATTTTTAAGTTAGTTTATAAACCCCATTCAACCATTTTTTCCAACTACTTATAAGTTGGTTTATTAACCATACCAGCTATAAGTTGGTTTATTAAGCCCATGAAAACTAGTTCGGTTATATCTACCTAATCAACCATAGTTCAGCCACCGCCATCCATATCCCCAATGGATCCAGGGCTTCCAAGCTGGCCAAGTACGACTTCGATCCTTGGCCTCCGCCGTGCACTTCTACGAACGCCTGGGCTACGAGCGCCTGGAGGCTTATTGGAGATCCCGGGGGGTAAGCCATGGAAGATACCGGTGGATGGGTGATTTTCATGGGATTTACCCTCTGGTAATCAAACATAGCTACGGAAAATCACAATTTTTAAGAGGTAAATCAACTATAAATGGCAATTTTCCATAGCTATGTTAAATTACCAGAGGGTAAGTGATTTAACCATTATACAATTCTAGGGACTTTTATGGGGTTTTAAGTATCAAAGATATTGAGATGTAATTGACAAATGATGGTTGAATATGGTTGATAGGTTGTGAAATGTGGGTAATGACTCTACCTATCAGTTTGTACATTTGTACCTAGTTCATCGGGGATTCTGACAAGCCCCAGTACAATGGGATGGGAAATCGGGGGTATTTTTGGCTCAGATCCACGGGTTGATTAATGATGATCTGCCATTTTTTGTGACACGAAAGTTTGAGCCATACCCAAATTCGAGATGGAAGTGAAACTCGGAACATCTGGGATGGACACGACTGTAGCCCATTAGTTGCCGCGAAATTGGTGGATTTCCTTTCCCCAGAAAGTTGAAACCACCATCAGCTGGACATCGGCAGGAGGAAGAGGGAGAAGCGGAGAAGACACCGGCATGTCCCGATCCTGAGCGCCCTGCTGGGGAGGTGGGAAAACTGAGAGTAGCCGAGAAAGCCATCCACAGGGTATGCATCAAAAGTCTCAAGGGAAAATCGATGATTTGGATGATAACATAATAATGTCATTGGGTGACCGTACACATTATGGCCTATCCATTCGTTATCACCCAAAATCCAGATAATTTTTTTGGATTATACATTGGATTATACAATGATTAAGAACCCAATTAAATCCACATTATTATGGCCTATCCATTTATCACCCAAAATTTCAAATGCTGGTAGTTTCAATAAAATTCCATTATACATCATTATACCTGGTTATAACATACTACAAACCAATAGAATGTTATCCCATTATAAACCAACTATTTCCAGTTGAATCTTCTGGGCCTCCGCAAGGATTCGGATGATGAAGGTCCCTGCGTGCCGATGGCTCGAAAGTGTGCCCCACATAGTCCACGGACGACGATGAAAATGGGCTCCTTGGTTGGAGAAGGCAGATGTACAGATATCATAGATATGTGATATGTGTATATATATATGACATATATATATAATATCACATATATATATACACTATATATTGTATATATATATATATCATATATGTATACATCATATTATGTTCACTTTTCATATTTTCCAGCAGCAATTTGAACAGACATGTACAAAAGAATCAACACAAGCAGAATGCTAAGCAAAAGAAGAACATATAAACAGAAAACACATAGTCAAGTCAAGACATTGAGAACAACGGAATCTCAAAGTCAAACACACAGGTACAATAAGACACCAGAAATGACAAAGCATAGGAATGCAACAGAAATACGCAGTTGTTGGCAATTCCAAAAAAATGACCATTCTTATCACAATCAGCCATCATCTATCAACTATATCCACATAACATATATTTGATCTATAACCTTTAATTATGGTTATTTTTCATGTGGAATGATATATTCTATGGTAGTTATAAGTCAGAACCATTGCAATTCAGCATTTATAGGGATTAACCAATCAAACAACTATATAAAACTTATAACCATTTGTATGACCCCTTGTTGGTTATAAATGCTGGAATGAATGGTGCGAGTCAGTGCTGGTTAGATGGGGATGGGTCAAAACCTAGTTTTACCATATATGACTGGGGGAATAAACATCCATTAATCAACTATATATATATACTAATGAATAATTTTGGGATTACCAATGAATAAATAGGATTACCAATTAATAAATATATGTATATATATATATATGTAATCAATTACTATATTATATGATGGAACATGTTACTATATTAGTACTTTATTATTTTTTTTCGTGTATAGAACTACAATCATATATATATATATATATAATATACACACACATTACTGTGGACCTCTGTGAGATCCCCCATTTTTCCATGAACCGAGGACCTCTGCTTTCACCAGGGCCGCAAATGGCCTGGTGTCCCAAGATCTCTCGAGCATTGGAGGATGGTCCAACGTGGCCAACCATGGAGCAGTGCCCTGGCATAGTATGATCATTTCAAATATTGTAATGTATGATATATTATGTTATACTATATAATATAATATAATAATATTATACTATATAATATATAGTAAAAAATATATTATATAATATTATACAATATTATTATATTATATCATATTATTATATTATATAATATGATATAGTATAATATAATATTATATAATATAATATAATAATATATGATATGATATGATATGATATGATATTATGTTATTTTATTATATTATTTTATACTATGTTATATTACATAATATAATATAACACAATATAATATAATGTAATATTATTATATTGTATTGTATTGTATAATATAATATTATATTATATGATATTATGTTATGTTTTATTATATTATATGCATATATACATATTGCGATAGACAATCGTATCTGATTTCCAGACTTTTCTCTGGATCTTCGATGGGCATGGAGTGTTTATTGGCCGAGGCTCTTGCTGCCAGAAGCTTGTGAAGCTTAAGCTTGCCTTCTAGCTCATGTGAGTGGGCTGATTTAAGTTTCCTTTTTTAAGTGCTTGCAGTTGAAGTTTCGTATCTCATGTGTGCATCAAGACACATGAGTCAAATTCGTTTCAGTTCCAAGAAGGATTGGACATCCCTCGCTTTTCGAATCTGTCAGCATCCATTGATTCAAGCTGTTTTCCTCCCAAGGGATGGTCAGCCAAGTCAGCCTGGCAGGGTATCCCCGTCGCCACGTTGCGATTCGCAGTTTGAGCCGGTGGCGTGGCGAGTCGCGACCCAGTCACCGGGCTAAGATGGCCAGGAGATTTGGAGCTCGCGGATGGGAGCTGCTGGGAGCCATGGCAGCTATGGCCGACAGTTGGAGCCATGTGGCGTGAAAATGTGATGCGCTGTGTCGTGGGAACATGGAATAAACATGGAATATGTTCTGGGAATGGGAACGATATGGGTGTACCCCATGCCCAAGTGGCAATTCTTCTCAAAGTCTTCATGGTGTAGAAACCCTTAGAACCACATGTCTTGGAGAGGTCAGAAACTGGTGAAGCTTCTGAGAAGGAGCTGCGGATTTGGGTTAAGACTAGTTGAGACAACACTGGTTTCAAATGGGTTTCTCCAAAATCCAACGGTTTCCCATGATTTTTTAGACAATTATTTTGGGGTAGCCCGGGGTACATCCCATTTCCAGACACGAAGACGCGAAGAGCATCAAAGTCTTCCCCTGGCTCATCACATGCCGTAGATCCCGCCGATTGTTCCCTTCACTTTTTCCTCATGGTGATTTCATAAGCAAGATGATATTTGGGGATATAATATGATATATATTAATATATATTAATATACATTAATATATATATATATATATTAATATATAATATATAATATATAATATGATATAGTGATGAATGATACTTGGGTGTGTCTTGAGAAAGGGATTTCAAGGCCACTTTATGGTCATTTTCTGTAGAAACTGACCATCCTGTTGGTCCAGGATGCGCCTGAAGCAGGCACAAAGTGGCCTGCGGAACGTGCTTGGAGCCCAGTTTCTTTTTTAAAATCAGCCATGTCCACACTTCCAGAATTGCGGTTGACACCATGATATTTTAATATATTTTAGGGAAACACACATGGAAAATCATGGGAAAACCATAGAACAAGCATAGTTTCTGGTGAAGATTTTCCTTCAACACCAATCCGTACCGCCCAAATCAGAGGCTGTGGAGGCGATTCCTGCAGTTGAAGAGGCAGCACCCATGGAAGAACGCTGGGTCCACGGGAACCTCGTCTGCCATCGCCTCGCGCTTCCCATCCGAAACGCTGAGGCCAGTGGTTCTACAAGGATGCCTCGGGAGCAGTTCAGGGTCCATATTCATCCTCAGTGATGTCAAGCTGGTCCGGAACCTACATCCCATCAGTGTTTCCTCCAACCACAGTGCCATGGTGAGACACTTCAAAGGTCACGTTCTGGTTTCTTCCCAGCAGATACCATGGTTCGTGGGAGCCTCAGACTGACAGATCAGCATCGCTCCTGCGATCAGTGGACGATGGATGTGGTTCCTCCGAGGCTCCGAGGATGAGGACGAGTTTTCGGAGCTGGGCAACGGCATGCGTCTCATCATGGCGCCGCAACCTCGGAGGCCATTGGTCGCGCGGGGTCACGGATGGCCACGAAAGCTACGGTGTGGAGCGGCTGAGGTCGTTGAAGGAAGACTGAGCCATGCGGTGCTGGTAGTGATGCTGAAGAAACCGAAGTTACACTTACAGTCATGGTTGAATTGGTTGACTCGTACCTGAACTGTTTTGATGTCATGGTCAAAAGATGTCAAAAGTTTGTGAAAGAACAGACGTTGAGACTATATAATTGAGACAAGTTGAGATTGAGCAGTATAAAAATGATGCTCGCAGAAGAGTCTCACAAAGCGTCTGAGCTTGGCTGAGAATCGAGTCAGGCAGCGGGAAGGGTAAATCTCCAGCTAAAAAAGCGGGACTTTGTTGTTCTTTGATTTGTCACTGATGACACTGATGCTGGAGATATACCCAAGCCCAACTGGCCAAATGTTCTATGGAAAGCGAAGAAAAGTGTCCCCAGCCAAAGGTCGCCAGCAGTTGACTCGAAGACCACAGATCATCCAATTCCATCCAATTCCCTCAGCTGCTCGAAATCAGATCCTTGGCAATGAGCAAAAAATCACAGCCAAGATATGCTAAGATTGTAGGTTGAGTATTTTCCTTCAGACGTGCAAAACCTAGCTCAACTATTTTTCAGGATCGTTTAAGAGCCTTAGCTATCAGAAGACAGAAGTTGCTCAACTGACCCCACGCAACACCAACTAATCAATAGCCTTATTGCTTTTCCAACCAGCAATCACGGCATTTTTTTCATTGCGAGTTTTAGAAAACCATGACTTGAGCAGCAACTTTGGAAGGTGCCTGGCTTGCAAGCCTCAAGCGCCACAATACCATGGACGGTTTTTGGGAAGACTATATATAATTGATTATATTAATGTTTATTGCAGACTGTATGTCCTGTGCAAAAAAATGCTGAACCATCGACAACTACAGATGCAAAAGGACCTTTCTCCGTGCCATCGATGTGTTCAGGTGCCAATGACTTTACCAATCAGCCAGAACTCGCCAGTCTACAGCGCGTGCGTGCACCAAGGGTGGCAATGCATGGGTTGCAATAGGCCAGAAAGATCATTGACAGTGACTGATCACACATTGATCACACATTCATTTCATGCACTATGTTTCGGCTGATCTTTTTTCGGCTTGCAGGAAGTGAACCACACAAAAGGTACTTGAAAGGGTTGTTTTCAACCTATTGAATCCAAATTCGCACATAGAAAGCCATGCAGATCTTCGTGAAGACCTTGACGGGCAAGACCATCACCCTCGACGTTGAGGCAAGTGACACCATTGACAACGTCAAGGCCAAGATCCAGGATAAGGAGGGGATCCCACCTGACCAGCAGCGCCTGATCTTTGCAGGCAAGCAGTTGGAGGATGGCCGCACCCTTTCGGACTACAACATCCAGAAGGAGTCCACACTCCACTTGGTCTTGCGCTTGCGAGGTGGCATGCAGATCTTCGTGAAGACCCTGACGGGCAAGACCATCACCCTCGACGTCGAGGCCAGTGACACCATCGACAATGTCAAGGCCAAGATCCAGGATAAGGAGGGGATCCCACCTGATCAGCAGCGCCTGATCTTTGCTGGCAAGCAGTTGGAGGATGGCCGCACCCTTTCGGATTACAACATCCAGAAGGAG
>Ga0126342_10001329_pt1 | contig 34197 bp, 30 predicted proteins | sample Cyp1metagenome_FD_92528 | JGI IMG/M metagenome (GOLD analysis project Ga0126342, IMG submission 92528) | Coral microbial communities from Lord Howe Island, Old Settlement Bay, Australia - Cyphastrea 1 metagenome | ecosystem: Host-associated > Invertebrates > Cnidaria > Coral ...
GAAAAGTTAAACCCTCAAGTTCGGAGACCCCTTTTTTTCAGTCAAAATTGACGTTTCGCTATGGCGAAACGATAATTTAGTAATAAATATGCGGACGGTGAAAATTCCGCCGGGATGTTTATGTATATATATATATATCACATCCATATTGTGATGAAGTAAGTACAGCTTATAAGCTTTATGTTATATTTCTGAATCATGTATTATTATTATTATTTATTGACTTGAACATTTGTTTGAATTATTTCTTTAGACTTGACTGTTGAATCTACTTTTTATTTTGAACATTTAGTTTATTTTCATGTAGATCTGTTGGGACCCCCACCTTGCGGAAAAGCTGACCACCAAGAGCGAGTACAGCATGGGGATTTGACCAATGAAAATTCGAAGATTCTTCCGATGCAACATTTCATTCCAGTGGAGGGGACAACAAATAGACAACCTATGTGGTCTATGAACAAGAGGGATTGAAGAATTACAATCCCAATGGAACCAAGTTGAAACATAGAAACTGGACCAGTAACGGCTCATTAGGTGGTCACGTTCAGGATGAACAACATCTTTGGGGCTTTGGGGTTGAGAATTTCACCAATAAAAGATGGCAACAGGACCGACAAAGACACAAAGATAAGCATAATAGTAAAGAAGGGAAACGATCCAAACAACACAAAGCCAAAAAGCACGGCGACCCCCAAACATGGGAACACATATTGATTCTTTTTATCTCAGACATTTGGCATGTACGCCACAAACAGGCAAGCTTATTGGGTGCATCTATCGTCTATTCAGACTTTTTGCAGCACGCCATTGGACCATGTGTAAGGCACAGCAGTTTCAGCGGCAGATTCATTTTTGGGCAGGGAACATTGCCAACTTCGTTTTGGCTGATGAGTTTATAGGTTTCTTTCCCACCAAATTGGCAGAAACGAGAAAAACCATCAACCAGTGAGAGGTTGGAGTCAAACCCAAAAAAAACGAATATCCTCCCAAAAATTGGATGATTCACTTGCAAAAAATCATCCAAAACATGGATTTGTCTGAAAATATGATACCCATTGATACCCCCAAAAATTGTTATTGACCGTTGATCATCATTCTCCTACCCATAGGATCCATGGTGCTGCTATATATGATGACATTTACAATCAATATACCCCAGTCATGTTAGCATATATACCAGCACCATGGATCCGTCATGGGCTATAAAAACCAGCCGTGAATTGGGGATCGGACCTGCAAGGCTTCCTCAGCCGTGAAGTAGGTCGCAGCAAAGGGGCCATTAGCACCTGGTGGGTCGTGAAGGCGGGAGCCCACCAAACACATGGATAACCGTGGAATGATCAAATTGAACGCGAAGGTGAACAAGAGTTAAGGTGAACAAGAAAACCTTGAAGAGCATTTGATGATATTCAAAAACCAAATTTGGGACTTGAAGCCACAGAAAGCAGGAGTTCAGCGTAAAAAGAAGTAGAAATTGGACTGGCCCAAAGTGGGGATATCACTCAAATATAATCATGATTAAGATTTTGTGAGTTGGTTCTGCAGCTTTGTTGCGTGGGATTCAATGGGTTGCAAAATTGCTTGGTAGCAGAACCACCAACAAGCAACATCACTGCGACCAAGAGATAGCAAGAGAAACTTGGGCGACTGCTCAAGTGGCGTAAAATGATCATATGATCAGGGGGCGGATCAGCTACTTGTTCTGAACAAATGGTTCCAGTCGCAGCACTTCTGTTCACCTTGAACATGTTATGTAGACTCCGCGTCAAATTTCTCGTGCACTGCAGCGATCTCTCGTATGTGGTGGTTTCACCCCGGGAAAATTCCATTACTGGTCATACGCTCATAGGAGCATCATGCCAAACGCTCAAATTACCAAGCAAAGGACCTTAAGCGAATGTGGTGTTTCTTGTACTGTTTGCCATTTTATTCCCCAAAGACTTAAGATCCAGTTGTGTATGACCAAAAGAGAACAGAAATTGGTTTAAAATTCACAGCCAAAAATATGGACAGACATATATGAATATATGTATGTATACATATATAAACACACATCCTACATCAGAATTATGTGTATATATAAAAAGTATACATAATGTTTATATACCATGTACAACAAGCAGTTCATCTTAACCATGCCAGTCCAACATCAACGGTTCAACCCCTCCACCCAGGTCAGTCAGCGCTGACCTGCGCAGCCAAACTCCCTGAGGCGCTCCTCTAAGCCACGTTTGTGGTCGTAGATATTCGTCACATCTGGCGTTGCAAGGGCTGAAAAAGACCCGAAATGATGAGGATGATGTGATGAAAAGGAGGAGGATAGTGATTCTTGCTATTATATTCTTTCTTTATTACATATTCATTTCATATTATTGTTAATTATTGTTATGTTCACTATAGATCTATATTAATTATTATGCTCATGGTAGTGGCGGTGATTGTGGAGATGATGCTGTTGATGATTGTAAAGCATGATTCTTAGCATGATGAGAACCGTCCCTTTGTGATGCTTCTGCTGGTGGTGTTCGGTGGCGGATGCGATGTAAGAAACCCACAACCAATGGATGCTGAGTACTGCAACTGCAACTGACAAATGGATGCTGTGTAGCACGAGCATGACGAGCATGAATCATGGTGACACCATCTAAGATGTAACATTCCTAGCACGACTCTTCCTTGACCTCTTCATGCCAAATCAATCACCGCACAAACAAAATGCGTACACATGCCTTTGGTTGGAGGTTTTGTTGCAAATATAGATGTGCAGCTGCACCACATAGTTATCCTACAAAACACCACATCTACACGGCCATACAATCTGGGTTTGAACTTCAAAACTGTAGAGACCCAACAAATGCTGGGCCATACTGGGCCCATCTGAAAAAGCCTTCAGATTTTTTTTAGGTCCATACAGTCATACAATGTCATACAATATCTGGTTGGTGGTTGAGCCCTACCCTCTGAAAAATGATGGAGTTAAAGTCAGTTGGGCTTATGACATTCCCAATATGATGGGAAAATAATCCAGCCATGTTCCAAAGCACCAATCAGTATATAGATCTATTAAGTCCATATTAAGATAAATTAAGTCCCATTAACCCATATTAAGTCCCATTAAGTTGATGGTTTTAATGTTCCAAACCACCAATCAGATATCATCCAGATCTCAATTTTTTCCGGCCAGATCCCACCTCGATCCATCAGCCGCAGCACAGCTTCGGAGCCCAAGGTGGGCATCTGAGCGCCGCCGAAGGTGTCGAAGTAGCTGAAGATCAGGTCCTCTTTGGGACCACCTGAACAATGGCACTGGAAAAACCTATCACCATGATATCAAATATAACTGGTATTATAATAATGATACATGATAGGATAGTTGTACTATCTTTGGTATCTTCTAGTAGGATAGGATATCATCGTACCTCATCCTATCCAATTAAACCATGATAGTGGGTCATTTTGCATGGCTCACCTGACAGCAGGGGACGCAGACAGCGACTTACCATGGATGATATCTACAGCAGTTCACAGATGGAAGGCTCATGAAGGCTCCCAATGAACTTGTTGATTTTTGTCAAGAGGATCCTCATCTTCCAAGATTTTGCCTGCGGGGTTCAGTTTTTCGGGCTATGGCAACGTTTTTTGGATCTTGGGATGATTGGGATGATTCCCGGCGGAAAGCGTTCGCTCGATGGTTTTCTGAATGCCACATGGCGGAGGCACCATGCCTCCCAAAGCTGCCCAGAAAATCATAACTAATATACAAAGTGGGGTCCCCTAGATAGCTAAGTTGGTTTATAACTCCAATAACTATGATTTATGGTACCTATAACTATAGTTAATGGGGTTTATAAACCAACAAACATAACTGGGGGGCCCCACCTTGTAGGAAGATAAAGGATTTAACAACCAAAGAGTCTGATTTAAGACATGAATTTGACCTGATTTAACCACCAAAGAATTACAGATTTATCAACCAAAAACTCCGGTTGAAGTACCCTAAATATAAAGATCCAACATTTTTCAAACACCAAAAGCTCGCATTTAACCAGCAGGATTTCACCCCTAACAATCTGGGAATTCCACAGGTTTTCTCTGCTGTTTTCCTGCCTGGATATTGTTGTGCCAAACGATGAATCGCTTCGGAGAAGGCCTTTTTGCAGGGGAATTCGTTGCCAAAAGTCAGGATTTCAAACCTGCACCAAATAGAAACACACTTCCTGCACATGCGGAAATGGACACTTCATGATTCATCCTACTTGGTAAAAAAACTTGTACCTCGAGTTGCAAACCCTACTTGGCCAAGTTGTAAACAGGACTACAATCCATTTATATGGGATCTTCAGATATTTGGCTTGGGGGTGCAAGTGGGCTTCTTAATGAATTTAATGAGATTATACTGGCTGTATGTATTGATTGTTGTTTTTTTTATCAATTACCCAATGGGAATCACAGTGATTGGCTGATCATCCATGGGAATCCTGATGTTTTGGCATACCAAACAGGGCAGATAACCCGAGACCGAGAACGGATGACACGTTCATTGAAACGTTCGTTGATAGAGATTCTCATGGTGAGGTAGATCTAAATTTGACAAAAAATGGAATGATCATCATTCCTGCGATTTGTCCTTGGTTCTGTAGCTGAACTCACAATTTTGCATAGTTTCCCTGGTTGTGTTTCCAATTTGGATAGTCATATTAATTTGCCCTGGCCGTTGGGGTCAACAGCACCCGGTTGGCAGTTCCGTCCGAGAGCCTCTTCCCCTCGGTTGGCATAGTAACGAAACCGTCCAACCTGGGTTGCAAGTTTCTCAAATCGCAAACTCCCATGTGGTTGTCCCAAAAAATGGGGGAGTGACAACCAAAATTGGCAAAATAATGATATGGAATCTGGAAACCCCAACATGGGCATTTATTTAATTTCCTCGCGCAAATGATGCTAAAATCATGACCAAACATCGATTTTATGTTACAGTAGACTAATCTTCAGAAGAAGCCATCTTGATCTAAAACCCAAGACGATCACCCATTGTCCCCAGATTATACCCTTGGGACCGAGATCTGCACTTGATAGGCCGCCCCCTTCAGCCCCAACACCTGCCAGCTGAGAGGGTATACCACCAAGTTATGACCATAAAACCGTGTGGGATATTTACGATCAAGTTTGGGCTAACTTCGGCTAGCCTATTTCAGACAAACCAAATATATATATATATATATAGAGGGGGAGTCACCGACCAAAGATTGGGTAAAAATCATGATTTTTCTATAAGCCTGGGTGACCCTCAAAACGTTCAAGTTATTGACATTTTTTTAACGATGGAGATCAATGTCTTTAGGGGAGCCCCGAAAAAAATCAGTTCCCCTGATTAGACAAGTTCGATGATACCAGGACCCCCTGGTGAAGTGTATCCATCTACCCTCTGGTAAACTCACATATATAACTATGGAAAATCACCATTTTTCATGGGAAAATCCACTATTTCTATGGCCATTTTCAATGGCAAACTGTTAGTTTACCGGAGGGTATTCATCGTGGTGAGTACAGGGGCAATCTACTATGGATATTGGAAAATCACACGATCACAAAAAAGTTCAGCCAGAAACATGTAGCCGCCAGTGTAGCCATAAGTGATATACTACCAGTAAACATGGTAGTTAATTAGCAATCTATACTAGCCATAGCCATTAATATCATTAATTATATACTACCAATGCCGCCAATGTAGCCAATGGTTGCAATGCAAGAACAACACACCAGTTCTTTCAGTGTCTTTTCTCTGAGGTCGTTGGAAAAAAAACAGCATGACGGCAAGGGGATCCCACCATTGATGCCAAGGTCTTGGTGTAATTACCACCTTTTTTTTTTTTGGACAAAACCGTTGACTCTCGATATCATGAGCTGATGTTGGTGTCCCACAATGGACAACATACACATCATTGTACAGATTTAACCCCGAAGCTGATAATGTTCACATCCCAACAATTCAACAGGACTGAATTCCGCTCATGTTACAATGTTCTAGATGGTCACCAAACATGCGGCATCTCAAGAATCGACGGCAAATCCTCAACCTGATGTGAAGACGTTTTCTGGCTGGTGGTTTTAACCATCTTGAAACATATGAGTTCGTCAATGGGAAGGATGACAACCCATATATGAATGGAAAATAATCCAGCCATGTTTGAAACCACCAAGCAGTTTTGGTGGTTTCAACATCTTTCCATTTCTTCGTCGCAAAAGTGGCAGACTCCCCAAGATTCTCCCCCTCACCACCTGTGGCAAATAAGCAGCACCAAAGGCCAAGGCCAATCCGCCCAGGGCCAAGTCACCTTTGGGGGATGGGACAGGGGGTTGCTAAGTTGGGGGATGATGCCTATGATTCTTACAAATAAAATTGCATTATACATGTTCATCAGTGATTCATCAGTGTATATTATTTATTATGTTTAGTTCTTCTTGTTATTGTATTATATATATATGTAGATAGATTAAAAAAAACACATATATATATACATATAATAAGTATATGTTCCTTTACTTTTATCTTATAGAACAACGAGTTCAATATCTGGAATCCACATCTTCCTACGGGGATGGACCGCAAAGATATCCGCCTGCCCAGGTCTGGGTTGGCGGTACTCCCTTGAAACAGTTTGAGGAAATGGGATCATCCTCCCAGATATAGACAAGTACCCTTCGGTTCTCAAACGTGGCAATGGAAAATCCTATCGCATCCTGTATAAATCAAGGTTGTAAATAGGAACATCATCTATAAATGGTCAATTTTCCATTGCCATGTATGATGACCGGAGAGTAAAGAACATCAGACCACTACAAGCTGGTGGCCCCAATGGCCCCCAGTTACAAGGTTATAATTTGCATTATAAGCCCATTTAGCTACACATATATCCATTATAAACCAAAGATAATTCACTTATAATCCAACAGAAACCAACTCAATTATCCAGGGGAAACAACCTTGTAGTGATGCCAACAGCTGCCATCATGATCCCCGGCCTGTGGTTATACCACTCGCTGGCAATTCAGCATTCATCTGCCGCAGAAAATTGGGATGACATGGCTCATTTCACTCGGGATAACCGTTGGGAATTTGAGAATGCGGAGACAACCATTTGACCTAAGGGATAACAAATTATTATAAATGGCTCTTGTTATGTTTAAAAACCAATTCTGTGGAATTCATTGAATAAGTGTGGTTTTATATGTTTTTTCCCCTAAATCTATTGTTCTTTTGGCGAAGGCCCTTGAATGCTACAGGCCCTAAATCTATGGCTGCCTGAGACCAACATGCCTCACGGTAAAACAGTTGCACGCGTTTCTCGGACAATGGGGGAACCACGATTTCCGTCTCAGAACCTGATGATAATCGTTTTTGTGGCCATCATCTTCAGGTTCAACATGGGAAGTGTGATAATGGCAACCATGATTTGTTTCTCACCGTTTTCCCATGTCTTTGGCATATTTTTAATATTTTTATGGCCATCACTTGTTTGCTTCAAACGTTCAAACGCCCCATGCCCTTCGCGGCCTGCATTCGGCGCCAACGGAGTGGACCCAACGCATGGCCGGCTCCGGCAAAGTTTGGCGAGGCGCCCCATGCAACGAAGGACCTCAACCGGCAAAGCTGATGAAGCTTGCTGAATGTTATATCATATATGGATTATATATGATTATGTATGATTATATATTGTTATGTATGAATCATACGATATATATATATATACACGTGTGTATATATACATATATATATATATATATATGAATGTTAGGATTCTATATCATCCACAATATATTGGTCACATATATATATAGATATATTATGATTTCTATGGAATCTATGATTCACTTTGGCGACTAAAACAAACTGGGATGCACACACTTCAGTTTCTGTCAATATTCGATGGGTGATAATCCTTACTAGTTTTAAAACATCCTGGAGAGTATCTGACATGAAGAAAAAACCATTGAGATTGAGAATATTGTCACTTAGTGTCACGTTTTAGGAACATCCTTCAAGAATAGTGCCATAAGGTTCTGAAAACTGGGCCTAGCCGGTAAGTTTCACTGGGAAACTAGACACCGACCTCCAGTGCTCCACGGTGCTAAATGTTCCCAACGCCATGGAGCATATGGGAACCAAAAACTGAATACAATCAACCAAAAGCACCACCATTTTTTGTGTTTCAATCACTTGGATGTCGAAAAACGCATGAAATGATCAAGAACGTGGGTTCTGTAGGTTGTGGTGAGGATTGCTTCGTGCATCTTCAGTCGGTTAACAGCCCAAGGCACGGGGGAAAGATTCAGAAGGGGTCAACTACCAAGTTAGAAATATAATAGGAAACATATACCTTATCCTGCCAAACTGCTGGTAGATTATGGTATATTACTAGTGGTACATTGCGTTCTATCTTTTTGGGGAATTAGAATATGTAGCTTAGTAGCTTGATTCGTAAACATATTCTCTTGAAACAATCTTCATGCAGCAGTTCATACATTGCTCAATGGCTTTGAAATGCAATGATAGTCATACCGTCATACCAAGGGAACATGGCTGGTTATTTATCTGGGTAAATTATAATATTTCACTAACCTGAATTAAGGCCATTTGGGGATGTTTTCCCTTATAAACCATGATTCCAGTGAGGTCGCAGTGAGGTCGTTATAATTTACCCAGATTTATACATCTGGCTGAAAAAAAAGATTTCACTAAGCTGATAGCTAAACAATTCGGCAAATTTGGGAATGATTCCCTAACCATCATTCTTTCCGTTATGCAAACACCATGATTTCCAGTCAATGAGGCAACAGCTCCTGCAAAATTGCTCTGCTAAGTATGGCTGGGACTTGGATCAGCGCTGCACTTTGTTTGTCTAAACCAGGCTACCCTCTGGTTATGTCTAACAGTTTGCTATAGAAAATCACCATTTCTAATAGCTAATCGAACTCGATGGGCCATCTATACCATAGCAAACTGTTAGTTTACCAGAGGGTAATCACCGGAAATTCTTGATTATCCATCATTTTCTGGTTGGTGGTTGACCTATGTTGACCTACCCCTCTGAAAAATGATGGAGTTAAAGTCAGTTGGGATGATGAAATTCCCAAGATTTCTGGAAAAACACATGTTCCTAACCACCCACCAGCCATTAATCACCATTAACCAACATCATTAACCATCATTAACCATCATTAACCATCATTAATCAATGTTAATCTTTGATTATAAATATCCCCTGTTTCCACATTTTTCCCTAACATGGCCATGACTTGGGTGTTCATCCGCCTGATTTGAAAAATCGGCCGGGCTGCAGGAGCCCAAGAAGGGCTGCGTGTGGCGGGCGTCGCGACCGCGACATGGCGTGAGTTGACGCTCTTGAAATGTGATGAATCAATAAATTGCTGTTTTGATCTGTTTTGCTGAATATATGATTTGTCTTTGCATTTTTTTCATTGGTTTATATATGATTTGTCTTTGCATTTTTTTCATTGGTTTACTGAGAATGATAAAGTATAAAGTATGATGAATCAATAGATATTTCACATTATTCACCAAAAAGTTGGTGAAATAATGTTGGATTGATGCTTCCATGATATTCCCAAGCATCCAATGGAATTCATGCTGTCATGCTGTCACCTGAAGTCACCCAGCAGTGCCCAGTGTCGCTGTACTTCTGCCACAGTAGACCTTCGAGGCCCTGCTCAAGCACCACTTCGACCTCTTTTTGGGACTCTGTTTGTATATTTCTGCCGGTAAATGGTAAGTAAATGTAATACATAACATATCATCATACCGTATCATACCTCACTTTTATCCATTCCTCATGGCGTCTAAGCGTTCAACCACAGTCATCACCACAGTCACAGGATCGAATACTATTAGCATATGGGAAATCATTGTATACTAATGGGATATATATATACATATAAAGATTGGACAATCCATAGAATCAGCCGCTGTTTCTGGTTTCTATCTGCTGTCTCAAGTTCTTCGCAAACCTTGTCAAACACTGCAACCCTTACGCAATTTCTGCGCTGGAATCGCTTGAACAAATCTGGCAAATGTATTTTTTTGCATGCACCCATGACCTGTAGCAGAGCTGGGTCTCTGATGTCCCTGTTCAACCTCAAACTTCGAACCTAGGATTTAAAGTAGTTAGTGTCCATTTAGTTAACATATTCGGTCAAGATCCAAGATGGTCCCACACATGGATCCAGTCAATACAAAAAGTTGGGCAGGGGATCCTGGAAGAAATGATGCGCCCCAGGCTCCCCGGCCCAGATTTTCTTGCCCATAGGATCCATGGTGCTGGTATATATGCTAACATAAATGGGATATATTGATGGGATTCATGGCACACCATATATGGCAGCACCATGGATCCGTCATGGGTTGAAGGTTCAAAAAATTCTTCACCGCTCGGAACTCAAACCTTGGCCCCTTAGGGGGCCGTTTAACTAGTTACTAGTTGAAGAACTATAAGCCCCCAAAGGTTCGATTCGAATTGAAACAGCCGAAGGCACTTAGGTCATAACTTAGATTTTTTAGATGTCATGACTTGGTATCACTGAACTCATAGTGGTGGCAGTGGCAGGCATCTTATCAAAAAACATAGTGCCACAATCTTCAGCCACAATCCATTGCGACAGAATTGGAGCAACCTCTGCTCCAATGATACATCAATTTATGCTCCAAAATCGTATCCACAATACCTGCAAGCCCAGTTCCAACCAGAAAAAAACATGGTGCTTTCTCCAGTTCCAGCTACATTTCTGTAGGGATTCCACATGCCCGGCCACGGCCACTTTTCTTCAGGTTGGCCATACGGTCTTTCGCCTCAATCCACCGACAGGAAAATGGTGACCATGACATCCGTTGCTTTTTCAAAGCACATGACACATAATATCACATAATACACATAGCAAGAATTACCTAAATATGACTAAGATATGGATATGAATCAAACTGTCCCCCCTTACACGAACAATTAAAATCCATTAAAATCCATTATTCCACTGTTAGTGGGGGGGGTCACTCCAATGGATATGAGTCAAACTTGGGTACAAAATGGATTGCTTCACATCCGATCTCTGGTCCTGTGCCTTTTTTTTTTACCACGCGCCCTGTGTTGAGCTCCACGCCTTTTGGGAACAGGGTCTAAAGGAGCACCTTCCCGGGTGGCGGGAAGTGAACACTGGAGGTCCCCAAAGCCCATAGATTCTTATTCGAATTATATCAAAAAATATATGTTTGGCGGGATGAACATCTATAAACACCAGCTATTTCAGGGTTTCACTTGAGGATTTCGGGGTTTTGACTCATACTGTCATACCCATTATCATCTATTATTGATAGTTGTATCATACGGTATCAATGATATATCCCCATTGTGATCGTCTATATCCAGCTATGAATGGATAATCTATGATTACCACAATCTATGATTACCTAATGTACCCTCTGGTAAACTAACATAACTATGGAAAATCACCATGTTTAATGGGTAAACTCACTATTTCAATGGCCATTTTCAATAGCTATGTCTGACATAACCAGAGGGTATCCCATTTGTTTTTCTCCCATTGGCCAACCACACCTGTGCCAAGCAAGATCAGCTTCATGGCCAACTCAGGGTGTTCTTTCACGATCGTTTCCTTGGTGCTGACTGAAGAACATGTCGTGTGGACGTAACCAACAATCATGGGATATCAAACGGGTACATATTGGATATTTCCGGTTTCCCGGAAATGGAATGGTAATATATATATATATATATAATTATACATATACAGTAGGTACTAAGAATTACTAATATGTATTAATATAACCCCCAATAATTGATAGCTAAGATTCGTCCTAAAAATATCGGAGGAAGGCTCAGAGACCCCGACCCTCCCTGAGGGTTGGTTGAACCCCCAAGAACATGATCCTCCAAACGTGGCCAGAAAAAGCAGTGGATACTCCAAAGGGAAAGAACCTCTTAAACCAGGACATGCTCATGATCATGCATTGTCCATCATGCATCTATCATCTATCATCTATCATCTATCATCTAGCATCCATCGTCATCATCTATCATCAATCATCCATCCTGTCATCAACTAAGCCACCTATACCCACGACGGATCCATGGTGCTGCCATATATGGCAATATATGGTAACATGGATCCCATCAATATACCCCGAAACGAGATGAGTGTGAATCATATGTTAAGATGACCAGCCAATGACAATCAACCCATTTCCCATGACGGATCAATGGTGCTGCCATATATATCCATATATGGTGTGCCATGGATCCCATCAATATACCCCAGTCATGTTAGCATATCCCATAGGATCCATGTATGGTATATATGCTAACATTTGGGGTATATTGATGGTAAATGTCATCATATATAGCATACATGGATCCTATGGGTATATACCAGCACCGTTAGGATCCGTCATGGAATAAGGACCTCACTCTGAACCTCCAAGGATCAATTTGCGCCTGACTCTGCTTCAGGATGGCCTGGAGAGTGTGTGAAAAAAATTGCCCGGGGGAAAGGGTGAAACAGCCTTCCAGAAATGGAGTATATCTGAGAATGGATGGTTTATGGCGTTAGAGTTGCTTTGTAATGGCCTTACAATCGCTTTGTAATGGTTTTAGAATGGCTTTATAATGGCTTATAATATCTTATAATGACTTATACTTATAATGGTTTAAAAATGGTTTATAATGGACAATCCACCTGAATGATTTGGGGTTGCACCCTTTTTAGGAAATCTCCAAGATTGAACAATGATGTCCCTTTGGTAAAAGGAGTCCTGACCCCGGTTTGGAAACCATTCACTGTGGGTTACCCCGCTATGAATTAAAAGCACTGGTGAGAAAACGACATCTATGAAAAGTATTGAAAAGTAGTATATTCCTGCAATCCGGTGATTTAGACAATAATTTTATTTCCCATTACCCTCCAGTAAACTGACATAGCTATGGAAAATGGTCCATTTATAGATGAATTCCCATAAAGAAGGTGATTTTCAATAGTTATGTTGGTTTACCAGTAAAATGGCAAATACCAGACACATTATTAGACCATCCAATACAGTACCTCAGCACTGAGCGAAGTTGCGGTTGCTGTGGTGAGAGCTTTGAAAACCATCCCAGCTATATGTCCAGGACTGTAGGAATACGCACATGTCCTTTGGCCAGGACTGTCAAGTTCAAAGGATTTCGTGGGTGCTTTGATTTTCCAGCGCATCTTCCCTGTTTCACATTGTTCTAGCTGCCAGTGCAATTCTTGGGCCTGACATTCATTTTGTATTGGTTTACTTTTTCTTTTAATATCCCCTGTCTTATCTTCCTCATTCGCTGGTTTCGCTAGCTACTCCATGTTGGTGAAATCCCGAAGTTTGGCATTACGGTTCATCCTAATGTGGTAGTTACATCCCCATTTTTCATGGTTGACTATCCATTTTGAATGGTCAAACCATCTTTGATCTATCAAGCATCCAAATTGTTTGGTGCTTCTCATTTTTGATGGTTAGAAAACATGGGTTTGAGTGAAAGCGGGTGGGGTACCCTAAAACAACTACTTTCGGAGGAATCCTTAGTGAAAATACACAACAGTTTTTTTTCCCCTATTTTTTCAGACAAACCTAAATAATCCCCAGGATATTCTAATCGTTATACCCTTGCAGGGGTCCTTTAGACCCTCGCTCCACCATCACCCTTTGCCAACTGTTCCCCAGTTCCAGCCATTCCAGATCTTTAGTACTTGAGGGTATCAATCCTTCATATCCCAGTGAATCCCCATTGAATCCCGGCATCTTTGTTGCGGTTTCGAACCTCTCGTTCCAGAGTCAGCAGGCTCCAGCAGGCCTCCCCATGAAACTCCGGACATCACGAATCTACTGTGGGGATGTTCCACGGGATGCCAACAATACCGGTGATACATTGCGATATATGGCGGTTTCCTAAATGGGGTGGTACCCCATAATCCCCCCAAATCCCCCCAAATCATCCAATATTTATAAATGGATAAACCATACATTTTGGGGGTAACTCCATCTATGGAAAACCCCCATCATAATCTGCCCAGGTATATTGATGTTCCCCTGACCCTTTGGGCAGTTGACAACTCAAGCAGCAAAGAGTGGGAAATCATGGAGCCAGTCGAATTCAGTAAACCTGGAATCGCAGAGAAATTCAGATCACTCGCAGAGAGTGATAAGTTGGTGCCCATTCTTTTGGGGCAAGATAGTAACAACTGCAACTAGTATAGTCAAATTTAAAAGGTGTCCCGTGTGTCCGTAAAAACGCCAACAGGTATATGTATATATATATAACCCTGGAGGGATGAACTATCTATTTTTGGGTGACCTTAATTTTGCAACAACATGTTGCGCGAAAAACACTGTAGGTAAATAGTCCTTTGCATGGGGGCATGCACTTGTTGGAAACAGCAAACAGTAGTTTTGATCCTTGTGCATACATGAAATGAAGGTTGGAATCAAAGTGACTCAAAGTGGACAGGTTTGGATCTATATTGTTTTACTTTATACAAAAACCAAGCAAGAAACTAATACCAAAATCAGGGTTCACACAAGGCCATAACATCTGCGCTCCCTTTCATTGTCGTTTTTGTGCTGCAGAGAGTATTCCTTTCAAATCAACCCATCTCACAGCTGGAGTCAACCCAAATAACGGCGGCTAACTAGTAACAAATTTAAAATTAACATAATTAACCTCCTGAAAACTAGCTGGGAAATCCGCAAAAAAACATGACAAACAAATGATGACTTTCTGGACATCGCAGGCTATCAACGGTTTCCAACCATTTCCAAACTATAGTTTTCTGGAGTGGACTAAACTGATCAAAACAATTTCTGTTTGCGGCTCTCAGCGCTTCTTCTTGCCATCCTTTTTGGCGTCCTGCATGGAACAAAATGTCTGGCAGAAAAAATGGGTAGCTATGGTGGCTCCAGAAAATGGATCGGTCCAAAAATATATAGGATAGCCAAAACTCCATCCACTGATGATAAATCAGTTTTCCATGTCAAAATTGCAATTTTGGGGTATGTCGACAAACCCAAATGAAAGTGAAACCAAACATGGTGTGGAGCACTCTGCAACTTGTTCCTCCCAAGACGAAGGCGACACTCCAAAAATTACGGAAAACAATTTACACTACCATCTGGTAATCAAGCATTGCTTCCTGGAAAATCCTCAATTCTTCTTGGCAAATTTCCGATGTAAATATATGTAAATACAAATTTTTGATGGGTAGCCATGTTTGACCATGATGCTCTTTGAGCTGATAAATCATATCGAAAATCACAAGAAACAATCAGCACCCATGCAGGTTGACGCTCCATGTTTCTTTGCTGGAACCCAAAAAATGCAACGGAAGCCAATCAGAAAACCATCTTCCAAAACCCGTTCTTGGGTTCCATGGCACAACAGTTATTGATCAGTTTGCCACTCACAGACTTGAAATTGAGCGCGACTAAAATATCAAGTAATCCACCATTTAGTTTGATGATTTTGCAACTATAAACCTCCATGGCTTGTTCGGGGATTTTCCAGCTAGCCACGCTTTTAAATATATATATATATATTATATATCATTATATATCATTATATATCATTACATATCCCATTAATATCCAATTAATATCCCATTATATAATATCCCATTAAACCTCCATTTCTATCCATTTGTCCCATTAATATCCATTAAATCACCACTATACTCATTAAATCATTATACACACTGAATCACTATAAATTCCCATTATGATATATAAATCACTGGCAATCATAGTCTATGATGAGGTCGGCAAGTTTTTGGTCCTTCCCCTTGACCTTCTCAGTCTTTGGCGCGCGCAGGTAAAAGAAACCACCTCTGCAGTTGTTTCGCTGGTTTCATTGACGGGAAATATATGTGAATAGCTGGTTAATGGATGTTCATTCCCCTAAAAATATGGGCAATCATATGCAATATGCATTAATTATCATTAATGAAAATAATAGGTTTTGACCGTTGAAAAACCCATATGATCTACAGTACCCCATATGAATATATAGCCATCCCCAACAAATTGGATGACGTCCGACTCATTGGCATCTGGGTTTTTTCGATCATCTATAGCCATGGTATAGATATCTATATGGCCCATAGAAATAGAAGTTTTACCTATGAAACATGGTGATTTTCCATGGCAAACTGTTAGTCATAACCAGATGGTAATACTAAACATAGACTACCCTCTGGTAATGACTAACAGTTTGCTATTGAAAATGGCCCAGTCGAAATAGTGGATTTACCCTTTGATAGCATGGTGATTTTCCATAGCTATATGTTAGTCATTAACAGAGGATACTCCCCCAAACGAATAGAACCACTTCAATTTGCCACGATTTTTGTACTTTTAACCGCATCTAAAAAGGGGGTTGCTGACTACAAGAAAGCCATGGGATTTCCCAACCAAACATAGCGTTGCAAATCCCACGCAAGACGTTCCTTCTACATGGGGGGTTCCATAAATAGGGGTACCCCCAAACCATCTATTTTGATAGGATGTTCCATTATAAGCCATCCATTTTAGGGGTACCTCATTTATGGAAACCCTCACATCCTCCTACCACTTCCAGAATTGTTGGTTCGTGGGGTGGATAAACCAACACTGTACTACAAATTGGTGGATTTTGGCAGAAAGAATTGCTGTCATGAAGATGACAAATGGGACCAAGGACAGGACATGACCAAGGGAATGGGGGTCTTGTCTTGGTCGGCCAGTGTGCATAACAGAACTGATCCCATGATCTGTACAGCGCGTCTCTGTGGTATATATATATATACATACTAATTGCTGGTATACCTACCCCCCTGAAAAATATGAAAGCCAGATTGGATCATCATCCCAACTATTCCGGAAAATAAAAACATGTTCCAAACCACCAACCAGCATGTGTGTGTGTTTGTATTCTCATAGGTATGTTTGATGAAATCCTTGTTGTTGTTTACGACAACGTCTAGTCACGTGGTCCCTGGCGCCTGCCACCATGCCCAGCAAAAGGATCAGAACGAGCGCCAAGGACCAGTTAGATTCACCTGTGGCAATGGAAAAAAACACACACCAATCATCCCCCTGAGATCGAAAACTGAGGAGTCATCACTGCAAAACGCTCATATGCATATCATATGCATATTAGTGAATCTAACTGGTTATGACTCACAGTTTCTATATACCTCAAGTATATACCTCAGTTTTTGATCCCATGGGGATATGTATGAGATAGATGTATGTTTCTGTATATACCATCTGGTTATGACTCACAGTTTGCCATGGAAAGTCACCATGCTATTCAGTTCGGTAAACCATCTATTTCTATGGGCCATCTATACCATGGCTAAACCCAATAGTCCACCTTCATATTGAATGCAAACTCGAAATTATCCCCAAAGCGCGGCGAAATGGTAGCTTTGTGATTGGGTTTAGGACATTAGTACAGTATATACATCAATCATATGCTCGTTTGGTACACCATCATTGTCATTGGTGATCAAAATAATTAAATTGATTTAATCAAACCAATATTGATTATTGATATTGACCCCAAATGACCCAATTGGTGATATCATATGTTATGGGTAATAATCTATTGTTGGTTCAATATCAACCTGCGCCACCCAGGCACACTAGGCACGCCTGCTGCAGGAGTGCTGGTGGGTTTTTCGACTGTTTCGACTGGTATCGTGCCGTCACCTGCGCGATATGCCATGGTGGACTGGGTCCGAGCAAAAATGGGATACCCATGGTACCCCCTGTCATAAGCTTGCCTTTTACGATCTTGAAAGAGTGGCTATTCTGGTGTAAAGATGTGTATAGCCCATTTTCTGCCACATCCATGTTCCAACCAAGACCAAGTACAAAAACATACACAAGAGAAAACACACACACATGATTTAAGGTCAGCTCCTCTCGTTGTCGCCATGTAATTCGTGCGGTATGTTCCAGCAAAGGGCAAAATTGCCATGTTTCCCAAATCAAAAAACAAAACCACATGTTGGGTTTGTTTCCCTATTTCCCACCTAAAAATACTGGGATAATCGGATAGTCTATTGTGAATCTTCTGAACGGTTTCTTGAAGCATTCGAAACTACTAGGAAGACCGAACTTTCTTCTTTCGCCGTCGGAATCACATCTGGGAAACCTTGATTATGGCTAACCTTGAATACCCCATTCCGAACAAAAACGCACATTTCTATGCGGATATTGAACATATCCAAACCGTCCCTGCTGGAACTATTCCATACTTTCAGGTTTCTAGCACTTTCCCTATCCAAGAGTCGGTGAAAGCGTCCCAGTCCGCCTCGTGTGATCGAAACCATCTCCATCTCATAGAGCACTGCAGTGTCATAGGGTAAGAAGCCCGCTCGGGTGTTGTACCTCGTGGATCAGGGGGATTTCGCCAGAAAAAAAATGGGTATACCCAAACTCAATGGCCATGACTCAGGATCCGATTTATTGGAGGTACCTACCATAGAAAAAAGGCATATGTTATGTAAGGCCTGTGTATATAAGGGAATATCCCATTGACAAACAGCCACAAAAAACATCTTGCATTGGCCATGGGCCATGGATTTTCTGCGAGTAGTTGGAGGATCATCCTGATGACTAACTGGAACTGGGGGGAACTGACCCAGTGAAACGTGGGATGACCCCACGTTTACCAGGAGTTTTTGGATAGCGGGGTGATCCGGGTGATCCAAGTACAGACCCCACTTAGACCTCGCGGACTCGAAAATGTGTTGCGTTGCTGGATATAACATGATATAACTACATTGGTTCCATACTGGGTTTAACTACATTGGAGATTGGAGTTTAAAGGGAATCTGAATTAGTCAGTAGATCTCTCACAGAGGTGGTCATCAACTTCATTCTCATAACTCAAATCATGTTTATTATGATAAACCATCTACATCCATTTATTATAATATAAATGAACCATTGTCAATGGAACCATAATAATTGGTATAATAATAGTTGTCATGTTTATCATTAAAATCATTATTATGATAACTCATTTATCAATGAAACCATTATCAACTTGAATACGATAATAAATAATTAATAATTAAATGATAATGATTTCTTAAAAACATATAATGATATGTAAACATTACCATTAAGTAGTATAATTAAGTAATCATTAATAAACATTATCTTATCTACTTAATCCAGGTTTACCTAGCAGAGCTTCTCCCAGTGGGGCCAAGTCACGCCAAGGCCCCAGGAATCTTTGCCCGGACCTTTTCCTCAAAGCGATGCTGTGCTCAGGGCTGATGGGGCGCTACCACTTACAGTATATATTCACCTATCTATCTACCTACCTACTTATCTATTGATCTATCTATCTAGAAAGAGATGATATGCAAGTTTAGCATAAGTTGTAAACAATGTTCCAACAGGATTTGCAACATGTATACAGATTAATAGAGTTATATAGTTAAAAATATATGTGTATACTGTATTGCTTTTATATGGCATCAATCACAGGTGGTCCAGCAGCCATATTGTAGGTTCGACTCGATTTGGCCATACGCAGTTAAAGTTTTCAACCAACCATAAGGTCGAACTATTCAAGTGTGGAGGATGCACAACACACACCGGTGATTAAAGGCTTGGAATGCGTTAACGGCAAGGAGATAGCCCTCGCCTGACCGTTCCTGGGTCCAACATCCTTGTTGAGCGTACCAAGTGATGACATCTAACTCAATGCCTTTCTCCATGTCTGGTGATGTACCGTGTTATGTTTACAAGATATGCCCAGAGTCACAGCTACACTCACCAAAAGATGCTAAATATAGAGTGATATGCTAATTCGTGGTATACCTACAGTAACCCCATGGAAAATATGAAAGTCAGATTGGATCATCATCCCAACTATTGGGGAAGTTATAACAGCCATGTTCCAGTCACCACCAACCAGGATGAATTTGTCTGAAAAATTCTGGAAACCAATAGCCCTATTTTCAGAACGGGATCCGATGGGCTTTGAATCCATTGGGATTGAGGCTACCCAAAATTTTCTCGGAAACCTCCTTTTTTTTGTGTAGGAATCATACAGTACCACCTGGTTATTTTCCTAACAGTTCGCCATGGAAAGATCCACCATGCTATTCAGTTCGGTAAACCATCTATTTCGGCTATCGAAAAACCATGGCTAGCCCTGTTAGTCATAACCAGAGGCTACAAGAAAAAGTCATCGGATGCGGCATCCGAAATTGCTCAACCAGGGCTCTCCCTCGCACATTTGTCGAAGTACTGCTTCCATACCTCTCCCGAGCGCGCGTCGTCAGCGTGTTTCGTTCGCTGTATCGATCACGTCGGCTCAAGATGGATCAAAACAAAGTACGAAACCTGGGTTTAGTATTGGATCTACCCTCTGGTTATGACTAACAGTTCGCTATGGTTTTTCGATGGCCCTAATCGAAATAGATGATTTATGCTGATTTACCTATTCAAAATGGTGATTTCCCAGTTCGCTACGTTAAATAACGTCTTTTTTTTTGACTTCCAGGCGCTATTTCACGTCGATCAAGGACCCGATCCCGACATACCCCTGTCTGACCTGAAAAACTCCTACCATGTGCCTGTCTGAAAATAGGGTAATTACCGAAGAAAACCTATGGTTGATCATCATTTCCCTGATACCCTCTGGTAAACTCACAGTTTGCTTCTGGAAAATCACCATTTCTAATGGGTAAATCAACTATTTCGACTGGGCCATTTTCAATGGCTATGTTAGTCATTACCAAATGGTAACATGGCTATTTGGAAAGTGAATCCATCACGTTCACCACATGCAGTTTTTGTAGACATGAAGGGCGATGCAGTGCAGGGCATTGTCGGCGCACCGACAATGAGTCGAGGGCTTCCCAGAGTAAATTCCAATGGTTTATCCTCCTGCGTCAACGTGCCGGTGATTCAGGACTTGAGTCGGTGCATCCATGTGCATCCCAGTGAATATATGAGTAAATGAGCTGGCTCAAATCAATACATAATTGGGGATATCCCTGGATCTAACATATATAATCTTATGTGTATCTAGCTGGATTGTATGTTGCCTACTTATTAAGCAGGATGCAGAATATAAAACCAACATCTGATGGCAGTGTCCAATAGGATAATAATCTTCTGGTCAAAACAAAAACATATGATTTTGGAGGTTCTATGCGAGTTGTTGAAAAGGTAGTAGCTTCAAAAACATGAGCTGTTTCATCTTGATGTTCACATGGCCAGCCTTAGGTTCATTCCTTAGAAAAAACACACATAATTTCAAGTTGGGTAATTCTCCAGGCAGTAAGGTTTGCCCGGTTCAAAAAACAAAACCTACAAAATTGTCAGGAACCTTGATCTTCATATTTCAATGCATTGTCGTCTTTGCGTCTGTGGTTATGAAACAATGAACACTTCTAGTACCTGTAGGGTGTCTGAATCACCCATCACAAAAAATAATCAAGTGTGATTTTTGCCCGCATTCTCTTTGCGAGGGCCCTAACATATTCCAATGCATGAACCAGTTGCACATCTGGTATTGATCATGTTTAGTGCCAACCCACAAGTTAGGTCATTTCCACCGAAATGTTGTATCCTGATTAGTAAAGTAGCGAGGTTCGCTTTTGTGCCATTTTTCCAAATTATTCTGAATCCATGCATTGTTTGGAAGGTTCACAATTGTGGCAAGAATTCTTGGGAGACCATCTTTTGTCCAAAAAATGTTTGTGTAAAAAAACTCTGAACTTTTTCTTCTGCAAAAAATCTTGCTTGTCTCCCTGCCCCAAAAGAATCAGACCGCTTATAAGGCCTTTACTAAAAAACAGTGTTTCATTAGTATTTCCACAAATTTCCAAGGCGCTGGGCCATGAGAGGGCCCAGTTCACTATTTAGTAGGTTTGTTCTCAGGGATCACAATTGCAGCAAACTTTTCCAGAGCTGATCCTGGAACCAAGAGAAGAAAGAAACGCCTTTTACAAAAGCAATTGAGAAGTTCAAAGTCCAAGCCTTGCCTAAAAGAATCAAACAGCTTGTAAAACCCTTATTAAAGAACAGTTTTTCCACACATTTCCAAGGCACTGGGCCATGAGAGGGTCCAGTTCACTATTTAGTAGGTTTGTTCTCAGGGTTCACAATTGCAGCAAGCTTTTCCAGAGATGATCCTGGGTTCATCTTCCCCTGCCTCTTCCCCTTCCTCTTTCTCTCTCTCTCTGTTCCTCTTCCTCTTCCTCTTCCTCTTCCTTTTCTTCTTCCTCTTCCTCTTCCTCTTCCTTTTCTTCTTCCTCTTCCTCTCTCTCTCTCTCTCTTTCTCTTTCGTTTTCTCTTTCTCTTTCTCTTATTACACTTTGAATAAAAAAAACTTAAGGTGGAAAAGGTAGCGCAGTCAACATGCTGAACCCCACTCACTACAAGGTGCTACAAGTACTACAAGTATCACAAGTCACAAACCCCCATTCCATGCGCAGGTTAATCATGATTCTTCCTAGCAATGGGAAATGATACAACCCCGAAATCTTTAGACGCAAACCTTTGGGTGGACACAAACCCATAGCACGCCCTTCCGTCTCCTTTGTTTCTGGGTCAATGTTGGAATCCATCTGCAAACCCACCTGGCAACGGCTACTGGTGGAGTGTCACAAGCCACTGAATGGTCATTCAAATACCCCCAGCCTCCGCTTATCTCTGGGGATAATCAACAACAATGTGCAAATTCTGAAGGATCCAACACCTCCTGTGTCAGCCAGCCAGGCGGCAGCATGTGCTTTTAGGGTGGTTGAAACATACAGTATACTTTTCGCAAAACACATATCATCATAATCACCAGCAGCAGCAGCAGCAGCATCATCATCATCATCATCATCATTTTCATCTTCATCTGGGGTCATTCATGTTTTTTGTGCTCTGAGTTGTCGGAGAATTTGAGTGGGAAGACTGGTAACCGCCACTTCCAAGCTCATCTTCATTTTCCCCAACGAAATTGCCATCATTTGGCAATTGATTATGAAATTTGTCTTTGCAATTATATCTGGGTAAATTATAATATTTCACTGACCTGAATTAAGGCCATTTGGGGATGATTCCCCTTACTAACCATGATTCCAGTGATGTCGCAGTGAGGTCGTTATAATTTACCCAGATTATATCCCATGATATTCTTATTAAATACCCATAATATTCCCATACATATTCCCATCAGATTCCCATGTCACTGTGATCGAAGCACAGACGGCACCTGCAATGGTCGCCCCTTGCCATCCGTTGTTTTGCCACTGGGCAACTCCGCGATAAAGCCTGGAGATCAAAAGCATCTCGGCCAACACTCACAGTGACATAGTCCTGAAAACAGTTGTGACTATTTAGATCAAAATTATAAATACAACCTTAGTTATGGAAGTTATAATACCATTTGCAACTGTTGAGGGCCATAAATGCACCACAAATGTAGGGTCACTTTAGACCTAAAGAATTGGACTGCACCAAAAAATACCAAACATATATATATATAATAGGAAAAATTGGCATTTTCGTGATATCAATCCACACCCCGAATGCATTTGTTGTAGACTGAATGTGGCCAGTTAATGCCAATCTTGCGGGTTCAAAACGATACTTGGATGATCCGTTCATTGAGTATCTGGCAATATCTGGCTAGTAAGCCTGCTTAGTAGCTCCCCTTTGATGGGTTTATCCCATTCATGGCTGATTTATAACCCTATTTACTCATGAAATCCTAAGTGGGATGATCCTCTAGCAGTACGCCAGGGCCCCAGTGCCTTTGTGTTTGAAAGCGACCACATCACCATCACGGCTAGCACCACGGTCACAGTCCTGGAGCCGGGCCAAGCTTCAGCACCCTCTGGTCATGTACCCTGGCAATGGGGCATGTTCCAGTTTTCATGGAAGAATCTACACTCTGATTATTCAACATAGCTATGGAAACTTGCCATTTACAAATAATCTATGATGATTTACTGTTAAACACATGGTGATGTTCCAGTTCGCTACTTTAAATAACCAGAGGGTATTACCTCGACAGATATGATCCATACATGTTTGTTTGTATGTACATGTATATATATATGATATGATATATATAATTATATGTAAATTACATCTATCATTTATCAGTATCATACGTATATAATATTAAATATTAATAATCAACCTGAATTAAACCTATTTTTGGATAGTTACCCCACATTACCGCTACTCACCGTCATTCCAGTCATTCCAGTCATTCCAGTGACGTGGCAGCTAGGTTGTTAGAGTTTATCCAGACATGCAAGCATGCTTTTCAAAGTCCCACTTAGAGATTGCTCAACCATGAAGGATGTTTGGTGCAACAAGTATCCGAAGGTTGTCAACCATGTCAACTTCTGGCATTCTGGCACTAGTATGGATCAAACACAGCAGGTACCAAGTCCAGCACCATGTGGTACCGAATCTTGCACAGAAGTCTCAAGTGAGTCATCGAATCGAATGGGCCTTGGAACTATTCGTACATTCTATGTGTTTACATGTGTACAAATAACAAACCACTTTATGAAGAAAGAAGTGGGGAGAGAGATAGATGATATAGGCCAGTGTTCAACTTGCAACCTACCTCTCATAATCTACCACTCAAAATAATTTGGTCTTGGCTCTTGTGGGTAACCCGGGCCCCTACTGAACAGATCCAGGGTCTTGCTTGGTACTCAGACCCTCCGAAAAGTGCCGCAAAATGCGATGGGAAAATGGACAATCATCAGCAAACTTGGCTTACAGGCATCTAAATATTGAAGGAGTCAGTTTCCCATTGATCCATCATTTCTCCATCATGGGGATTGTGTTGGTATCAGCAGCGTGAGACAAGCTGCAGGCGACTCGTTGAGCCACTCCATTTCTAAGTGACCAGCAATAGCAGGCCAATCGCGTTTCCTCGAATCCCACTGAGGATTGCGGAACAGTTGGATACACCTCACCATAGTTTTTATATGTTTTTATGTAAAGAAAATAATCAAAACACATAAAACAAATCGGTACAGGTGATAAGTGGAACTGCCTGGCATTTTTTTGGGGAATCACTGCTTACGATTTCTACACAATTGATAAATATTGAACATGTTCATTCTTGTAGATATTGATAGTCTAAACAGGGTACATACCCATTTTTATTGATTTTTAACGATCCATTGGGAATAGAATACACCAGTCACTAATCACTTGTGACCAATTTTTCCGAAGTTCATCCTACTGAGTTTGGCAATCCAACATGGCCCACATGGCCCGGACATACCCTCTGGTTATGTCAAAATAGCTATTGAAAATGGCCATTTATAGTGGATTTTCCCATTAAAAATGGTGATTTTCCATAGTTATGTGACAGTTTACCAGAGGGTAACAATCATAACATGGCACCCTTTAAAAAGCAAACACACAAAACAAGGACTGATCCTATTTGGGAACCTCACCATCTATCCATCTTTTTCACGGAAACCCTGCCTGCCATCACCTGGGGCCAAGGTGGGTGGCCGTGCTTTCTTCGCAGCGCAGAGAAATGCCAATGGCAGCAAATACGGCCACATGGCAGCGCTGGGGAACACCAAGGGCAAACTTTCAGGTCGATTTGGGGACCTTTTGCAATCTCTTGATAGTTACTGGAATTTTCGCTGTTTTCGTCCAAGACATTCTAAAACTTGTTTCTGGAAGAGGGATTTGTGAATCTAAGCAGTGTTGACAGTTCAAATCCTATGGCTGGTCAAGTATTGGTCTCGATGTATAAGGTTTAAAGCCTCATGTCAGATTTTCGGTACCCGTGCCATGGTACCCATGCCATTGCGAACGCCAAGTACAAGCTTTTGAGCCGCGGCAGGCGCAAGCTACACCGTTACATCATCACAAACCCACCTGGAAGGAGGAAAAGACTCTGCGATAGTCACGTAAAATGGGCAAAGGAAACAGTACCAGGAATGGATCGGTGAGCCTCAAAATGCCTTGTCCTTGTCTTGGTCACCAAAAGCAAGTCACAGCTATAAATGTTTAGGTTTCGCACGTTTGGATCTCCAAGCCATCCATGGTCCGTCCACCCGTCCAATGAAACACGATTCCATTGATGGGGATGGACATCCCATGACACCCCAGCTATTTTCTGGTGAATCAGAGACGGATTCCATGGCTTGTAATCCATAGACACATCCATATTCTCGGGTGATTTTCCTATAATATCCCTACAAGAAAAGTCCCACCATTGCTCGTTAAACTTCACATCAATTCCATGTTCCATGTATAGTGAAGACCAAAACCATAGAACAGAAAACGATCGCCAACAAGGCAAAACTCCTGAAGACCCTGCTGATGAATGGAAGAGACCCACGTTGCAAGTCAATTGGATTCACGGTTTTAGTAGGGCCCATGGAACGTCATTTTTTTAACAGGTAAATCATCATGATTATCATGATCATCTATTTCTACGTGCCAAAAAAGTGCCCTGGTTTTCATAGAGTAAACTCTGAATGTCATACCTAGAGGCTGTGAAAAATTCATGAATCCTCCATTTCTAGATGACGTTTCCCATTGAACCCCAAAACATCCTCCATGGATTGTTCGTGGATTTCCCAGCGGATTTTCCAGCCGCTAAAAACCATGGATGGAAAACCATGATTTTCGAAGAGTTCACCATGTCGAAAACCATGATTTCGCCATGAATTATTAACCCTCATTAAGTGTTCATAGTTAATGATGTTAACCATAGTTAATGATGGTTATTAACCATGAATTATTTCGCAAGTGTTAATAGTTTTCCCGCTATTCTCCCCATCTTTTGTTCATAGCTGCGGTGCTTCGGCGGGCAATGGAGGGCCTTCTCCAAGGTACTGCCAGATCCTATGACACGCCCAAGGATGTTGAGCACCTGCGAGTGCTAGGGAAAGGAACTGCATCGCAACTAGCAAAAAAAACAATCCAAAAAAGATAGGATGATGACTTACCTTTCTAAGTTGCGATCGAAGTACTGATGTAAATCCTCACTTTTGGGGGGGTGACTTCAAATCATCACTATTATATCAAAAATCCCACAATTGTGATGGTTTACCATTCTATCGTTTATTATATACTGAAATATGTTTGAAGAAACATGACTGAGTTAAGAAACATATTCGGCAGCGAAACAACTAAATGAACATCAACAATGATGACATAGAACAAACATGAAACTTACCACAAAAACATTTAAACATAATTACTAGATATACATATAAACGTGACATATATATATATATGTATCATAGCTATAACACGTGTGTATTCTGTATATATATATATATATATATTATATTTTTGTATATATATATTATATTATTGTATATGTATATATATATATATTATATACTTATATATAATCTTATATATGTATATATATATATATGCAAGAAACATACGTTGGCCAAAAAAAAACTTATAGAGATGAGTCTTGTTCTACCCCTTATCTTCAGACCCACCTTTCCAGCCCACCACGGCACCGTTTGCCCAGAGAGTTGCTGTTGCAAGTGACCTTCGGCCAACAACATCAGCCTCACGCTGGGCACACCGTGGCGTTAGAGATGGGTGTAGCAATGTGCCAACAAAATTGGATGCTTGCTGTTTACGCAATATAGTATAATAAATCATCAACCTGAAAATGCCTTGGGCACAAAAATCAATGACAATTTCAGGATCCTAAAATGGGGGTACTGCCATATTTTGTGGGTTTATTCCCTTACATAGCCCTTACATAGGCCTTGTATATGGTACGTACCTCCAATAGTAGGTTCCTGGAAAATTGCCATTGATAAAACCAATTATACCAACAAACATAATTTTGATCCACTAGTTACACTAGTTGGATGTGTTTTCTCCAAGAAATAAATCAATGAATTTTCTTAGTTGGTACAGTTCGACCATCCGCAAATAATTTTGAGGCACGACAAAAAACAACAACCACCATATAATGATGTCCTTCAGTGAGGCTCAAGTGTCAACCTCGGAAAAAAACATCACCCAACCAACAACCATTACAAACATGTTGATCACAACGTATGAGAATATGCGGATGGCAAAAACTGCAACCAATAAAGCATATTCTTCAAAACAACAAATACTACTGTAGCTGGCAAGGAAACCCATACTAACCATTATGGCACCCTTCAAACTTACTGATGACGCAGCCTTAGTGTGTTTTCTGCTCATGACAATCAACTCAAACGAGAACCAACAATCAGTTGGGTTTGTTTGAAAAAGGGCATTTATCAAATCTGAAACAAGGCTAAAGGCAAACAACAAACTAAAACACAAAACATAAATTCCTGCAAAACTTTTTTTTCTCAAAAACTCCCAATTTTTTTTCTCCCCCAAACCCCGAATAAAACTTGTATACTTAAAAACCCTAAACACTAAACCCTAAAATAGTATATCATATGTAATTATATCTGATCCCTACTGTGGTCCCAAAATGGGCGCTTGGGGGTCCAAAACCTGCATTTTACAGGGGCTTAGGGTCAAAACCTTTGGTTTACAGTAAGCTCTGGGAAGCTTCTGGGAGGCTTCTGGGCAAGTTTGGGCTTTTGGAGCTAGATATTGGCAGGTGCTTGCGTAAGCTATTGGAAGCTTGTAGGAAACGCTTTCTCGTCTTGGCTTTGTTCAGCTGGGGAAATGAGAAGGTGCATGGAAAAAATGAAGAGGGAATCTTGGGCGGGTGGGATGTACCCAAATATAAATATCATATATCAATATCAATCAATATATATATATATATGTCGTATATATATATGTATAAGTATATATATATATTTATGTATAAGTATATATATATATATATATATGTATAAGTATATGTATATATAAATATACACTGCACCGAAAAATATCTCTCAATGAAAATGAATTTTGGACCTTAACCCAAAACCCTTAAACCCTAAAACCTTAAACCCAAAACCCTTAAACCCTAAAATCTTAAGCCCTAAACCCTTAAACCCTAAAGCCTCCCCAAAATCACTGGTTTATCATCTACCCCATTAATACCCCATTAAAATAACATTTTGCGGGAGATGTGATTTTGCTCAGAAGCCTTTTTACTGCTGAAACATCACAATCCAATTTTTGGCCAATCGGACGGTAAACTGCCACACAGCGAGAAAAATGAAACTCCCAAACCTTTGCTACACCTCAAACTTGATCGTTTATGAAATGAACCTGGTGGGTTTTTCCATGCCTTCTGATCATTTAATGCGTAGATATCCATACCACAGTTCAGTCATCTACAAACAACATCAGTCTGAAGGATTTTGAACCATTCGAACCCGGAAAAAAAAAATCCTTCCTGTCCATTAAATTGCCTCATCTCCAATGGAGACGTTTGCCCGTCCCTTCGGGCCAGTCGGCCTTGGCAGCCGAAAGGTCTTGGCCAAGTGTCTCACATTGAAAGCCAGGTCAGGTTCGACGTGGCTGGAGGTAGCATCCTTCGTTTGGTTTCTTCAGATCAAAAAACAGGAATCCGAAGGGCGAGCTGGTCAGGCGTTAACACTAGATTGGCAATTTTCGCTGGGGAAATGGTTGCCTATGTTTTTTCTATTATTTGGAAAGAATAATTTTGGTGAGCACCTGTCCTGTGAAACCCCCACGGCAGGGAAAATTTTAGTTCAAAATCCAAATTATGTCAAATTCATCCGCGGGCAAAACAAAACCACACCGAACCATCGATTTTGATCCTAATAATTATAATGAATCTTTGGCATGACCCATCATTTTGGCCCCTCTGGATGTGTATGCCACCCACATATCCACGTTAACAAAGAACATGATCATAGACCCGTGACTTAGGGGGGTACCCATTTTTCAGAACAAATGCGCAGGCTGGACCAAGAACCATGGGGAACCATGGGGCATCTGACGAGAAACCCATCTATCCGTCATCAAGAAACGCAGCAGGACGGTGAAGGATGCCAAATCCTGGGTTGGAACCGAAAAAAGTGGCGCCACCTGTGGCATGGTCCCCCATACCATATTGAGAGTGCGGGGAGGCGGGTGCGTTCAGGATGTACGCTGAGATTGAGCAAGAAGAATTCGACATTGATGTAAACATTATTTGCTGGCGAGGTTTTCTACAGTTTGCTTCTTATCCAACTTTGAGGCCTGCTAACCACTGGCATGCAGTTTGAGTCATAGAGGGCGCAATGCCGATGATCATAAACACTCTCAATCAGGGTTATACTATGTTCATGCCGACCCATCTGTTGTAAACATTGTTTCAAACTGGGTTCTATCTGGAATATATGCCGATTTAATTGTTGCAGTCTTTCATTTTTTTGCATTCATTTTTAAATTGCTTTCGTTTCGTATTTTTCAAACTGGCTATTTTTTTTCGCATTCAAAAAGTGCGTTTCCAGAATTAGTTTGATCGGAGCAACACAAGTATACAATCCAACTTTTGAACATGGCACACATGGACCCCAAATTGAATAGATACAATGCAACACTTCGCCTTTTGGTGTGATATTTACTATTGACTGGACGGGATTATAGCATGGGTATGGGTCACACTCGGCACCAAAAATGTCATGACCAAGAATGTCTTGGTCTTGGTGCTCATATCCGGGTTTTGCGGTTGGAGATATCACCATTTTTTTAAGGGAAAACTCACTATAAATGGCAATGTTCAATAGTTATAATTTGATATAGCAGTGTTGATATATCTCTGGGTTTTCACCAGCTAATTCAACAAACTGCTGCAGTCCCCATGTTGCTGAGCACACTAGCCCATGTTTGTTGCTGATTGAATCCCTCTGCTTCTACATTCTGATGTGTCCTCTTCAAATCCACCGTTGTTATTCAAAGAAATCCCCGCTTTTCTACTGAAATTCAAGTGTTTCAAGGTGGCTGTAGATGATATTTAGTAATTACCCTCTGGTTATTTAACATAGCTATGGAACATGACCCATTTATAGATGATGTACCTATTAAAATGGCCATTTTCCATGGCTATGTTAGTCATAACCAGAGGGTAATTTTGATCGATATTTCCAGGTGTCCCACTCTATCTATGACTGGGGGTTGCGTTTTACACCTTGAACTCGTAGAGCGCCAAGCTTCAGCAGCCGCTTCTTTGCTTAGATCAATTTCGCTGAGATTCTGCGCGGGACATCGGAATGACCCTCCGCTACACTAACATACAGTTATGGCCATTTATTAGTTACAACTGGTTATTTCTATGGGATTATACATTCTATAAATGGGGTTTTCTTAGTACTTATAACTGGTATTTCGGGCGATAACTGTAGCTACTCAAATCCCATGGGGTTTCTACAGGTTTTTATGATTGACACATGGGGGATTTTCCATGTCGACTGGGGCTCAATCATCTACTGTACACTTGGGATTTCAAACCAACAGAGTTGAGGAGGAACAACACTTGGAGAACATGGGATATACTGATATACTGGAATGTAATCAACAATATGAGGTGGTTTTGTCGAGACACAGGGTACGAGTATATGAGAACCATAATTTTTGTACTGGGGAAAATGACCAAAGTATTAGATTGAGGGTTATCCAGGTATCCACCATCCTCACCAGCATATCATCCACAATTTCTTTCGAAAACTGAGCAGCATTTTACAACGGAAGAGCTGGCCATTGGCTTGGACTTCCGGTATGGGTCACCAATGTTTAAACCGCGAGGTCACCAATGTCCAGTGAAACAATGGGGTGGATGCCCAGCGAGGTTGAGCCAAACATATCATTTCTACAAAAGTCTGCTGAATATCGGGAGAACATGCCAAAAACATACCCAAGTATATCAATAGTATTGCAAGGTTGAGCCTATTCCATTGCATACATATATATATATACATATATATACATATATATATATATATACATATATATACATATATATACATATATATATATACATATATATATACATATATATATATACATATGTAACCAGAAATCGAAACATTGATTGATTTAGCTTTTATTCCCAACAAACTTATCTGCAACGAAGGCTCGGATTGCAGCAGTGATTGGCTATCACTAGGGTATTTTTGCTGGGCCAGCAAATTATCCACAAACAACTTCAACATAAATCAGATATTCATATGCGTTTGGTAATGCAACGTGTTTGGACATGCAGTACAGCCCAAGTCATAGATTTCGAAACGTGGGACTGGAAATATGCAGCAAATACAGCAAACACGAGTTGATAGGTGGTTTACCCCATGATTTATAACCTTTCACATTTTTCTACTATCTTTTTGGTGGTGCAGGATTTTCCAACCATCCACAGTATTACAGACTATATCAGTTTGATCAGGTTTATTTGAAACCAGCATTCCATTATCAAACTATTAATGTTATCATACGATTCTGGTTCTATTCTGGTTGGTGGTATACCTACCCCTCTGAAAAATATGATTTCGTCAGTTGGGATGATTATTCCATTTCCAATATATGGAACAAATAAAAGCCATGTTCCAGTCACCACCAACCAGCCATTAATCACCATTAACCAACATCATTAACCATCATTAACCATCATTAATCACATTAATCACCAGTTATTGTAGCTATGGTTCTAAAGTGTTCTAAATAATCACCATATATCACCATTATCTTCCATTCATCTGTGACGTCCTGGAACCATGTTCCTATCTTTTGTTGCCAAGCCATAACTGGGAACCCAAGTACAGTAACCTGGTCGACAGACAAGATCTCTCGGAAATGATGGGAGCGGGCCACCAGAATCCTCGCACCCCAAAAAAATGGGAGGAGATCGAAAAAGAAACCATGTCATTGGATTGGTTTAAGGGAAAAATTACAGGAAAGCCCCATATTTAATAGGGAAATCCATGGTTTCCTGTAGATTTTCCCTTAAACCAATCCAATGACCATGAGATTTTTTGGCAAATGATGCCGCAAATGATGAACACCTGGACTTGGGAGTTTTCTTTTGAAGATTTTTCATCAGATTGGCGATTAGCCCAGTTCCTGGCCACGTACTGAATATGATAGGGATGGAATGGGGGTGAAAAATCTTCAGACAGACCCGGAATTTATGAATGATTTGGTCATCAAATGCGCAGCCTCAAATGGCGAAGCTATACCCTGAGTTCGGATGATGTACCCTTGAAATCTATGAACATACCCTCTGGTAATCTTAACATAGCTATGGAACATTAGGGAACATGGCATGATCAATTTAACAAGTAAATCATCAATAAAAACGGCAATTTTCCGAAACCATTCTTAGTTACCAGAGGGAACTTTGGCTTGTTCGAAATCTGGGAGCTGCCGCTGGCCATCTGAGTCTCAATCTCTTTGTCATTTTGTTGGTTTTGTTGCGCTGGGAAAGGAAGTAGTTGTAAAGTTGTAACGAAAGTAAGTAGGGTTTGGGTCCAAATATATATATATATATTATATATATTATATATATTATATATATATTATATAATTATATATATATTATATTATTATATATATATACATCAATCTTGCAATCACTTTTTGAACCACACTTTATCACTGGCGAGTGTGATGAGCTACCAGCTGTGGGTTTGATTTCCTCACCGATAGGCGGGCAGATGCATTGGACGAAACCATATCCTCAATACGTATACATATATATATAAAATATATCCACATTATGTATGTATGTATGTCTGTATGTCTGTATGGCTGTCTGCATGTCTGCATGTCTGCATGTCTGCATGTCTGCATGTCTGCATGTCTGCATGTCTGCATGTCTGCATGTCTGCATGTCTGCATGTCTGCATGCATGTCTGCATGCCTGCATGCATGCCTGCATGCATGTCTGCATGCATGTCTGCATGCATGTCTGCATGCATGTCTGCCTGCCTGCCTGCCTGTCTGTCTGTCTGTATGTCTGTATGTCTGTATGTCTGTATGTCTGTATGTATGCCTGTCTGCCTGTCTGCCTGTCTGAATGTATGTACTTATGTATGTATGTATATATGTATGTATGTATCTATGTGCGTATGTATGTCTGTATGTCTGTATGTATGTCTGTATGTCTGTATGTCTCTATGTCTGGATGTCTGTACGTCTGTAAGTCTGTACGTCTGTACGTCTGTACGTCTGTACGTCTGTAC
>Ga0126342_10001330_pt1 | contig 34194 bp, 21 predicted proteins | sample Cyp1metagenome_FD_92528 | JGI IMG/M metagenome (GOLD analysis project Ga0126342, IMG submission 92528) | Coral microbial communities from Lord Howe Island, Old Settlement Bay, Australia - Cyphastrea 1 metagenome | ecosystem: Host-associated > Invertebrates > Cnidaria > Coral ...
CAAAGTTTGTTGCACCCTGCCCGCCCGCCCCAGTTTGGGGAATGCGCTGAGGGCTTGAGAGTTGCACAGAGTTTGTCTCTCCCAGGTGAGGGGTGAATCAGCCAGGTGCCAGGCCCAGGGGGCTCTGTGGCCTGGCACTTGAGCCAAAACAATTTTTGTCGCCAATGCCGCGTGCGATTGGGTTGGGTACCCTGCTTAAGTTTTGGGCTTTTGGGGAAAGTTTGTTGGGGTAAGAATGGAAGCTGTGGGGTGTTTGAGTGATAATTTATATATACAATATATATTATGCCGTTTATATCTTATAGTTTCTCTATTTTTTTATATTGTCATGAACATTTCTTTGAAATGTGCTCGACTTTTGACCAATGCCCATCTCCCCATTCTTGCCCTGGCCATTTGTGGCATAGAAAGTAGATGGTAAAATGGGACACGGTGATGCCAGCATCAGAGGGGACTACCCCAGACATTTGTTGTTTAATGTTTTTTTTCTCGAAACCTTTTCTAATGGTTTACGAGTGATTTCCATAATTAATTATGAGTAATGGTAAATAATGGTCAATACCTTCTAGTAATCAAACTAATGCGAATGACCTGGGAACTTCTCCAAACCTTCCATTTTGCCCAAACAGGATTTTAACAAGGATGAACTCCCATAAATATTGCAATTGAAACCCGAAATACCAAATACAAATGGTTATAATTGGGATGATACATTTCCAAAATGGGGTGGTTTATTGACATACAATCGGTACACGGCCATTTGTAGCTCTTTTGATTTTCAGAGTGTACCGATGTCTTGATCCATCGGTATATTCATCAGGATTGGGATAGTGAAGAAAAATGAACAAACCAACAATATCTGGCTATTGAACTTGGAAGCTACGGAAACAAGTATGATCGGTCCACAGTCCCCCCTGTAATGATCCGTGCAGCACCGTGCAGATCATTACTTAGATGTGCAGGCCCAGGAATCGTAGCGGTTAAGAACCCAGATGCAAAGGTATATGTGTTACATATATATACATATACATATATAGATACAAACACAGTATATACACATTCGTATGACAAGGTGAACTAACCATCGTTGTCATCCATCTGTATACAAATAGTGGATTCACATTGGCAGATCATTTCGCCCGTTCCATACACGGTGAAATTGGTAGTTACACCGTCAGGTATCCTACAATCAATTAAGATAGATATGGTTCTACAATATTTTGACGTAGACATGAATTATCCTCCATTTGCAGATCTTTTCCGGAAAAAAACATGGGTTGTCCATCTTTATGTTCCTTTACGGAGAGTTTTCAAGCACTGGATTGCTTCAGCAAGGAACATTCATTGAAATCCCGTGGTCGGTAAACTGATGCGAATTTTCATGTTCATAAGGTTCGAAACCTTCCCAGACTTGGTTCCTTCCAAAAAAAATATATAGTCTACAGGAAACTTCATGGTTCTCACACCCCGAAATCCAGGCTTCGTGGGAACATAAGTCAACTTTAATTGAAGGAACTATTCAGATGTATCAAGCAAATCACAAAAAACATGTTTTTTCTTATGCTAAACCAGAATCAATGGCCATTCCAGGAACCCAAATTGGAGCTACCTATCATATATAAGACCTACTGTATGTAAGGGGATATACCTCCAAAATATGGTACAGTACCTCCATTTTAGGAGGCTACAAAGTTTCTTGCCTCTTTGATCTCCGCTTCTTTCCCGCCGTGTGCCGTTTCGGGGCTGCTGCTGAGTCCGCTGCAGGCCTTGGGGAAGAAGAGCAAGGACCAGCCAAGGGTAAGGGTGGATCGTATTAGGAATATTGATTGGTAAAAATAGGTTACCAATGGGTTTATTATTGTTTATTATTGTTTCCCAAATGGTTAGTTATTTAACTGTAATTAATATAGGTAAATTTACCATAGAAATTCTTGATTTACCCGGTACAAAATGGTGATTTTCATAGCTATATTAGTTTACCAGAGGGTACATGGTATTAATTAATGTAGGTAAAACAATGCCATAAACCACCCATTTGGGAAAGGTAAGCATACCATCTATAAAAATAGTGATTTGTGGGATGGTTTATTATTGTTTTACTCACATTATTGGATTATGATATGTCATGAGTTGCAATTATAGTGTAATTCCATAGTATTATTCCATAGTAGATATTCCATAGTGTATAATGATATTCCAAACCAAGAATTCCATAGCATTAGTCCAATAATTTTGATAGTATTAATTAGGTTGTTGAGTGGTTACTTTTGTAGAACTTTTACTAGCTCATTTATTGTGGACTTAATCAACTTAACAAAAAACAATAGGATTGGGAAACTGTTTTCAACCAACGAGTATACAGAAAGAGATGGGAAAACGGGGTATTTTGGTGCCTCACATGGAGGAATGGAGGTGTAAAAAACAATGGTTTGACCATCAAGAAATTGGGATTTCATATGATGATTGTCGAGGATTATTGATGATGGCTAATGATCTCTGAGAATTGAATTAGCATGATGTTGAAAGTGATTCTAAATTGTTGAGGATTATTGGATTATGATTTGACTATAGTATGATTCTTGGACTACGAATCATTCTATGATTAGACAATCCAATACGGGTGATTCATAATCATTGCAATAATCTCTGGGATCTTAACGGTTTGCTATGGAAAATCACAATGTTTAAGCACAGTTGTTATCATAAATCATCTATTTCTGTGGGCCATGGCTACCATAGCTATGTTGAATAACCAGAGGGTACCGAACGGTTTCTTGGATTATAACATGGGAATTCAAGCATCAACTATGTGCGTTTTCGATGGTTTCAACAGCTTTTAACCGGCAGGAGTTGACATATATATATATATAGACATGATGTATATATATATATACATGATGGTTTGATTTTGAAAGAATGGTTTGTACTACCTGGTTTAGTGGAGATTTAACTAACACGTATTAGTTTTTCAAGGATGCCTACTTACAGGCCAGTTTTTTTCCATGGGTTTTTCACGGTGGCTCGCTGGGAAATCACCAAAAAGCTGCAGGATGGTGCCCCCCAGTGATGTTAGTTGGTTTATAAATCCCATTGACTAGTTCGTTATATCTGCCATAAACCATAGTGAAATGGGAGTTATGTTCACCAACTTAGCGATTCCGAACTGGGGCACCACCTTGTGGGTATCCAATTTCAGAGTGTTCACAAAATTGACCAAAAAAAATTGGCTGTTTTTCGTGGATGTTTCAGGATTTCAGGATTGAGATTTGTTCCACGAACAGGCCCAAAGTTTGGCCTCCAGAAACAGTTTGGCCCAAAGTTCTTGACGGGACTTTTCTTTAACTCATATATATGTTTGATATTGGATATATATATATATATATAGGATATGGTTGATATTGGAAAGTTCTTTTCATAGGGGTTGATGGTTCTTGATGACTCCAAAACATACGGCCTTATTTGGTTGGGGGGCCCCATCCTTTTGCTTCGTAATGTCTGCACCTTCCATGTTCTGGCATGGGTAACAGCGATGGTATGGTCACCTCTATATATTCCTTTCTTCGAGTGATCCCCACCCTGACACATTATTCTATATTATTCTGACATTTTTTCCTACATACCATCTGGAAGTATATATTGGATGATTGGATATATATATATATTATAAAATATTCTGACATTCTATCTGACATTCTTTCTGGCATATACTCTAGCATCTATTCTGACATACTCTCTGGCATATATGCTGACATGCGTTCTGGCCTTCTATTTGGCATAATCCATTAGATATTTTATCCTCATTATATTTCCTTTATACCACAATTTACTGTACATCAAATCATCAAGTGTTTACAGTAGCTGCGGAAATTCACCATCTTTAATACAATGTGAGGCCCCCCAGTTATAAGTTGGTTTATAAATCCCATTAAGTATGGTTATAAATGCCATAAACCACAGTTATTGGACTTATAAACCAACTTAGCTATCTTGGGGGCCTCACATTGTAGGTAATTTTCCATAGCTATCATAGCCATGTAACAAATTACCGGAGGGAACATCCATTAGTATGCCATTATCCCGACAATATCACCATTCTGGGTAAATAAAATAACGACCTCACTGTTCTCCCTCACTGGAATCATGGTTAGTAAGGGGAATCATCCCCAAATGGCCTTAATTCAGGTTAGTGAAATATTATGATTTACCCTGACCATTATACCACCATTTTTCTCTGTGACATTTCTATTTTAGATGGTTGATTGCCTATTTTTGTCGACATGTTTGATGGTTAAATCCCCATAGATCTCCATTATAACTTGGCGTATATATGTTATTAACTATAGATCATTAAAGAATTGTATAGATGTATCTACCATAAATCCTGGTGGAATATTAGCTCAATATCCTTTTTTACATCAAGTGTTTCGTATATACATGGAGGTTCCCTAAAATGGGGATACCCCTAAATCATCCATATTTTAGTAAGATGTTCCATTATGAGCCATCCTTTTTGGGGATACCCTATTTATGGAAACCCCCATATCCTAAAATGGAGGTACTGTACCATTTTTCAGGCCATATTTTGTGGGGATATTCGGATATTCCCTGAAATTGAGCCCTGAACAATAGGCCTTATATATTGTAGGTACCTCCAATCAATTGGTTCCTGAGATGGCCAGTGAATATATATATATGTATATATATATATACATACCCTCTGGTAAACTAACATAACTATTGAAAATCACCATTTTTACTAGGTAAATCAACTATAATTGGCAATTTTCACCAGCTATGTTAAATCACCAGAGGGTATATGTAAAATGAAGTATCCCCATGAAGTTGGTTGGTGTATTGACCCCGAAAAGCTCATAGAAAAACTCTGTAAGGTGAAGCCCTCCAGTTATGAGTTGGTGTTTTTGAAACCCCATTAGCTATAGATATATCATGATACATCTACCAAAAGCCATAGAATTCGCCTAGTTATAAACCAACTTAGCCATTTGGCATTTGTTGGCACCATCTATTTTTAAACTTCAGAATAGTCCAAATATCACCATTCAGTTGGTTGAAAAACGGCCTACAAAACTCGTATCAAGTCGGGCAATTCACAACAGTTACCCTCCATCAGACGTGGCTAGCCGGAAAATTCACAATTTTGTTCATTGATGTTCCCAGGTAGAAGCCTCAATGCGAGGATTTTCCAGCCTGCCATGTTTGAACACACCGGAGGGTAATGTATAAAATTCACTAGTATCACAAATAACCATAGTTAGACTGGCAATAAACAAACTTATAACATCTTATAACGACCCAGAAGCCATTTGTTGTTGAGTAAATCACCATGTTTCTTGAGGAATCACCATCTTCCCCTGGTTGTTCCATGGTTTTTGTGCAACTCGTTGTCGTTTTTTTTCAAACAAAAGGCGCCTCAACGGAACCGCTACTTGGAGGATCATCCCACTTAGTAAATGGCTTGTACCCCCCAGATATATGGGGATATTTTATCCCATTTGCTAAGTGGGATAATATATTAAACAAATCCCCCAGATGATATAACCCCATATAATATATATATATATATACATAATTGATTATATGTTTGTAGTCCGTACCTCGCACCACTTGTGGTCGCGTTTTCGTAATTATATATATAATATAATTGTATATATATATACACACGGAATATCCCGGCTGGATTATATGGGTTTACGGTTTATAGGTTGTTAAACAAATGGATAAAATGTCTCCCACGGATCCCTCGTCAGTCAGCAGGAAGAGCTTCAGGCCATGGAGGAACGCGCCTTGTCCTCCGAGTTCCATCGCTTCTTCGGTTCCTCGGCACGGCACCAGGGATCTTTTTCGGAAGGGCGGGTTGGGTGAAGGGCTGGATTTCCATCCGTGAAAATATGTGAAACCGATTTTCTCAAGATGTTTCTGATTTCTTGAATGATGTGTCTTTAATGGAATTTGTTATTGATGTCTGAAAAAATTGAGTGTTTGTTTGAACTATTGTTTGGTGATTTGTGTGAGTTATTAGGTTTAACATCTTCAAAACCATTTTTCTTGGCATGGACGTTTTGTCAAGTTAAACATGTCTTAAGTATTGTTTGGTGACTTTTCGATTTATCAATTTCTTTAAGTCAATTTGCGATGTTTTAAATCCCAATTGCATGTTCAAAAGTGATAGAATTTCAAGGTTGCTGATTTGATTCCAGTTTTTGTGGTTTAATCAGGTTGAATCTCTATTTTGTAGGGCTTGAATCACAATTTCTGTGAGTGAAAACTACATTTTTCATCCTGTTTGTTGGTCACACTCGTCATTGTTTGATGGTGTTGATCCTTATGGTTTGTAGTTTTGATCATGGCGAGGCCGGAGGATGCAGGACCGCAGGATTACAATTTCACATCAGGATGAAGCAAAACAAGCAAAACGCAGAGTTTTTTGATATGTGGTGGTACCACTAACGATGGGAATTCATATGATTTTACTATCACTTTTTATTATAAAGAACACACCTCCCGGGACACAGGGAGATTATGAACTGGAAGTTCATGGGCTAAGTGGAAAGGAATTTTCCAAAAAATATGTAAAGCACCGTTGAATAGTTGGTGGTGAGTACTGCGTACAAACCAATGGGGAAAGCCTGTGGTTGCTGGGCATGAATGGCACGAAGTGGTCTATTACGTATGTGAATAATAATGCGATCATTGTCCTTTTTACTTGTTCGTTTGCATACATAGTTGGGCAGCAGGGTAGAATGAAACAACAGTTACTGGTTGGTGGTTTGGAACATTTTTTATGACTTTCCATATATTGGGAATGTCATCATCCCAACTGACGAAGTCATATTTTTCAGAGGGGTAGGTCAACCACCAACCAGTCATTCGCTTGTTTTTTTTTTAAATCTGAATAGTAACTCTCCGTTCTTTGAAAAAGTCCTCGAGGCGGGAAACTGGGGATGGATGGGTGAAGAATTGACCAAGGTGCAGTGATTTTGTCGCCGGGCTAAGCATTGCGAGAAATATCTGCTAAATTGGGAGTCGTGACTGGGTAAAGAGTCACATAACGTCACAAACAAAGACACGGCTAGAAATGATGGCTAGATATGGCTAGATTTTGGGTAACTTCCCCCACAGGTCATTCTTTTGTGGATGGTGAATTAGTAGAATTCAGCCAGATCGATGAAAACTTAACTATAATTTATGGTCACATTGCGGAATATCCATCCCTATAACCTTCATATAGCTGGTGAGTTCAACTGCCAAACAGTATTATTTGTTTACAACTTACATGGACGATTATCCCACTTAGTAAGTGGTAAAAAAACCCTAGTTAGGAAGTCCCCGATAGGTGGGGTTATCCCATAATACAAGTGGATTATAACCCCAGCTGCTAACCAGTTACGAGTCGCGGGATGCTTCTTATCATTAGGGCTGCTCCAACCCTAAATCAGCTAAGTTATAGCCATTTTTCTCTGGGAAGAATTGGAACATTTTACCTCTGGTATTAGCACTCTACGCTCGGTCGCCCTATTTGTTGTTGCGTTTCGACATAAGTTTCTAAGGCGAGTTTTTAAGTGGCCCCTCACCATCGAGGATCGAGAGGATAACCTTTCTGAATGCTGAAGATTATGGTTTACTGGTTGGTGGTTTGGAACATTTTTCATTTTCCATAAATCTGGTTGATGGTTTGGAACATGAATGGATTATTTTCCATTTCATATATGGGATGTCATCCTTCCCATTTGACGAACTCCATCATTTTTCAGAGGGATAGGTCAACCACCAACCAGTTATGGCGAATATTTCCCCACGGGAGAATCCACTACTAGGCGAATCAATAGGGACTACAGGATGGTGCCCCCCAGTTATAAGTGAATGTTGGTTTATAACCCCCATGAATACTAGTTCGTTATATCTGCCATAAACCATAGTGAAATGGGAGTTATGTTCACCAACTTAGCTATCTTTTTATCATATATAGGCTATAAATATCATTAAATCATATTACCCTCTGGTTATTTAACATAACCATGGAAAATGGCCCATTTATAAACCAACTTAGCTAACGAACTGGGGCACCACCAGGGACTACGGACGAGTTTTCTTTGGAGCTTCGATGTCTTCGATGGCCAAGGGCCGCCCAGTGCCTCACTGAGGTGGCTATTTGCAAAGTTCCATCGTGGTAATGGTGGTCGACCTCATTAGCGCGGCTGGACGTTGGTAACGTTGAAACTGGGGCGGATGAGAGAATGATGGAAAATGAAAGAGCTGGATTTGTGATACCCAAGTTTTCTTGATTCATTTTTGGATATTTAGATTATGAGTGAAATGGGTGCTGCTCAATTAAAAAAAAGAACGTTGATTTCGTTTTCCAGCAGTGCCCAAAGTATGAAAAATGCCCTCAGATTCGTAAACCCAAAATTCAAGCGATCCCCAATTGAGGATAATAGCTGGTTGGTGGTTTGGAACATGAATTTTATTTTTCCAGATATTGGGAATTTCATCATCCCAACTGACGAACTCATATTTTTCAGAGGGGTAGGTATACCACCAACCAGATCAAAATATGGGTGGTAACATATACTGTATTGCCTTACTAGCAATGGATATGTTTCATGGACTTTGTACACCAAGCTAATGAAACCACCAACCAGATATAAAGGTTAGTTTGTTAGCTGGTTTGTTTGCTGGTATACCCCTAGAAATGGGATGTCATTTGTGACGTTGGTTGCTAGATCCGTGGCCGGGTGGTTTATTGCTGGGTGAAACCCCACATTGAATGGATCGGATCTGGGCCTACCATGTTGATCATGGCTACAATGTGAGGCCCCCCAGTTATAAGTTGGTTTATAAATCCCATTAACTATAGTTATAAGTGTTATAAGTACCATATACCATAGTTATTGGAGTTATAAACCAACTTAGCTATCTTGGCAAGCCAAAGAAAGCCACCAGAAGTCATAATTGGCATTGAATTTGGCTTGGATAAACATGATATAATCGGCATGATATAAACATTATAATTGACATGATTCATCATTCATCCCGATTATATCATGAATCATGAATTTGGGATGTTTACATGATATCATCGGCATGGATTGCATGGGATATTTTTTTAAAATCTGCATGGGATAAATATACCACACACAGTTGATCAATAAACCATCAAGATTCATGAATATGATCCAGGTGAAGTTAGGGTGGATTTTTCCATGCAAAACAGATGGGATATGATGGGAAAAAAATCCCGAGTTTTTTCAAACTTTTCGAAAGGGGATTCATGACATGGTTTCCAGATTTTCTCCATGATGCTACGGTGTTGGTGCATGATGTCATGGGGACATGTCATAGTACCCTCTGGTACACAAACATAGCCACATAGAAAATGGTGATTTAGTTCGTGGATTTACCCAGCTACAAAAGCATGGTGATTTCCAGTTCGTTAAACGTAAACGTTGACCAGGCCGGGTAGTCCACGTAAGCTTCATGAATCCTATGGCGCCCCCTGTCCTTATTTTGGGATGTAGAGTAGTGCATCAGGTTGAACATCCCTCTGGGACATTTCTAATTTCTCAGTGTTCCATTCGTATCATATCCATTTATATCCATTTATATCATTTATATCATTTATATATCCCATCACTATTATACCATGATATAAATCCCCATTATACCATCATATCCATTTATATCACTATTATACCGTGATATAAATTTCATTCACTATATCACATTCGTATCATATCCTATATTGATATCCCCGTTTGATACCACCATCACTTTGTTGCTTCCCAGCTGCACGCGCTTCGCGCCCGAGCGTCCGAGGCGTTGATTCCAATCAGCAATGTGATCATCTTTGCGCTTGCCACAGAGGATCCAGCATCCCAAATTTTACCATAAATGGGCGATATACCCTCTAGTAAATTAACATAGACCCTGGCAGATAGGGGTTGGAAGACTAGTTCCCATTCAAAATGGGTGATTTTCAGGGTCTATGTGAATTTACTTTACTGGAGGGTAAATGATATAAACCAGGATTTTTTTTTGGGTGGCAAAATATATTGCCTTACTAGCAATGGATATAATGGATATGAATTGACTACACCGACCTTTCATGGGACATGAGGATCGATGGGGGTATTTGGGGGATTTTCCAGCAAGCCATGTTTGAGTACAGGACGGCAGTACTATTGGCACAGATGATGATTCTGTCTATCTTTTTTCCACTCAACACATGATCAAACAAGTTGAGATATATATTTTTTTTTATGAAGATTTACACTATTCTTTAGGATTTTTGCGGATAATACCATGAAATCATCTGCTACTGTATTATATCTGGTTGGTGGTTTGGAACATGTTTTATGTTCCATAATATATGGGAATAATAGTCCCAACTGACTTTCATATTTTCAAGATGGTTGAAACCACCAACCAGGATATAGTTTTTTTTTTTTGTCAGTTGCTTCGAAGATGACAAAAGTGGAGGGGCTTGCCATTCCAGGGACCTGTTTGTGATTGGCGACCTTCTTCGAAGCTGGGAAGATTAGATTAGTACCCTCTGGTAAACTAACATAACTATGGAAAATCAGTTTTTTCATGGGAAAACTCACTATAAATGGCAATGTTCAATAGCTATGTTAAATTAACAGAGGGTAGTATCATTAGTAATGATCATTTGTATCTTTTATATGCCATTAATACGTATTCATTTAGAATAAGAAACCATTATAATTGGGTAAGCCATCCATGAGTATTTGTATGTAATTGTTCTTATCAACTTAACACTAGTCCATTAAACTAATAATGTAAACCCAACGGTAAGCCAATAATAAGACATCCATTCATCAATTCGTAAGTGATCATTAGTAATCATTAATTAATCCATATTGGTCATTCATGTGGTAAACCCATTGCCATAACAATCCCATAGCCATTAACCAACCATGGCCGGGGTCCTTTTTAAATCATCCCATATGGGTATACCCCAATAGTAAAATATAGTAAATATCATAAATTGTTTATTATAAATGGTATTGACATTCAAATCATTATAATAAAACCTCATATTGCTTAACCCAATAGTAAATACTAATAATACGGCCAGGCGCTGTGTGTTGCCCGGAAGGTTCAAATGGCGTTTAAACATGTTTAAAAATTATCCTTCAACATGCTCAAACACCTGTGCAGGGCCAGTGTTTTGAGATTTCCCAGACGACGAACCCCAAACCCTAAACCCTAAACCATCCTAAACCCTAAAACCCCAAACCCTAAAACCCTAAACCCTAAAACCTAGGCTCTGAAAACTTTGAATCCTAAACTGGAAAGCACTGCGTACACGCAGTATCTTCTGCAATCTCTCGTATCATATATTCGACAGCACGACATTCTCAATGTTAATGTCTGGGCAACACACGGCGTCTGCGGGTAATAATAGTCAATATTCAAAATGGTTTCTTCATTATTAGATTTACCACATGAAGCTGCTAAGAATAAAAACGCGCAGACTATTTGGAAAAAAGGAGATTTCCATCCCTTTGGACATATGAAACACAATTATTGCAACAAAGTTCAACATTATAAAACGAATCAAGGAGTTGTTGTAACAATCGTGAACTATAGTGATTATCAACATGATCATAAACATAATTAAAACCGAAACATGATAATCCTACAACACGATAGCTACAACTTGCTGCCCCCTATATTTAGTGAACTCTATGGGCCTTTGTAGGATTTCAGTGCTCAAGTGGCTCTTGGTCAAACATGGCTGGGAAATTTTCATGAAATTTCATCCAGAAATATGGGATTACCCGAGGGTCATATCATGTAATCATATTTACTTTTTAATCAATATTTAGCAGTACAATGTGAGGCCCCCAAGATAGCTAAGTTGGTTTATAGCTCCATAACTACGGTTTATGGTACTTCTAACCATAGTTAATGGGATTTATAAACCAACTTATAACTGGGGGGCCTCACATTGTAGGGTTATATAAATATTCAGGTGTTGCTAAGTTAACCTACTGCGACCTAGGGTAGATTGAGTAGTTTTTCAACATGTTGAAAGCCCTGAGTTGTGACTTTCGGGTGGACGTATGGTCTACTGCACTTACAATTCTCAGTGTTTTGGCGCTCTCTTGGACGACCTCGGGAAGAATCGACCTTCACCGTCGCATGCCTTGGTGACAAGCGACACGGCGACACGGCAGGATTCGGTTCTGCAAAGTGGAGAAATATCACGACATCCATAGATGGTTTGGCCATCAATGGGTTGACCAACTTCTCCAGTTGCTAAAATCCCAAAATCCCGGTTGCTGCTTCAGCTGGTGAATGGGTCGTTTACTCAGCATTTCACAGGGTTTTGTACGAGTTGCCACATGTCGGATAAAATCCTCATGGATTCAGCACTGGATTCAGCCAGCACTCAACTCAAGGGTGGTTTACCAACTTGGATTCTTGATTGTTGCCAACTCAAAGGCAATAGAAGCAGTAAATTACAATGATTCGACTAGGGAAGGGTAGTTTGATGCTATATATATAATTATATATATAAAGCAATATATAAACTTCAGGGGGATCCAACCATTCAACCACCCAGGTGGTGGTTGGTGGTTAAGGTTCGCCCTATCCATAAACTCTCATCATTGGGAGGGTCAGCTATCGATGTTGTTGACCTGGGTTCCATGTGTTGGCATGATACCAAGGGCAGTGGTGCGAAGTCTTGCCCACTGCCCGACCGAGCATGCCAAGAAAAGCTGGGGTGCTTCTATAGCCTTTGTCGCCCAAGAAGTTGTGTGGTGCAGGCAAGAAGGCGAAGCATGTCAAGTCTTGTGATCGGTAAGTACTAGGATGTGCACCATGTGGGCAGTGGAAGTAAAACCTATTGGAACATCCACCTGTAAGGGGGATTTCTTGTTATGGATTCTTATGATACACTACCATCCCACATCATATAATATTGTTTAATATGTCCTCCTCATAAGTTTTTTTTATAGAAATCATAACCACCAGGAACTGGATCGATTTGCATCGTTATGTCTACAGAGTCTATCCCATAAACAACTCACCGTTTCTTTCTGGGTCAAGAATCCTCATCATCTCACCATTTTAGTTGATTATGAACCAGCATTTTTCTTGATTCATCTCATTAATTCACCATTTTTCACCCTCAGTTTTACATCCTCAGCTAATCATACATATTAGAAACCATCTCAGCTTACATATCAACTCTAAATTACCTTCTGGTAATTTGACGTAGCTATTGAAAATGATGATTATAGTTGATTTACCTATTAAAAACATGTGATTTTCCATGTCGCCTTTTTTCTGGACAACAATTTTTTCCATCAGTTCCCCATCGAAAGAAATCAGGGCGGATCTCGCCACCAGGATCTGCTGGAGAGTCTCCTGGCGGGGCCCATTGCCAACTTCTGCGCCCTGACCGGTTTTTTTTTCAGGGGTTGGTTTGCCTGTCCCATTTTGGGAATATTGGACATCACCTAAAAAAGTTGCCATAAAAAAGACCATATACCGATTTTGGTTGGGTGATGGTCAATGGGGACATTTAATGACCCATGTTTTTTTGGTGATTTTGGGGACCGTGAAATCCCCGAGGCCTATGGAGCTTTCGTTGGGGAAATTGTTTGGAACCAGTGGGGGGGGTGGATGGGGGGGGTGGATGTTCCCTAGCCATTGAGGTGATCAATTGATCTTCGGGAAAATCAACGAACTCAACTGGTGGATTTTCCAGCAAAGCATGTTTGATTTTGTGAAGATAAAGCTGTATTCCGAGTTGATTCCACTCATAGCCACTAATCTATATGTTAATCTATGGATCCCCACTAGATCCTCATGAATCATCCCTGCCAGACCCTCTGGTCATCATTCCCATATACTAGTATGGAATATCCCATGGATATATGGGTCATATCACGAGTTACAAAAAAAGGCCATCATATGGGTCATGGATGATCAACCATCACAGCCGGGCCAGTAAGTCCCTTGGGTTGTATCGATCTCAACGGGTGAGGAGATGGCTTTATCCCGGATTATCCCGGATAATATATATATATATACCCTCTGGTTATTTAGCATAGCCATGGAAAATGGCCCATTTATAGATGGTTTACCTGGATTTACCTATTAAGAATGGTGATTTTCCATGGCTATGTTAAATAACCAGAGGGTATTGAATTAAATTGATGTAATTCATGTATCCTATCCCCATCCCTATTCCTATCCTATCTACATAAAAAAGATGATAAAAGATGGGTCACTATCACCTATAACACTTATAGACTATATTTTTCTTAGAAACTTATGGGCAGTGTCTGGTCGTTTGACGCGCCGTTTCCAGGTGCCAGATGGCACGACACATGGATGCTCGCTTCCATGATCATCTTGATCCTTTTCCAGGTGCAGACAGGGGTGGCTCCGGGTGGAAAACTCGGTTTTTCTTCATGGATTCATGGCTTTGAAAATGGGTCTTTTAATAGATATTTGTTCCTTTTAAACCATGAACCATATGAAAAAAACAATGGGATTTTGATGGTAGAAAGCATCTCCAACCGACTGGATGTTTCTAGAAACTCATCCTTTTTCTTTTTTTTGCTAATGAAACATCACAGAAAAAGATTTTTGTGGCCAAAGATTGACCACAATGGATGGGGTGATGACCAATGGATGGGATCATCAAAGATGGGGACGACACCGAGAATATCCGGCCTGGTTATGTCAACAGAAATAGCTATTGAAGCCATGGCCCATTGAAAGTTCGTTGATTTACCCAGCTATAAAGATGGTGGATCTTTCCATAGTTATGTTGGTTAAATGCCCATTGAAAGTTCGTTGATTTACCGAACTTAAAGATGGTGATTTTCCAGTTAGCTATGTAAACGTTTACCAGAGGGTAAATGGTGGTATCATGGGATAGAAAGGGAAGATTCTGGCAGATCATGAGGAAATGATCTGGTGGAGGATTTCAGATGAAACGACGCTGGTGAAAAAACAAGATACATTTTAAGGGTAGATTTCTGGAATACATTGGAACATGTCCATTGTATTTCATAATTTATACTATGCTTCGGGAAGAAAATTCAAATTGGGTCACATCATTTACCCTCTGGTAATTTGTTACATAGCTATTGAAAATTGCCAGTTAGTTCGTGGAATTTCCCATTAATAGCATGGTGGATCTTTCCAGTTCGCTATGTTAAATTACCAGAGGGTATACCTTTTATACTATTTACCATGGTGGTTTTGCCTGTGACTTTCCCATCTCTTGATGCAAACATCTCCCAAGCCATGATAACCAAAGTGGTTTCGGATAGGTCCTACGATGTCGGTGGTACCCCAGTGAGGCAAATCGCGACATGTTGGGGTTCACTAATAACTCCCATAAAACCCTAGGGTTTATGGCAGATATAACGAACTGTTGTATTCATGGGGTGAAACTAAACCAACTTATGACTGGGGGGCACCATCCTGTATGTTTTTTGTTCTTCTTCCAATCTCAATTCAGATGATGATGCCGAATTGCACAATACAGAAACCGATGTATTCGATTGCATTCTATTGCTGAGTTGGCAAGGTTGCTAGGGTAAATTACAATATTTCACCAACCTGAATTGTTGGGCCATTTGGGGATGATTTCCCTAAAATAAACCATGATTCCAGTGAGGTCGCAGTGAGGTCGTTATTTTATTTACCCATATATGTCAGGATCACCCGGGGTTGTAGATCGGTGATTTTTTTGTACCGGGATGCACACCATACACCCAGTGGAGGATTGCGCCGCAAACATGTGGTGGTTTGGTACTTACTTGAAGGATCATCCTACAAATCGTAAGTGGTTAGTTACCCTGGTTAGTAAGTCCCCCAAATCTCAACACATTGGCTGTGACTATGGTTACGAACCACTTACCAAGTGGGATGATCTTCCAAGTAGAATGACGTTTTTTTTTAATCTCTGACATAAATGTTACCATCTTCTATGGTTGTTGCCTTGTTGCTGATATTATTGAACCATGTTTATATTTTCTTTTAACTTCGATTTTTTCCTGGTTGGTGGTTTAATTCATATGTTTCACTGGGGTCAACCCCCAAGCAGTTACTCTCATTGCTGTGGCTTTGTTTAGTCGGTGATTTTTTCTTTTCCCAATGGAAAATCCACCATTTGGGGATTGGGGAATCTATAATGATTTTTTTTTTAATTTTTTGAGGACCTCTTAAGCAAATCCAAGTTGGGTCTATATGCCACCCAGTTTTGATGCCCGTATCACTGGAGAAACGACGCCACACGAAGCACAGGTTGTGAGGGCGTTTGCAGCACAAGGGCAGCTTGGCGTCGTGACATTGGGCAGGGTCAACCTTGCTTGGCGGTTTCATGGGTGATTTTCTCAACATAGATAGGATGATAGGGAGGTTTCCTAAAATGGGGGGTACACCAAAACCGTAGGTTTCAATACTAAAATGGTCTAATTTGGATGATTTAGGGCTACCCCCATTCTAGGAACCCCCTTTTATAATAGATGAGAAAATCGATTAACGCACAGACCCTTTTTTATATTGCTTTCCTTTGTTTGCCACGTATCCAAGAGTAGCCATGTAAAGCTTTCAGGCTCCCCAATGGTTTAAGGATTTCATTTCAAAAGTTACGATATGTGTGCTGATGGTCTTTTTTTCTGATTTTAAAAGCCCGACCAATTGCCGGAATCACTTGATCGCTGATAACTTTCACTACAAGCCGGGGCCCCTAGATAGCCAAGTTGACTTATAACTTGCTTAACTAAGGTTTATGCGGAACATCAGTATAGATCATGGGGTTAATAAACCAACCAAAAAAACTGGGGGGCCTCACCGTGTTCATCCCGATGTTTGAATTACTTTTGTATGTATAGTAACCCCCAAAAAAGATAGAACAGTGATGTATCACTATTTCAATGGGATTTTACTTTTCCATCTATTTGGGGATGAAGGGGATGACTATACATATACACAATAAATAAATAGATAAATAATGATAAAAATATATAATATATATATACATATATATATATATATATACATATATATACATATATATACATATATATATATACATATATATATACATATATATATACATTATAAACATGTTTATTGTGTATATATGCCAGGACAGAAGTTGTGACAGTGCCCAAATACACCGATGACACGTTCCAACGAGACCACCATGGTCCAGGTGCTTTCAGCACTGCCCCGGTGGGTCCTGCTGGGATCGTCCTATCGGCAGCCCGGGGAGTCTGTACCATCTTGCTTTGCACGTGAGCATGTAATTCCTGGGCATGGTTCAATGGAATGCCACACAGGTGACTTGCTCCTGGCATGAATCGATCACGGACCGATTTCGCACATGGCAGCACGATTATGTCTTCCAGCTCTTTGAAGACAAGGTGGGGCCCATACTACGGAGCCATTTTCCTGTCGGCCTGTCAGCGGAGGCGGGCGACGCGGACTCCGAGGACTCATGGCAGTTGGTCTGAGTGAGAGTTTGGAGTGTTACAACCATGCTCTGGATGGTTGCGGTACCTGGCCGCTCTTTGCTTTTGCTTCAAGTGCTAGGGTTTATGATGGATAATGTGGTAAACCCAACAATCAACCTACCACCCGTTTATAGCAATATTGAGAATGGTTTATTATTGGGTTTACCACATTATTTACCACATTATACATACAGTATGTGTATATTTACATATTAGATATATCTATAGTTGGATTGGTCTGTGAGCTGACTTAAATGCAACTGGGCCCCTGGGCTGTGTATCTTACTTGCACTACCAACATTTTTTTTTTTTGCGGGGCTCTCTCCCTGCAGCTTATTGTCACCACCAACTTTAAGCCTACATTCTCGTCAACTAGCTGCAAAGAAGGATATATATATATACACGTTTATATATATATATATATATGTATGTTTATGTATATGTATGATATACCTACAATACCTACACATAAATTCGATTGCAAATCCACCACATCAATTACTTGGAGGATCACCTTGCTTAGAAACGGATCAGTGTCTGTGGGATTAGAATTCAATGATAAATCGAGGTAGGCAGGGAACTCATTGTTAGCCAGCGTTACTAATCAGTTACTAAGTGGGATGATCTATATATTTAATATATATATATCCCCATGATGTCCCCATATTTGTTGCCTATTTATAAATCCCCTTCTCGCTTTGTTGCTTAATCACTGATGTAATCCCCATGGAAATCCCCATGTTTGATGCTTTGGAAGGGATTTTCCCTAGGCATTATCCATACAACGTCTACGGCGGCAGCGCCTGGCTAGTATATCTGGCTACGGATATCAGTGCCATGGGCGACAGCGTGCCTTGACTTTCCATGAGACATGGGGATGTCTTCCTGAAAACATGTGGAGTTCATGGAGTTTCATGGGGTTTTTCATGTGGTTTAACCATGATCCTGGGTTTGTTGAAGGCGTTTTTTTCATTTGTCCAATGGGAAATCTATCATTAAGCAAATCCGAGAGGAAACGCGGGGATTTAAACGGGAATTTAATGGGATTTAACGGGATTAACTAAGGAAACTTTGGATTTATAACCAATCATAATGGCTGGTTGGTGGTTTGGAACATGAATTTTATTTTCCCCAATAGTTGGGATGATGATCCAATCTGACTTTCACATTTTTCAGAGGAGTAGGTATACCACCAATTAGATGGGGATGTAATGGGATATTGTAAGAACCTTAGAAGCATGTACTTTATGATTTTTCGACGTGTAGGAATGTGGAGGATTACATCCTTTTACAGCCACTTGGATAGGGCATATGATGAGAAACCATGAACATTTGGGGATGCCCCATTCTCAGGCACACCCAAATGGGGATTTACTTGTAGCTAGGAAACATTCGGATATCATATGATATCATGGGGATAACAATGGGATATAACGAACACTGTACCGCTGTTGATTGGTCATGAAATGGGGGACATTGACCATCAAATATGGGGTTTGTCCATGGAACCAGGTTGAAATGCACCTGGTAATTGATGATTGATTGGTTATGAACTAGGCTTATTGACCTACCTGAATTGGGTATCCTCGCACATGATTAACGAGATACTTGTTAATGAACCAGTATTTTATGAGATGGGATAAGGTTGTATTTCAGTGTTCATGTGGCTATGTGTAAACAATGGGGTACCCTCTGGTAATTTAACATAACTATTGAAAATCACCATTTTCAATGGGAAAATCCACTATAAATGGCCATTTTCAATAGATATTTTGACATAACCAGAGGGTAAACATACGGAGTGTGGAGGATTTTTGTTGCCACGTGATGTGAATCACTCATTCTTGAGGTGCTGCGCTCGGTAAAGCGAGAAAGTATCGCGGATCACTCATAGTAAAAAAATCCACAGAAATATCATGACATACCCTCTGGTAAACTAACATAGCTATGGAAAATGGCCCATTTATAGATGGTTTACCTATTACAAATGGTGATTTTCTATAGCTATGTTAAATTACCAGAGGGTATTTCTTGATATGATGGGTAAACCATGATTTGTTTTCATTCTGAAAAATTATATATCAGTTCATATGAAATATCAGAAAAATAATGTTTTGAAATCCCTATAATTACATGATTTGCCCATCAACAATGGGTGGATCCACGCCCCAGGGCCCCATTGCCAGTTACGTGTAGCATCAATTTCCCAAGTCCCTGGCAGTTGATGGGCATAATATGTACTTAGAAGAGAATCCCGCATAGTGGTTAACTCTGCTTAGTAAGTCCCATAACTAGGGTTATCCCATTTAAAAGTAGGTTCTTACCCCAGTTACTACAACCAGTTACTAATTCTGGTGATCCTCGAAGTAAGGGACGTGAAACAACAGATAAGGCGCTGCGGCAGCTCTTGTGAATGGATCGTTCACTCAGCACTTAACTTAAGGATTTTCTGAGTTGCCACATGTTGGATTTTCGGATTTACTCAGCACTGAACAACCAGCACTTAACTGAAGGCCGCTTTACCAACGCGTTGGATTTAGAATGATTTAGACAATTTTTGCCTTGAGTTTGTTCATACAAGCGCAGTCCAATTCGGATTCCTTAGCTCGCAATTCGAAAGAAAGAATGTGCTAATTGAAATAGACTGACCGACCCTTGCATTGAATGGTAGCTCTTTATCCATAAACGCCATAAATGATCGACGGAGCTATGTGCTCATCCTCTCTATCCAGTTCGGGTCGTGGCTTATGGATCGAAATTTTAGGATGATTTGAACATTGGAGGCTTTCTTAAATTTCTTTAGGATCCCCAAGTCACCATAGCTTGCATCCATGCTTGCAATACTAAATGGTCATGACGACTGGATGATTTGGGGTACATGACTTGTCGGACTGTCGGACACCGCCACAAATGTCTAAGCCGGGGATTCAAGCATCCGAAGTAAGCTGGGGTTGGTTGCATCCCGATGAACAATACACGGGGCTATATGGGGCAATATATAAACTTCATGGGGATACAACCATTCAACCACCCAGGTGGTGGTTGGTGGTTAAGGTTCGCCCTATCCATAAACTCTCAAGATTGAGAGGGTCAGCCATTGATGTTGTTGACCTGGCTTCCATGTGTTGGCATGATACCAAGGGCAGTGGTGCGAAGTTTTGCCCACTGCCCGACCGAGCATGCCAAGAAAAGCTGGGGTGCTTCTATAGCCTTTGTCGCCCAAGAAGTTGTGTGGTGCAGGCAAGAAGGCGAAGCATGTCAAGTTTTGTGATCGGAAAGCACCAGGATATGCACCATATGAGCAGTGGAAATAAGACTTGTTGGAACATCACCAAAATAAGGGTTGGGAAGGGTGAATCTCACTTCATGGATTCTGATAATCCTCAATGAATTAGGCAATTTTTGACACCCTATCACCATCCACCAACGTCAGGGCCAGTGACATTGCTCATACTGTCTAGATTGGCTTAAATTACAAGCTGGTGCCACAGTTCGGAATCGCCACGAAAACGTGCAGGGTTTATGGATGTTTATAGTAGCTATATCTATACCTTTCGTGGTTATAAACCAACAAACATCACTCCATGTGTGACACCCAGTGATGTAAATGTTGCTGTATAAACCCCATGTATTTCACTACAGTTATACGTACCATAAATCATAGTGAAATTGGAGTTATTTGCACCAACTTAGCTATCTTTTTTATCATATATATATAGGCTATAAATATCATATAATATCATTAAATCATATTACCTTATGGTTATTTAACAGTTCGCCATGGAAGCCATGGCCCATAGAAATAGATGGTTTACCTGGGTTTACCTATTAAAAAATGGTGATTTTCCATGGCTATGTTAGTCATAACCAGATGGTAAATCCACATCTTTGTTGCTTAAATCACCCTTTTTCCGCTTCAACGGCGGCCCCCAAAAAGACGCGACCACCCGAGGTCGCCATTTTGCTAACGGCTTGGTCGTTGTTGATTTGCCGTGCGGTGCGATGGACACTTCAGCGCAGATTTCTACCATTTTGCTATGGTAATACACTAAGAAGATATGGATGTGGGTCAAAATGGAAGACCTAGGGGACCACAGATGTTAGTCTAGTTTAGTATTAACCATCCAATTATTACCTAATTTTGACCCATACCCATATGATGTTTGAGTATATGCATAATATCTACAATGGTATATTATGATATATAGTAGATATGATATATAGTAAAAAAAATGAGTATATTCATATCCAATCTCTATAATATATATATATACACCATAGTTGCTATACTTATTACTTATATGCTTACTTCGATATTTTTCAATCATATTATATCTACCATTCAACAAGAGGAGGTCCCCAAACGCGATGTGAACATTGGTTTATGTTCAGCCCATGAATACGTACTATAACTATCTAAAGCTAGTTCCTATAGTTACGCCGTGTTATATCCCCATATCAAGCCAAACGTTAACCAAGTGAACTGTGTGTCAACTTGGCTATCGTAACCGGGGGTGTCACCTTGTAGCTGGGCATACAGAAAACCTTTGGGTGAGTGCAAAGAACGAGGCCAAGCCCAACAAGATACTTTGATTCCTATCTCCTTTCTGCGGGTCGGATATGCATTTCTTTGCGCATATTACCCATTCTCCATTGTCTTCAGATAAAATCAGTGTTTTCGTTGTTTTCATTGATACTGCCATTGACGTTCACCTACTTTGTTGTCGCCTACTTCACCGCATTTGCCTTACCCTCTGGTAAACGTTTACATAACTATGGAAAATCACCATTTTTCATGGGAAAATCCACTATTTCTATGGTCATTTTCCATAGCTATTTTGACATAACCAGAGGGTATCTATCCAGTCAACTTAGTTGCCATCCGCTCTGTAGGAATTGGATGATTTTCTCCTTTATTCGGGTCATTGAATCGCTGGGTCGCTGGGGCATCGGCGTCAACTTCTATGGTTTCAGTGAGGAGGCCAGTACTGGTGTAGGGAAGGGTGCAAAAATGGGGTGGTTTTACTTCGCAGAAGTGGTGATTTGATGGTGGATTGATGGGATTTAATGGGATCTAATGGTGATTTCATGGTGATTTCATGGTGATTTCATGGAATTTACCAAGAGGTAAATGGTGCTTTGACCTGCCAAGTTATGTGGATTTGGTGATATTTACTTAGTTAAGTTGGGTTGCTTCCTGAAAATTGTAGTGATGATATCCCCGTTAATTTCAATTCAGCTGGTTTACACACTTCGCAACTATAGATAATGATAGGATATGAGTATTTACATAGTTATGCCATAAATCCTATAGTGGATAGATTCATTTTTATATATCCCACTATTATCCGATCATTATTCCGTTATTTTGGATTAACATTTCCAGTTTTGATTCCATCCAAAAACCTCCATCCTCAACCCGGTGAATCCCATGAAATCACAAGAATCCGAAGTGAAAACTCTGGTTTTTCACCTGGTTTCAGGACCAGTTATGATAGTCATAGGGCGAACACATATTCACAATTTATATCACCACTGGTTGGTGGTTTGGAAATTTTGGAACATGATTTTTTTAAAATGACTTTCCATATATTGGGAATGTCATCATCCCAACTGACGAACTCCATTATCCCATTCTAATAACTATGGTTTATAGGTGATATATTTATAGTATTCATGGGGTTTAGAAACCAATGAACATAGGGTTTCTGGCCCATCCCTTAAATTGGTGGTGCATCGGATTTCGGATGTAATCCCTGGCCCATCCACAGTATCAAATCCCTGAAATTTCTGGTCTCAGCTCGCTGGTTTCAGGTGAATGAGGACCAGCGCATGATCCGGGCCTTAGCGGTCTTTGGTTTAGTCATTTGGATCCTGATCGGCGGCTTGGCGAAGTTTGGGCATTTGAAGAAAGACCCCCTGTTGATCCTGAGGATTTTATAGGAAAACCATGGGAAAACCATGGGAAAACATAGGAACACCATGGGAAAACATAGGAAAACCATGGGAAACCATAGGAAAACCATAGGAAAATGGTGATTTAGCATGATTTAACCCACCGAAAAGGGGAGTTTAACCAACTTTTTACGGTGGAAGGTGGTGCCCTGTAATCACCATGGCATTGTAGTTACAGGGGTTTATGAAGAAGGAACATTGGGATTTACAACCAGCCATTTTTTATGGGAAAATAAGGGAAAATCAGCCAGGACGATATGGGAAACTATGGGAAATCCCATAGAAATGGATGTTTTTATGGTACCCTCTGGTAAACGTTTACAAAAAACTATGGAACATCACCATGTTTAATGGGAAAACTCACTATTTCAATGGCCATTTTCAATAGCTATGCAACAAATGACCAGAGGGTACAACCAGCCTATTTTTTTATGGGGATATTATATGGTATATCTAACCATGAAGCCTAATGTGAACATATTTAAACATGGGATCAGGTTTTGCAAACACGGGGGACATTCACACCATCATCTTGAGACATTCCCAACTCACTGAAGCCAACAGAGATACAGTTTTCACTAGTCAAGATGGAGATTCTTATCAACAAAAATGTTGTTTGTAGTGATTTAATGGGATTTATAGTGATTTAATGGGATTTTATAGTGATTCAATGGGATATTAATGGGATTTAACCTCTGGTAAACTAACGTAGCTACCTATTTTATAGTTGATTTACCTGTTAAAAATTGTGATTATCTACATGGGGGGTTCCAAAAATACGGGGTACCACCAAAAATCATCCCGCAGTCCCCGCGGCGCTACGGGGTTTAAAAAGGAGTTCTCCTTCTTTCAGCCAGGTCCTTTGAAGAGAAATTGCGGTTGAACAGTTTAACCAACCAAAATGGGATATAAACCTGAAAACATGACACCATATTATAACGTATTACAACCATGGTTGAATCACCAAGTGGGTTTATAAGATTCGGCTTAAACCAACCGATTCAACATCCATGATATTTTAACGGCATTCGCCACTTTGTTCGGTAACCTTACTGGCCGTGGGCTCGCAGCACAACCATTGGTGGATCACTGGAAAGCCCTCCACTAGCAACTTAACAATGTGTCTAGCCATAGATGCCAAAAATACCGTGGAAATCTGGGGATTTTATTTCGGCATCATCTATCACATCCTGGAAATACGTTTCGGCATCTTTTTGCGGGCCGCTATGAAAAAAAATCAGATAGATTGGTTTGAGATTGAAACAGGTACCCTTTGCAAATCAAACATGGCTTGCTGGAAAATCACCAATTTACTTCGATGTTTTTCCATAAATCATAAAGATATAGATATATATATACATACATGCGTACATATATATATATATACATATTGCGATCAAACTAATCTGTTTGATAACACCAGTGTGTTTGTTGGACTAGTAAGCAGCAAACAGATGCCGAAAAGGGTCTCCAGGGAAGTTGTTCCATGATGTTTGCTGAACAATTTCCAGGCTCCTGGCTTTTTGGCATCGTTTTGAGGGTACCATGCAATCAAACTAATCTCAACCGCACTTACCGTGGTTCTCAATGATATCTTATTTTTTTAATGCATCGTTACTTGTCCCGCAGTAGATTAACATAGACCCTGGAAAGTTATTTTCTGGCAGAAATTAATCGTTTAGTAGAAGCTTATCTTCCAGCCCCTACTTTAGGGCAAGTTCTTCCAGCCCTACTTCAGGGCAAGTTATAGTGACCCCATTTCAGCCTCACCTAGTTTCCCAGCCCAAAGAACGCACCATAGGTAAATTAGGCACATATATCATAAAAGCCATGAAATTACCAGGATATTTATGGAAATTATGGCTATTTATGGCTATTTATTATGCAAATACCATGAATTTACCAGGATATCACTAAAGCTATGGATGAATCACCCAGAATCCTCCTGAAATATACAGGGTTTCATCAGTGACGCCAAAATTTATCAACATGTCCAAAAAGTCAATGGATTGGTTTAAGGGAAAATCTACAGGAAACCATAGATTTTCCCATTAAATATTGGGTTTTACTGTAAATTTTCCCTTAAACCAATCCATTGAAAAAGATGCTTTCCAGCGAGGAAGCCTTTACTATGTCGGCAACGACAAGAACGAGCATTCCAAGACTCTTGGCAGGATGGTCCATTAGATGGGAACATGAACCAAATTGGCTATATTCCATGTATATATATATATGTACCCTCTGTTAAACTAACATAACTATAAAAAATCACTATTTCTAATGGGTAAATCCACTATAAATGACAATTTTCAATAGCTATGTTAGTTTACCAGAGGGTATATATGTATCTGATTGGTGGTTTGGAACCATGGAATTTTATGACTTTCCATATATTGGGAATAATCATCCCAACTGGCGAACTCATATTTTTCAGAGGGGTAGGTCAACCACCAACCAGATATTCGGCTACACATACATAGCAACCCCCAAATAGATCGGAAAGTAACATTGCTGGTTATGGTCTTTTATAATGTGATATATATATATACAGCTGAAGAAATTCGCTAGGAATATCTTGGAATCTTGCGGGATCTGGCTGCGTCGGTGAACATAACTAGGTGAGTTCATTGGCTTATGGTAGATATATCATGATATATCTATAGTACTCATGGGGTTTCATACACCAACTAACATCACTGGAGGGCTTCACCAAAAACAGAGTTTTTGTATGAGCTTTTGGGGGTCAATACAACAACCAAATTCATGGGGATACTTCATTTTACATATACCCTCTGGTAATTTAACATAGCTGTTGAACATTGCCATAGAAATTGATTTACCTCGTAAAAATGGTGAACTTAGTTTATAAACCAACGTTGCATAGCAGGCCTCACCTTACAACTTGATATATTCGATTTCACCACTGGGGATGTGGTTAGGACCGCATGATCCCGAGGTTTCAGCCCTGTGTCTGAAAAGTCGGGGGATCTCTCCAGGTACCATCTGGTTATGACTAACAGTTTGCCATGGAAAATCACCATTTTTAATAGGTAAACCCAGGTAAACCATATCTATAAATGGGCCATGGCTTCCATGGCGAACTGTTAAATAACCAGAGGGTAATCGCAATCAACTCACTGTTTTTTATTTGATAGCAACATCACCATTTCTAGTAGGTAAATCATCGAACTCAAATTTTAAATGGACGCTTCGCTATGTTGAATCAGAGGGGGAACTGAATGAAACTCATGATTCAACGGTGGATTTTAGGGGTATTTGGTTGCGACCAAGATCTCCTTTGAGACGGGGATTCAATTCAATATTCTATATGTCTATATGGGTTTGTTTGAAAATGGGGTATACCCCCAGTTATGTCAATTTTAAATCATCTTCATGATGAAACACACCTCCAGAAACCTTTTTTTTTTTGCTTGGGGGTTCGCACACATATTTGAGACCACACAATGGGCGTGTGCAATATGAACGGGCAAAATGGCATTAACAATCATGTTTTAGTGCTTCCATCCTCGTTTTACCGCCATTTGTTTGTCCATTTGGTTATGATTGTTGGCCCGTTCATAGAAGCATTCAGCTGTTGGCTAGTTGATACTCCCTGAAGCGTGCACACGCTTAGATCATCAATTTCCTGGAATCCTGTTGGCACTGTCAACTTCGTTGCCGCGGAGGTGGGAATATGCCAACGTCCCTGTCGAAGGTTCTGGATGAATGGAAGGGCGGGGTGAAGCAATGTTTGGAAAGGGTGTATTGTCGCTTCACGGCCACTCTCTCTTGGACTGTTTGCTTTTTTTGGGGATAATTTATTACCTAGTTTGACTAGAAGTTAAACCAACTTAGCAGGCTGGGAACCAAGAAGAAACTGGGTGACGTATTTGTATATCTGTGTATAACCCATATGCTCCATGTATGGTATATTTACCTACATTTGCCCTAGTAATCACCCAAATGTAGGTAAATATACCATACATGGAGCATATGGGTAATATATTGCCATTTAGATGTGGATATGTACTAACATCTACGAAGCAGTTCAACAGATGCACCCAAAATTCGCCTTGGGTAGGTCCGTAGGTGAATACGTTGGGACTGAGAACTTTGGACAGTCTCATATATGTTGAGTCTTCGATGTCTATTTCAATTTACTGGAGGTGCCGAGGTACGTACTTTTGTTTCTCGGAAAATCTGGTTTGAACATCCCTTTTTGTATCAAGAAAGCAGTGGAAAGAAGACATTATACAAGTCACACACCAAGCTTTCATCCACGATTTACCGACTGTTTACCAACCATCTAACAAGTCACTGTATCGTCTTGTGGGAAAACAACCAGCCACAAATTATGAGATAGTCGGCATCCAGTCACAATGACTGGAGAAAGGTTTTGTTTTCGCCCATCCAACTGTAGCAAAAAAAACACTATGATTCCAAGAAGTCCAATGTAATTGTAGACTTATCATAGAGTTAGATTGGCTATTTATAATGTAGCTATATATAGACTAATGTTAGCTATATACACTATGATTCCAATTCACTTATCTGTTACATCTACATTCACTTTTCTGAATCAGTGAGAAAATATTGAAGGCATAGCCGCAGGCTGAGGCCTTCCAGCCTTCCAGCTCAACAGAACAGTTCACCATAAGTCACACCACCTCAGACGCAATCATTTTTAGGCATCACCTCGTATCTATATTTTGATGTATGAAATAAAAAATCCGGCAATATTAACCAGATATCCACATAAGACTAGTACTGGTTGGTGGTTTGGAACATGTTTTTTTTTCCATCTATTGGGAATTTCATCATCCCAACTGACGAGCAGATTTTTTAGAGGGGGGGTATACCACCAACCAAGCAGATGAATCCATTACCCTCTGGTAAACTAACATAACCATGGAAAATCACCATTTTCAATGGGAAAATCCACTATAAATGGTGATTTACAATAGCTATGTAGCAAATTACCAGAGGGTATCGCATTGGTTTGTCAAATTTTGTCACCCATTTGAAGTTCTACCATCTCCTACACCCATAGTCTGTCCAAAGATTCCCCCAAGTGACTCGCCACTTGGATGTGCGGGCCCCACGTAGTACAGTAAGTGGTGTTTTTTGCCCATGTAAAACCCAGATATAACCGGGGATAACTGGGTATATTCCATAGAAAACCCACATAACTGTTACATAACTGGGGATATTCCATATATAACATTAAATGACTGGGGGTATAGAGAAGAGTCCCCGTAAAGTCTCCGTAAAGAGGAGTAAAGAGGAAAAGTCTCCATAGAGAAGAGTCCCCGTAAAGCCCCCGTAAAGAGGAGTAGAGAGGAAAAGTCTCCATAGAGAAGAGTCCCCGTAAAGAGGAGTAGAGAGGAAAAGTCTCCATAGAGAAGAGTCCCCGTAAAGAGGAGTAAAGAGGAAAAGTCTCCATAGAGAACAATCCCCGTAAAGTCCCCGTAAAGAGGAAAAGTCTCCATAGAGAAGAGTCCCCGTAAAGTCCCCGTAGAGTAAAGAGGAAAAGTCTCCATAGAGAAGAGTCCCCGTAACACCATCAACACAAAAGCACCTACGCAGCACCTCAGCCTCAACAGCACCTCGTTTTGCGTGGCAGGCGTGCTACAGCACTTGGAGCACCTCAGGCTCGTTTTGCGTGGCAGGCGCAGCACTTGGAGCACCTTCATAGAGGTCGGCGGAAGTCTGGCGACGAGTGATGCTGTTGGGCGCGGCCTCGTATTGCGTGGCAAGCGCAGCACTTGGAGCGCCTTCATAGAGGTCGGCGGAAATCTGGCGACGAGTGATGCTTTTGGGCGCCGCCTCGTTTTGCGTGGCAGGCGCAGCACTTGGAGCACCTTTTTGCGGTCGGCGGAAGTCTGGCGACGAGTGATGCCTTTGGGCTCCGCCTCGTTTTGCGTGGCAGGCGCAGCACTTGGAGCACCTCCGGCTCGTTTTGCGTGGCAGGCGCAGCACTTGGAGCACCTTCATAGAGGTCGGCGGAAGTCTGGCGACGAGTGATGCTTTTGGGCGCCGTCTCGTTTTGCGTGGCAGGCGCAGCACTTGGAGCATCTCCGGCTCGTTTTGCGTGGCAGGCGCAGCACTCGGAGCACCTCCATAGAGGTCGGCAAAAGTCTGGCGACGAGTGATGCTTTTGGAAGCCGCCTTGTTTTGCGTGGCAGGCGCAGCACTTGGAGCATCTTTGGCTCGTTTTGTGTGGCAGGCGCAGCACTCGGAGCACCTTCATATAGAGGTCGGCTGAAGTCTGGCGACGAGAGATGCTTTTCGGCGCCACCTTGTTTTGCGTGGCTGGCGCAGCACTTGGAGCACCTCAGGCTCGTTTTGCGTGGCAGGCTCAGCACTTGGGGCACCTCAGGCTCGTTTTGCGTGGCAGACGGAGCAACACATCACATTTACACATCACCATCTACACATCATCGTCTACACAGCATCATCAACACATCATCATCTACACAGCATCATCAACACTGCACCATCTCCACAACATCATCTAACATCACACCATCTACACAACATCATCAACACCACACCATCTACACTACATCATCACATACTGGCAGGTGCAGCACTTGGAGCACTGCCATCCTACCCCTCCTGCCTCATTCCTGCTGATACCCCTCTTTTTATTTTTCGTGGTGGCTTCTTTGTTCTGTTTTCATTGACCTATTCCACACTTGCATGTCCGAAGACATTGTTAACATGTGGGGTTATCTGGTCCTAACATTTGATCCTAGGTTGGCATTTTTGAGAGAGGAGGAAAGCCGGCAGGGTCGCTCTACTCTTGCGGTGCAAAGCTTTCTGAAAGATGCGCCGGTATGTGCTGGCATCAACACAATTTCTGGAGCTCAGACAGCTCTACAGGAAGCTTTAGAGCATCTTGCTCATGTCAAGTCCTTGAAGATTTCGAAGGCTCGGGCTGATCGCTGGGACGTAGAGAAGTGGACAGTGCAGCTGTTGCGCTAAAGGCGCTGTGGAAGTCGTATGTCCGCTGCCTCGATCACACATGCTGCCATCTCCGATCGAAAAGTGTGTTGTCATTTCTTGGCGCACTACCTGCAAATATCGTGACGGAGAAATGACATGCGGTCCTGATTTCACAAACCATGGCTTCAAGAACAAACCTCTCCACCAGGTCTTTCTTCCGCCACGATGCTCTCGCATCGCGATGACTGGTAATTGAATTCTCACGCCTGTGTCTCAGGTTTCAAGTTTGGAGCAAGCATCTTGTATACAGTAACCATTTTGATGATAAACTCCGCTCTATGTCAAAAATGTGAGGGCCAAGGTGAAATCCTAAGGAACATTGATCATTGCACAGATCATGATGTCATCATATGCCTCATGCAAGTTCAGTTGTCAAAATTTGAAAGCAATGCTCTGGTGGCTAGTACAAGATTGGGACGACTTTACGGGACATACAAAGATGCAGGGTACTGTACGATAGGGCAATCTAGATGTACGAAGTTACAGCGAACATAAAACAATGGTAATAGTGCGACAAACAAGGTACGACAGTACAAGGTGCCAGGAACGGTGATACAAACAAGGCCCTGTATGGTGAATCTAGAGTAGTGTGTGCTATGGCGTTTGCAGAGGAGGTGTCTGTGTGGGGGGCCGCAGTTATAATGGCATTTGCAGAGGAGGTGTCTGTGTGAGTGATCTGTGGCGCCGCAGTTACACTGCGTTTGCAAAGGAGGTGTTTGTGTCTGTGTTACGTATAGGAGTGTCATGTCAGAGTGTCCCGCAAAAGTGTCAAGCAAGAGTGTCAATCCAGAGTGCTCTACAAAAGTGTCAAGTAAGAGTGTTTTATAAAAGTGTCAAGTAAGAGTGTCAAGTCAGAGTGTCCTACAAAGTGTTACCGAAGAGTGTCAAGGAAGAGGTGTCCTGGAAAAGTGTCAAGTAAGGGTGTCAAGTCAGAGTGTCCCAAAAAAGTGTCAAGTAAGAATATCAAGTCAGAGTGTCCTACAAAAGTGTCAAGTGGTGGTGTCAAGTAATGGGCTCCCATAAAAGTGTCAAGTAAGAGGTGTCCTACAAAAGTGTCAAGCAAGAGCGTCTTATAAAAGTGTCGAGTAAGAGGTGTCCTACAAAAGTGTCAAGCAAGAGTGTCTTATAAAAGTGTCAAGTAAGAGGTGTCCTGCAAAAGTGTCAAGCAAGAGTGTCTTATAAAAGTGTCAAGTAAGAAATGTCCTGCAAAAGTGTTACGTAAGAGTGTCAAGTCAGAGTGTCCTACAAAAGTGTCAAGTAAGAGTGTCAAGTGAGAGTGTCCTACAAGAGTGTCAAGTAAGAGTGTCCCACAAAAGTGTCAAGTAAGAGTGTCCTACAAGAGTGTCAAGTAAGCGTCAAGTCAGAGTGTCCTGCAAAAGTGTCAAGAAAGGCTGTCCTACAAGACCGTCAAGTAAGAGTGTCTTTCAAGAGTGTCCCACAAGTGTGTCAAGTAAGAGTGTCGCACAAGAGTGTCAAGTCAGAGTGTCTTGCAGGATTGGATCAGAAAGAGAAAAGTTGGGAAAGAATCGGATGAGAAAGAGAAGAATGGATCGGAAAGAGAAGAATTGAGAATGATCGGGTCGGGAAGAGAAGAGTTTAGGAAAGATTGGGTGAGAAAGAGAAGAGTTGAGAATGATCGGCTCGGAAAAAAAAAAGACTTGAGGAAGGATTGGATGAGAAAAGGAAGAGTTGAGAATGATCGGTTCGGAAAAAAAAAGACTTGAGGAGTAAAGAGGAAAAGTCTCCATAGAGAAGAGTCCCCGTAAAGAGGAGTAAAGAGGAAAAGTCTCCATAGAGAAGACTCCCCGTAAAGTCCTCATGAAAGAGGAGTAAAGAGGAAAAGTCTCCATAGAGAAGAGTCCCCGTAAAGAGGAGTAAAGAGGAAAAGTCTCCACAGAGAAGAGTCTCCGTAAAGTCCCCGTAGAGTAAAGAGGGAAAGTCTCCATAGAGAAGAGTCTCCGTAAAGCCCCCGTAAAGAGGAGTAAAGAGGAAAAGTCTCCATAGAGAAGAGTCCCCGTAAAGTCCCCGTAAAGAGGAAAAGTCTCCATAGAGAAGAGTCCCCGTAAAGAGGAAAAGTTTCCATAGAGAAGAGTCCCCGTAAAGTCCCCGTAAAGAGAATAAAAAGGAAAAGTCTCCATAGAGAAGAGTCCCTGTAAAGAGGAGTAAAGAGGAAAAGTCTCCATAGAGAAGAGTCGTAAAAGTCCCCGTAAAGAGGAAAAGTCTCCATAGAGAAGAGTCCCCGTAAAGTCTCCGTAAAGAGGAGTAAAGAGGAAAAGTCTCCATAGAGAAGAGTCCCCGTAAAGCCCCCGTAAAGAGGAGTTGAGAGGAAAAGTCTCCATAGAGAAGAGTCCCCATAAAGAGGAGTAAAGAGGAAAAGTTTCCATAGAGAAAAATCCCCGTAAAGTCCCCGTAAAGAGGAAAAGTCTCCATAGAGAAGAGTCCCCGTAAAGGCACCGTAAAGAGGAGTAAAGAGGAAAAGTCTCCATAGAGAAGAGTCCCCGTGAAGTCCCCGTAAAGAGGAGTAAAGAAGAAAAGTCTCCATAGAGAAGAGTCCCCGTAAAGTTCCGTAAAGAAGAGCAAAGAGGAAGAGTCTCCATAGAGAAGAGTCCCCGTAAAGCCCCCGTAAAGGGGAGTAAAGAGGAAAAGTCTCCATAGAGAAGAGTCCCCGTAGAGTTCCCGTAAAGAGGAGTAAAGAGAAGTAAAGAGGAATCGTCTCCATAGAGAAGAGTCCCCGTAAAGTCGCCGTAAAGAGGAAAAGTCTCCATAGAGAAGAGTCCCCGTAAAGTCCCCGTAAAGTCCCCGTAAAGAGGAAAAGTCTCCATAGAGAAGAGTCCCCGTAAAGGCCCCGTAAAGAGGAGTAAAGAGGAAAAGCCTCCATAGAGAAGAGTCTCCGTAAAGTCCCTGTAAAGAGGAAAAGTCTCCATAGAGAAGAGTCCCCATAAAGAGGGAGTAAAGAGGAAAAGTCTCCATGAAGAGTTCCCGCAAAGCACCCGCAAAGAGGAGTAAAGAAGAGTAAAGGGAAAAGTCTCCATAGAGAAGAGTCCCCGTAGAGTCCCCGTAAAGAGGAGTAAAGAGGAAAAGTCTCCATAGAGAAGAGTCGCCGTAAAGTCCCCGTAAAGAGGAAAAGTCTCCATAGAGAAGAGTCCCCGTAAAGGCACCGTAAAGAGGAGTAAAGAGAAAAAGTCTCCATAGAGAAGAGTCCCCGTGAAGCCCCCGTAAAGAGGAAAAGTCTCCACAAAGAAAAGCCCCCGTAAAGAGGAAAAGTCTCCATAGAGAAGAGTCCCCGTAAAGTCCCCGAAAGAGGAAAAGTCTCCATAGAGAAGAGTCCCCGTAGAGTCCCCGTAAAGTCCCCGTAAAGTCCCCGTAAAGACGAAAAGTCTCTGCATGAAGAAGAGGCCCCGTAAAGAGGAAAATAGTCTCCATAGAGAAGAGTCACCGTAAAGAGGAAAAGTCTCCATAAAGAGTAAAGGGGAAAAGTCTCCATAGAGAAGAGTCCCCGTAAAGTCCCCGTGAAGAGGAAAAGTCTCCATAGAGAAGAGTCCCCATAAAGCCCCAGTAAAGAGGAAAAGTCTCCATAGAGAAGAGTCCCCGTAAAGAGGAAAAGTCTCCATAGAGAAGAGTCCCCGTAAAGCCACTGTAAAGAGGAAAAGTCTCCATAGAGAAGAGTCCCCATAGAGTCCCCGTAAAATCCCCGTAG
>Ga0126342_10001331_pt1 | contig 34194 bp, 28 predicted proteins | sample Cyp1metagenome_FD_92528 | JGI IMG/M metagenome (GOLD analysis project Ga0126342, IMG submission 92528) | Coral microbial communities from Lord Howe Island, Old Settlement Bay, Australia - Cyphastrea 1 metagenome | ecosystem: Host-associated > Invertebrates > Cnidaria > Coral ...
ATTGCGCCAATCTTGCATGTGCGCACGTCCTGGCACACTTTCAAGTGCCACAGCCATCGCAGCATAGAAAACCCAGCGACCAAAGCCAAAAAAAGGCTCCGAAATCAGAAACGAACTGGATGCTCAAAATGCAGACATGCAAAACCTAACTTTGCTAACTTCTTTATATCTTTTTTTCCGTTTATGTTATAAGAAAGTTATAACTTCCTATCTGACTTATAATTTCCACATGAGTTATGAAACTTATAACTCAAGTTACCCCCAATTATAACTTAAGTTATCCTTATTTATAACTTAAGTTATAACTTGGGGGCACCTTCCTGTAGGGACTGGTATAGTTTTGGGTGTATGATGTATGATATGTGAGGTATCCATTTCGTGTGAGGAATCCATTCCATTTGGTTTGGGCCAGGTGGGATGATCCAGACAGTGATGAGGAGGATGATGGTGCCAGCCTTGATTGGGCCAGTTTCGGGAGCTTTCTTTCTCAGCACGATCATCAGCAGCAGCAGCATCATCATCGTCATCATGATGATCATCGTCATCATCGTCATCATCATTTTATTGGTTCCTATTAATTCTTACATATTCTTACTATCATGACTTTATCATGACTCTTGATCTCGCGCGTATTCGTTTTGTTGTGTTGCAGCAGCTGCAGCATATTTTTTGTGCGGAAACAAAATCATATGCTATAATATGCTATACCTATCTCAACGACCCGACACATGTCCGATCCCAAACTTGCTGAGTGTGGGGAGTTGTGGGGGCTCACTCCTATAATCACCCAACCAAGTGCAGGTTTGATCCATGATCATGTTTCTGAGAAGATTTCCACCGAACTATATTATACATACTACATTATATAGTAATCATACATATATATATATAATTATATCAACCAGCCATAATTGTTGTTGCATCTATCTTTGAATATGCGCTTGATTTTTTTCCGCCTGGCACTTTCGTTTTCACGACACGGTTTTTGTTGAAGGTCAAGAAGAGTTTCATCCGCAAACTGATCAAGGCCAGCCCGAAGTGCTGTGGCTGAATCCCTGGATACATTGAGGGTTTCATAGATGTCCTTTTCCCATTGGTTGGTTGATTCATAGAATAATAGAGGGGTTTGTTTATCAACAGGTACATGATTTACCAATAGGTACATTTATCATTGTTTGGTTTATTCAATATTTTTCCCATAATTTAACACCAGGTACATGATGATAGATGGGATTAACAACAGCTCCCGGCCCCTCTATTTTTACCCCTTTTGGACATTTCTAAGGTCGAATCCAAAACATCTGGGGATGGGTTGGAACATGTTGAAACCACCAGTAGACCTTAGTGTCCCTCAAAGGTTTTGAAACTAAACTGAGAAGGTCACAAGTCTGACAGGTAGAGGGAAATGTCAGGAATTGATAGGAATTAATGATTAATGAATAGTTTGATCATGGCACTTGTCAGTTTCTTGCTCAAGGCATTCAAGGACGAACATTGATTCTTACAGTAGGACTTTCACCGACTTTCACTGTAACCTGAAACCGCAAGCAGCAGTTGCAAGGCCTGAACAACAATGAGGACGAGGATAGCGAGGAGGACACAATCTCTTCTGACAACTGCCTGTTCCCTTACTATCGCCAGGTTTCCAACTTGTCTATCCATTGGGGTTGTTGTAAATATATGTGTATGGATCAATACCTATTAATACCATTTTTAGTGGGATGAACATCCATTTACCAGCTATTTTGATGTTCACCAGGGGTACAAGGTTTTGACCCACTGCCATATAGTAGCTGTGTATAGCTTTGTTCAGTCACCGAATTCAGGCCATCCCTTTTTGCATCGCACTAATTTGGTCCCATCCCGGGTCACCAATGGACAAAAAACTGATCACAACTTGGGTGAAATAACAACTGGTTGGTGGTTTGGAACAATTATATTTTTCCATACCCATAGGATCCATGTATGGTATATATGCTAACATTGGGGGTATATTGATGGTAAATGTTATCATATATACCATACATGGATCCTATGGGATTGGGAACAATAATCCCACTTGACTAATATTTTTCAGGGGGGTGGCTCAACCACCAACCAGACAAGTTAACAACTTAACACAGCCAAAAGGTCAGGGGATATGATAGGGTGGATTGCCACACAGATACCACCTGACCTCTGGGATGAGGAGATGTGCTTGCAACATTCCCTTCGGACTAAAGATCGTTTTTTTCGTTGTCAGCTAGCTAAAGTACCAAGAAACGGACCCCGTCCGTATCACCACTGCATAGTTCAAATATGTTCAAATTGTTGACCCGTTGAGATCGAACATGTGGACGGAAGTCAAAGGATCCAAGGATCTGAGGTGATACCCTCTGGTAAACAAACATAACTATGGAAAATCACCATTTTGAATCGGTAAATCCACTATAAATGGCCATGTTCAATAGCTATGTTAAATTACCAGAGGGTAAGCCTCGCCATGTCATAATCCCAACACGGCGTCCTGACTGAGAGAGCCTCGCCAGGACCTGAAGGGAAGCGACCCGGAGGGGGAGAAGGGGGACAGCTTGGCGAAGCTCGGTGGCTTGGAGGCCAGGATCATTTAGAGTGGGTATAGAAAGGTTACCCTCAGGTTATTGAACTGTTTGCTATATAGGAACATGGATGAAAATTGCCCCTATCTCTACATGATTTATATTGAATAATTCAATAGCTACTTGCTACTTTAAAAACAACATTTTCAATAGCTACTTTAAAGAACCGAAGAACCGGAGGGTATAATTCCCCGAAATCTGTTGGCAAATCCACCTTTGATACCCAGAAAAGTTGTTTAGACTAAAACACCAAAATCATATGCTCAGTTTGCAAAACTGTCGATCGTACCTTTCATACTGGTTGAGAATGGACTTCCCGCGATGGGTCAGTTCAATTTCCTGGAATTGTGGCAAACCAATGCAATATATGCAATTCAGTGAAAATAAATCGTGATTTACCAAACCAAGCATCTGGATTATTGAATCAACAGAACATAGATCCTTGAAATCTCTGTGCGTTTGAATCAACGTAGAAGACCCCTTGGCTGGTCATTATTCCGTCCGAAACACGCTGAACCAAGACCTTTACGGCAGGCATTCACCCGAAGGAAGCCAGCGAAGGAGCACGCTGAATCAACGCGGTTTGATTTGGCGGATTTGAGCCATTGAAGATACATAAAAAATACCTTTGTTGATGGGCTAATAATATTAATATTAGTGAATCAATGGTTATACTTAGTAATAATAACTGGCTTATTGAGGATTATTATTGCTGACCAACCAGTACAATGGGACGGGAGAGCGGGCTCCTTTTCATGGCTCATGGCTGCCCCCGTTGACAAGGTGGATCTTAAGACTGCTAGCACTGCTACCCGTTCTGAATTACTGTTTCCCCCGAGAATTTCACACTGGCTCTTCCAGGTTGTGTTTCGCAGTTCCATGAACCGAAAATCCTGGGACAGCGGGCGATTCTAATTGAAACTTTGCAGGAAAAGAGGAAGGAAGAATGTCTCTGGGATCCACTAGCAGATCTTGGGCCCAGAAAGAAACAGCCGCTTTCCTGCGTGGCAACTCTTTGGATAACTTTGGGGCCGCCAACCAAAGGAATTGAGGTAGGGAAACCACTGGAAATGACTCCAGGCTACTTGAGTTTGGGACCTACTCACTTCATGCTGCTGTTTATCAATGTATCCATGTTCCTTGTTTTTAATCTAAGTATTGTATGTGTTTTTGTTAGCTAGATATTAACGATATATATTGCGCTAACGGGTGGGAAAATACACACAACAGCCATCCCATAGAAAGATGATCCCTACAGGTTTTTATGGGGGCTCCAGTGATGTGTTGTTGGTTTATAACCTATAAAGCCCATAAAAGCTAAAGTCATTGATGTCATATCTAACATATATCTACCATAATTTCCGTGGTTATTTTTTTAGCCACTTTTCTAAGGCAACTGAACGCGAGCTTGAACGGGGGCCCTATCCTGTACTTGTATTGCAGAAACCATACCCCTTGGATCTCCTTTGTCCCCAGGGAAGTCCACGCGATCTTAGCATCGCTCAGGAAAGGGGGCGGGAACGCCCCCGTCGGTGCGAAGGCCAGTGTCCCCAACACGTCCGGGCGAGGCGAAGCGCGTGTTGCTTCACTGGCCATGTGCTTGAATCTACATACATACATACATACACGCACACACACATTGACATATATAATCATATATATATATATGGGTCAGATGGGGCCAACATGCAAGATGTAGATTTAACCAACAACAATACAGATTATATAAACATCATACTGAAGATAGGGATGTATCAAATTCTAAGACCGACGTTGGGGATTCAATTGTAACCAACAGCCGAAGGGATTTGAGGTGGGGATGGGGCTGGTTCAACATCGAGGACCACTATTCAGGCCGACAAATGGACTGGTTACTTGAAGTCGTTGTATTCATCATTTTCATTGAAGGTACTCGTATATGTTGAGAGCTGTGGCATGTTGTAGGACTGTATAGTCGGAGAATTCTGAAACATCATTTGGAACATCATTTGGAACATCATTTGGAACATCATAAGTATGTAGAGAGACCCCAACAAAAACCATTGGTGTCCCCGTGAATAATCATGAATTTGGCATAACCCATAGGATCCATGTATGCTATATATGGTAACATTTACCATCAATATACCCCCAATGTTAGCATATATACCATACATGGATCCTATGGGTCATGATTTGCTTCCATCCAATCATTATCCCCAGGAAGGTCACTTTGACCATCTTTGGCCCGTAGGCCATGGACCAGCTGCTGGTTCTGTCGGGGCACTTGGAGATCTTGGGGATACCAAAATGAGAATCCCAACATTGGTAAACCACCATTGGTTGAATTACCATTTGGGTCCTCATTCTCCCATATTGTTCCCACACTATTACTTATATATGTATACCAATCAAATCCCATGAATTTCATGTTCATTCAATCTCCATTCAATCTCCGTTCAATCTCCATTCAGTTCCGATCAGGTGAATAATCCCATTCAATCTCCATTAAATCATATTAAATCCAATTCAATCTACATATCCAAGTACCTTCTTAGGAAGTGTTTGGGGTATAATTTACTATAATTTGCAGGGTTAAGTACCTTCTCAGACAGTGTTTGGATCCATTAAATCCAATTCAATCCCCATAGGATCCATGTATGCTATATATGGTAACATTTACCATCAATATACCCCCAATGTTAGCATATATACCATACATGGATCCTACGGGATCTACATGGAAATCTCCACGAAACCTGCCAAGGTCGTCATCCTCCAGGGCCTTTCCAAGGCGCCGCAGCTCAACGGCAGGACCGGCACCGTGGCGGCCTCCGTGGACGGCGCCACAGGCGGGGAAATGGATTCTGCGGATCCAAAAAGGGGGAAATGGGATCCAAATCTACAGTAAAATGATTTTTTAAAAAACCATTAATTAATGATTTTGGATCCCATTTAAAAGAGTTTGATCCATGGTTTTTACAAGATTAAAAATCTGTATCATTTAAGATCCATGTGGATCCCAAAATTCCTCTATGTTTAGAGATTTGTAGAGTTTTTGGGGTCCGGAAATCTTGAATTTCCGCACGAACATGGGGTAATGGCTAGCAATGTCATGTGTGTCGCAATGTGTGGCTGGCCTTGGCTGATCTGTTTACAGTAGCACTAAGATTTGATATAGAAAAATCAACAAACATATTCCGGTGGGTGGGTCAGAAAAATTGCCACAGTTGTACCCCGAGAATTGTTGTTGTTTTTCCCAAACTGTGGCTCCAAACAGCTCCTCCGTTGACTTTGAACGATTGCGCGCAGTTGGCGCACAGTGCGCCGCAGGTCGCTGTCAAGTTCTTCTGGCTGATAACTCCGTGAAAAGCCTGAAGGTGGAGAATCTTCGAGAGGCCGAAGCTATCGGTGCTAAGATGATTTCGAGACATCAATTATACATCAATATACATCAATACCATGATGATACCATTAGATTCTAGGATGGTCATAGTTATACCAGGTTATAGCACAGTGAATCACGGTGAGTGGCAGAATCATACTGTTTTGATCTGTTTTATAGCAGTTGCGGATGGAAATGACGAGTGGCATCAAGTGGCCTTCAAGACCCTGCGGTCTTATGCAGGTCTTGACGGGCGCAGTTGTCCGATTAAAAGGCGCCGAGATAGCGATAGCGATCATTGGGTCTGGTCATTTCCAGCATCATCGCCAGATCTCATCACTTTTTCCCATCATTTTTTGAGGTTAACCAAAAAAAACATGTCGAAGTTCGCCCAGTTTGACTGTCGATCTGTCGCAGTTGTTGCGTCTAAAAACGCCCCACTCCAGTTGTGTCTCATTGTGTCTCTAGGAATTTCAAAGACTTGCCCCCAATCTCTGATCTTCAGGATGTTTTGGTGGGATCTTGGATGTTTTTTTTGTTCATTCACCATCCACAGAAGCCTGGCATACAGAGATGCCGGGCTGCAGCTGGAGGCTTACAAGCCGCCCCTGAGCTGAACGGCAAGCTGGCAGAGTGTGGGGAGCTGGAACTGACCAGTCAAAGATATTCCGCCCGGCACACAGGGGATGACCCCCTTGGGTGACACTGGGATCGGATATTCTGCAGATTGACCTGTGATGGGTGGCGCAGCCCTTCTTTAAAACTTAGATTTACCATTCTTTGCTCACTTTTGAACAGTAGAATACCAGGTGATGATTTTGTTGCTGCATATTTCAGGACCCCGGATTCCCCAGATCGATCTGAGTGTCGCGCCTATGACTCGGCAAAGGTCACACTCGCAGATGGAAAGGAGACGATCAAGAAGGTGAAGGACTGCTAGGACTAGGGGATACTTAGGGGCAAGGCAAAGCCTGTCAAAGACCACAAGCAAAATGTGAAGATTGTGAAGCATGGGCTTTAAATGTGGTAATTAAGCAAGTTGTGTCATACTCTTGGGGGATCCCCTTATAGACTAAAATATGTCCCAAGCCCAGCATGAGTTAACTGGGGTGTACCTCCAGCCACCTGACCCAGATCGAAAGGGCCGTCAAGTGAGTAGATCATGCGACCAACAGATTTTGTCAATGTTTATCATGTTCAAGAATATAGTAGACAAAGGTAGAACCAGAACCCAAACAACTCCTATTTGGATTTTTAGTTCATCATCTTCTTAAGGTCCAAATATCTGAAATCCGTCAAAATCCGGATATTCGGTGGGTTCCAGCTACAGTTTACCCAACTTGTGACCCAGGTCGCCATATTTATTACGCCTTTCCAGGAGCCAAACTTGGAGGTCGTCGGCCGCTACCTGCAGTGGTCGACTTAGCATGCCGGGGAAGCGACCAAATCAGATTGTGAAAGACGGTCGTAGCAACCGGTTCTAGGCTTAAATTATAACCTAAACATGATATGAGTATATAATATGAGTCAAGTATTCCAAACATGTGAACTAGGTCACTGAACATCAGGTCACTTAAGTAGGTCAGGTTTTCCCGTCTCAACCGAGCCCCATGGCGTAACATAGACGTAACGACCACCTCGAGGCCCAAGAAATATCTGTCGATGGCAGAGAAGCCCTTCACGTGGAAGGTGGTCTTGCAGAAGGGTCCTTTGGCGACGGCTCCTGGATCTTGGGATTCCGGCCTGCAGAGGATGAGAACGTTTTTCTTCGATCTGTATAGATTTCTTCCCTGTAGGACACTGGATTCCTGTTTGTCCTAGATCCATTTGGTGGGAGCTACCTGGAATTTCTGGCGGGCGACCAGCATATCAGGCTGATGCTTTGAAACATGTACATTTATGTTAATGTGCATTCATGTTTGTCCCAAAGACATGCATACCTTATTGAGAGGGGTTGAAAAACACCAACCAGTCACAGATGAGATACGTTTAAGGTATAGGCGCCAGTATAGGTCTTTTCTGGAAGGCACATGCCGAGCCATGGACTCTGCGTCAGTCGCATCAGGGGTTCTACCCGCGGACCTTGCAAAATTAAAACACGTCGTACACCCCAGTTCTTTTCAGATGTTTCTGGGCGGAAAAACATCAACAAAAACATGGATTTCCCCATAGATTTCCCCATAGATTTCCCCATAGATTTCCCCATGTTCAGCATGGCTGAGGCAAAGACTTGGAACAGCAGAGCTGGTCGGCTCGGTTGAAGATCTTTGCTGAGTGTGGCCTACCACCTCCACGCTTCGTGGCAGGTAGTCAGCTGGTTCCTTGGTCGACTTGGCTGTTTGAAGGATGGAGGTGGATGAGCTCCAAAGAGCACATGGGAACAAAGGTGGAAGACTCGTTATACATCGTTATACCAACTATTGCATCTATATACCATCTATATCCCATCTATGTCCCATTCATGTACTATCCCATATTTCCCTATAAAATCCCATGGTTTTCCTTTGTTTCTCATGGTTGCCATGTTGATTCGTCCATGGTTTTCCCACGTTTCAGGTGGATCCAAAGACGATGATCTGCCCGGCCACCACTGCCGCGGACCAGCTCCCAGTGACGGACGCTGGGCGCTTGGCATGTCGCCTCCTGGAGACTCGGCCGGAAGCGGCCGGGGGGTTGCAGGTGAACTAATAGTGATTTATAGTGATTAATAGTGATTGATAGTGATTTATAACCTCTTGTAATAATGATTAATTAATAGTGTTTAATACCGATTTATAGTGATTACCCTTTGGTAAATTCACAGTTTGACCCTGAGGATAAGCAATCTTGAGTGGAAACCATAATCTTCCAGCCCCTATCTGGCAGGATCTATGTTAATTTACTGGATCATTTGGATGTACCAAAGGTTCACCAAGAATGATATGGATTTAACGGATTTAACCAACAAGAAATAGGGAGAACTACCTAACCTAGACGAACCACCAATGGTTTATGGCTGTTATTATTGCTGGTTAATGTGGTAAACCCAACAGTATATGGGATAATGATGGGATGATTATGGAGAATTATTGGATGATGATGGGATAATAGTAAATCATCTCATTCATCTCCAATAATACAATAGAATAATGGAGCTCTATCAACCCATGTATTTTCGTGTATGGGACAAGAATGGATAATTATGGGAGAACTATGATACACCATCCCCAATAGAAGTTTATGAACTTGGGTATACCAAAAAAAAAAACATTGGGATGATGTAGACTTGATGACCCCCATGGTTGGTGAGTTCGGGATGGTCCTACCCAAAATCCAAAAAAAAAAGCAGGGAACTGTCCAGCTAGCCATGTTTGATTACCAGAGAGTAATATGTTTGTCTTAAATCTACCTAGATTTTTGGTTGTCTGAAATAAACATGGCTACTTGGGAGTAGACGCATTTTCTAGACAAACCCAAATGTGACTAATTAATGATGGTTGCAAGCTGTAGATGTGACTGTGTTATTTTTGTTTTTGTTTTTTTTAATGTAGATATGTTGGTGATTCAATGAAACCACTAATCAGACAAGAAAGGATGGTACAGGGTTGCTTGAGACGGGCGTAAGGGTGCCCCACAAATGTCATCAAATGACCATGTAATCAACAATAGCAGGGATTGAAACATTGTTTTATTTTGTTGTTATGTTATTATCCTGTTATCTTTGCCATGTTGTCATATTGTTGCGCTGTTTTGTTGTCATGTTACCATGCTATCATGTTATTTTTTTTGTTGTTGTTGTCTAGCCCGTTATCGTTGGTCATATCCACACTCATCGCTGCTTTAGGCGGTTTCAACAGAGCGTGATTTGTGCATTCCTTCACCAACCAAAACAGAGGCCGGGGTGCAGCCTTGACGAGCCAACCCATGGGTATCTAAATGCCTTAGTAGCCATGGGGTGGGAGCTACAATTTGAGCTTCCCAAGCATATGGTTACTATAGTTGATAGGTTCCGTAAATTTCAAAGTCAAGTTCAGCTTGGGAGCATGTTTTGGTACACTTTGTTTTTGTTGGCGGAAGGTGCCGAACCTTTGTGATTCGCATTGCCAAATCTGGCCAACATTAGTCCGGTACCATCGTCATGCAGATGCCTACAAGGTGCCCTGCCCACTCATAAGTTGGTTTATACACCCCAGTACCATTAACATCCATCGATTAAATATATATATATATATATTATAATATAGTATAATTACCTACCAAACACCCCATTTAGCCTAGTTATAAAGCAACTTAGCTATACTTAGCCAACAACCTGGGGCACCTGTAGATTGCACCACATGCCATTTTTGGCCCTGCTCTGCGGCCCTGCGTTTTCCCAGGAGATGCGGAGGCTACGGACCTTGGCCGAGGCGTTGCGACAACGAGATGCAGAGACCCAGAGCTATTTCTTGATCCCTGGCCTTTGCACCGAGGCGCCTGGGAATGGGAACGGGCGGCCGGAATGGGGGATTGCGACTTGTCGTGGCGACCATGTTTTCCGGATTTTTAACTCGCAAGCCTTGCAGGGGGGACAAAGGGTACCGCTAGATGTTTGAGAAATTGAAAGTGGACATACTAGTTCCAGGTTGCACGCTGTGTGGCTCCACATATTCGTAGATATTTGCTCGATAAGAGGCAATAAACAGCAATTACAACCAGCCGTTTTGTTTGCATCGTTGCATCCCCTATGCAGAAAGCAAATTTGAACCTCGTTGATAGCTCCATTTCACCCAATCAATGGAAACTCTCAATATTTGGAAATCCATGTTGATCTTGTGGAAAGACCTGGAAGTTTGACTGGAAACCATTGGAAACCTCTACAGTATGGTATCTCCAGGTGTTCATCCATCAAGTGAAGGCAAATGTCAAATCCATGAAAATTCCCATTCATCAACAGGGTATTGGTTGGATAGTTGGTGATCTCTCAAGTATCGGTTGGATAGTTGGATTGATATCCCCAATATTTAATTGATGAAAATCAGGACATTTACCAACCCCTCAAAACATCATTAACTCATTGAAATCTAATAAATCCTACGTTTCATAGTTTTAGACCTATGTGCCTATGATTGCCTATGTGTACCAAGACACTCAAAGTATCTCAAAGTAAAGTACCCATAAAAACCGGTGAAAGTACCAACACATTTATGTGACTTACCGTGGATTGCGATTAAGAGAAAATCTTATGGGGTCAATGGAGTGTCTAGATAGCTAATATCAGTTATAGTTATAAGATTAGAACCACTATCAAACCACTATCGAACCACTATCAAATCACTATTAGCCACCACTATTAACCACCACTGTGATTCATAGTACTTGTATGGAAATTAATTAGTAGTCACTATATTATACTGTATACATGGCATTAATAACCGACCAGTATAGTATACGATTCATAGTTCTAAGCACTACAATACAATTAATAACCATTGTTGAAGTGTATAGTACTATAGAATCAATAACTATGATTCAACAATTAATACAGTCATCAATATACAATATTACCCATAGGATCCATGTATGCTATATATGGTAACATTTACCATCAATATATCCCCAATGTTAGCATATATACCATACATGGATCCTACCCCAAATGTTAGCATATATGGGTATGGGTCAATACCTATAGATACATTTTTAGTGGGATGAACATCCATTTACCAGCTATTTTGGGGTTCACTAGGTACCAGGGTTTTGACCCATCACCATATACCATACACGGATCCTATGGGACATACAATATTATACAATATTAGAACCACCATTGTTGGCATCACTCACCACCGATTTTTCAACCCGCTGAATTGTTGCTGAGGTCCTGAGCTGCATGCGCTCCTCCGCCTCCTTAGCCTGGCTCCTCTACCTGCAGCTCTGCCAGGAACGGTCCTCCTCGGTCTTCGCAACGGGCATCGTTTTTCGGTGGGTTTTTATCAATGGCCATTTCAGGAACCTAAATTGGAGGTACCTACCATATATAAGGCCTATGTAAGGCCTATGTAAGAGAATATCCCCACAACATATGGCCTGAAATATGGTACAGTACCTCCATTTTAGGATCCTGAAATTCCCATTGGTTTTTAAGGATTGAACTTTGGGGGAATCCATGGGAAAATCGGATGGAAAACTCATCAAAACATGGATTGGATAGATTTGTGTCGATTTTGGGATGATTGGTATGTTTTGGTGAAAAACAACATGCAATGAATGACAACAAAGTGTGGTTCCAAATTCTGGATAGTAAGTTTTCTTTTGGGTCCGTGAACGTGCACAGACATCATGTCGGACACTGATTTCTGGAGCCGTTCATTGGGAAAACTTTGCACTGGTGCCGAAGACTGATGAGATGCGACCAACACCCGACCCAATCTTGGCTGTACCAAACAACATAAAGACAACACAAAGATGTGTTTTTTCACATCCGGACTTCTTGACATTTATTGTTTGCTTGACATGAGATGTCTGCAGTTCGAGGTGCCACAAGCACCAACCTCCCTTGCCTGCTCAGCAGGCGGTGGTATGTCTGGAGACTCCTCATCATGCTCACAAGGCCAGGTGAGTTGGCAGTGGCTACCACTACTTGGAAGTGATAAAAAAAAATAGCATGAAGCAAGCTCGGTCAACACCCATCAAGCCGAGGTCCTATAGTTAGACTTCATCTTAAGTTGGTTTCCTGTCATGAATCCAGCCAATTGATTGAAAAACGTATCTAGTATTTGATCAATGGGGAATCGGATGGGTCAAAAGTAAGTTAAAAGCTATGAATTTCATAGTGAACATAATTCATAGTAAGTTTCTTAGGTAGCTATGTAAGTCAACATTTTTTTGTTCGGACGACTAACATCAACTAACATAGTGAACTAGAGGGTGCCAGTTTTTTTCCACCTTGTCCAGGCTTGGAGCCGGCTGGAAGAGTTGGTGGCGACTCAGGCCGTAGATCACGGACTGGGATGGCTGCCTACTTCATCCATGGCTGCCATGACTCAGCAAAATTCCTCTCTGATTTCTTGTTCTGCCATCCATGACGTTATGATTTTCTCTGACTTTTCTGAGATCCATGGTGTTTTCAGATGTTTTCTAAAGCTTTTGGGCCGAAGAATGAGCGCCAGGTCCTGTCGCAGCCGGTCTATCTGCTGGGAGGTCTCCGTACTCGTACCAAGAGATGCTGTTGCCCTGTCCCATTCGACCCCACAGCTATCAGACTTTTGCTTCAACTGACGCTGTGAACAGGCTCCCTGGCGCTGAAGAACAAAGCTCCTGCAGAGAGAGTCTTCGCTGCATTTCAGTGTGCTTTCCTGCGTTCAATCGAGTCATTCAACGTCAAGGCAAGATCAGAATGATTGCTTTATTTTTCTCACCTTGAAGTAGAGTTTTTTGTAAACCTTCCCATCCATTTGAGGAAGATATTCTGCTTTCTCCTCATCTCAGTGCTTCAGGTTGTTATGGTTCCTGCTCCATGATTGAATCTATAATGTGGGTAAAACAATGCCATAAACCACCCATGACTGGGAATGGTAACTATACCACACATATATATATATATAGAAATGGTGATGACTGAGGGATGGTTTATGGCATTGTTTTACCCACATTAACGGAGATTATCATTAGGGCTCTTGTGTTCCTGCTATTTCCTGCATGTTCCTGCTACTCCATGATTGAATCACATTGAATCTATAAATATCTATAGTCTATACCCAGGACATATAGGTTTCTTCCTCCAAAACTCACAATTATAGCACCATCCTGGGACAATTTTCAGGCGATGGAAGTTGGTTGCTGAGCGATCGTGCAGAGGCTAAGTCTTGGTGATGGTGGATAGGTCTTGGGAAAACAGGGAGAAGTCACTTCGACTGCCATAGGTTAAATAGGTTGGTTGTGTGCTTTATGTTGGTAAAGAACATCTTGCTTTGGGACTTGAAAATTGGTGTCGATCAACACACCATAAAAAGCCCCTTTGCGCTCAATCAACCGTGTCTTACCCAAACAAAAACAAGGGTTAGTTCAACCACGTTCACCCCAACTTTCAACGTGTTTACCATTCTTTACCCATAGCAAACCCCACAAAGATATAGAAAAGTAATTTGTCACTATTATTTAGTTGGACATATTAATATGTTTCTATTTTTTTGTGGTTTACTTAATGTGTTTGTCCCCGTTAACGCCATAGCGGGTTCTGTTTGTGAATCCTACAGTCACCCTTTTTCCCACCTGCAGGAAGTGATAATTGGAGCGCCCAGCGACGGCCAAGCGCTGCCCGCTGAGCGCGGCTTGCTGGAGCTGATGTCATGCGCACTTCCGGGAGGCAGCCAGATTTTTTCTGGGTTTGTTTAGTCGGTGATTTGTTATTTTCCCAATGGAACATCCAGCATTGAAAAAAATATGAACAATCAGGATATATATATATAGATATTCCATAGATATATAGAGATATATAGATATGTTTGATTTAAAAAATCTATAGTGATTTTTGTTTATTTTGGGGGACCCCTTAAGCAAATCCAAGGATCGGATTCCATGGTTTTGTCAACGTATGGGACAACCATTATATTTATTAATTGTATATATATATGTACATTGGGGTTGACAAAACAGGTAAACATAGGGTAAATGGATTATATATAGATCAAATTAAATTATATGTCAATTTGATCCCTGACCTAGCATTTTGTTTGTTTAAATCTGAACATGTGGAGTGGAAACCAATGGTTTCGGAGTGAATTTGGCGACAATTTTTTAAGCAACAAAACAGGACTTGCGAATCAAGGATGCAAACGTATTTCCCATAGGATCCATGGTGCTGGTACATATGCTAACATGACTGGGGTATATTGATGGTGAATGTTACCATATATAGCATACATGGATCCTATGGGTTTTTAAGATCCGCAGTTCCGAAGGTTCGATTAGTCTGTACGCAGCTTCACGTCAGGTTTAGTGTGGGAACCGTCCGTCGTGGGGTCTCCCTTTTTGTGCCCAGCCATTTGGAAGATGCGCTGTTGGTTGGCGAACCACTTTTGGTTTGGTGATATCAAACATATTTTCTAGTGAAACAGTTGCTGCAGTTGGTCTTCCTCATTCTGAATCGTTTATTTGACAACTGCTCTCTGTTTGTTGAATGTCATGGTTGTTTATCCATATATATATATATATGTATATAAATTCATCTAGACTTGTCAGAAATTGGCGTATATGCCGAAATATGTCTTATATCTTCTCATGGTTTCTCCATGATGGTTTTTCCCCAATTCGTCCATAGTTTGTGAACAATGATGATATGTGGGGGGTCTTTAAACGAACAATTTATACCCAGTGGACGAAACTGATTAATCACATCATGGTTTCTTTTAATAAAATTTAACAATCAAAATAATTTTGTCCCCATCAGTTTATGTGAATCATGCAGTGTGTCCTCCTTCACCGACACTGGGCTACTGACTTTGTACAGTTTATGGTCAGTTTTTGGCAGCTGTGTTCCTCGGAGATCTTTGGTAGATTTCAGTGCTGGAGCAGGAGACCACTTCATGGTAAATTTAATGGGAACAAAACTGATTAACCAGTGGATTCCAGCAGGTGCACACAGTCCAGTTTCGATTATATAAATGTGAAAAAAAGATGGATGGTCATTCCCGCATTTCCAGAGGGCTTCAGAACACGACATATATCTAAATCTATATCTCTATCTAATCTACCTCTCTAATCTACCTATCTAATCTACCTATCTAATGTACCTCTCTAATCTACCTATCTAATCTACCTATCTAATCTACCTATCTAATCTACCTATCTAATCTACCTATCTAATCTACCTATCTAATCTACCTATCTAATCTACCTATCCAATCTACCTATCTAATCTACCTATCTAATCTACCTATTTAATCTACCTATCTAATCTACCTATCTAATCTACCTATCTACCTATCTACCTGTCTATCTATCTATCTGTCTGTCTGTTTGTCTGTCTGTCTGTCTGTCTAATCTATCTAGTCTAATCTAATCTAACCGAACCTAATCTAATATAATCTAATCTAATCTAATCTAATCTAATCTATCTATCTATCTATCTATCTCTCTCTCTATATATATATGTATATATATATACATACCTAGACCCTTCAAATACCAGCCAAAAGGTGGTTAAACAAATCCACAATCATGGTTAAAGCAGCATGTTTAAGGGTACAAACGGAGGGTGACATGAGGCTCGACCCCCATGCCCCATCGACGCCCCAGGCTGGCGAAGTGGTGCCACGGTCACCTGCTACCGGCTGTAGAAAACGATCGTTGCGCTGGTTGCGCTGGGTTGAACGGCTGAAACAATGGGGATTTGACCAGGAAAAAATGATGGTCGAACCAGGGAAAATATCTGCGGATTTCACATGATGACTGACTTTTTGACTGAAACCGGCTGGTTGATATGGGGTTTTACATGAACTTATCCATACTATCCAAGATTGAGGATCATCGCATGGGTCAAACCATGGGTGCCCTGTTCTCATTGGATCGAACGTGGGAATCTAACCATCCAAACATAGGAAAGCAAAGTGGTGAAGGGTAGCAAAATGCTGGGATTTACTAGCAGATGTAGAGAAATAAAACGTGACTGCAAACCGCATCAAACCTCAATGCCTGAAAAGTACCAGCAAATCAACATTGGGTACTTAAGTACCAGCTGATCAACATCGGTAATTTTTGTTTTTGTTTTTTTTATAATATATATGTATATATATATGTATATATATATAGGTACCCCAAGTATATGCCGATATATAAACACCAATTTTCTGATTTGAACAGACACACATCTAGTCTCTTGAGTTGTGAGTTGTGAATCAGAACGATGTACCACCCAATGCATAGTGACTATGATCTCTGATTGTTTGTAATTAATTTGCGTGGTAATCACATGACATACCCCACTCTTGTGCATTGCCCATGGCTTATGCCATCCCCAAAACATCCAAGAGCTGAGTAAGAGTAAATCAAACATGGCTGGCTGGCTAGGGCCCATACTCCAAAAAGGTGACAATTCACTGGCTGCCAGGTTTAACTTGACCAACCTGCTTCCAAAGTGCCGACGGTTGATACGGCAGCAGTTGGGCAAGCAGAACTTGTTTGTGGCTTAGACATGTCCAGCATCTTTGGACTCTTTAGACTCTGTTACCCTCTGGTAAACTAACATAGCTATGGAAAATCACCATTTTTAATGGGAAAACTCACTATAAATGGCCATTTTCAATAGCTATGTTAGTTTACCAGAGGGTAGATCCACCTCAAACACAAGACGGCACACTCCAGGGCCAGAATTTGAAAAACCCTCCTATGGATCAAGGTCTCGAACGGTTACCTTTCAGTCTTAGAGTCTTACTGCAATCCTTTTCTAAAATAAGACAAACAAGCATTGGAATGTAGAAATTTGCAACATTGCACCACTTGGATGCTGTCGCAGTGTACCACTGAGGTACAGACCCAGCACCCTCAACCTGTTTGATACAAGGCACGTGGCTGGGGGCTGCGGCCTGCAAGCAGTTGTTTGTTGGTGGGTTCTGCAATTTTCAGGCAGATTAGTAATAGCGTTGGGCCTGTGAAATCTGCAAGCCAAAGAGCTCACCATGACCCCTGATTGTGGACGACTGAACCTGAGTTTTATGGGTCCACAGATGTCCGAACCCAAAACATGCGGCGCACGGATTATTTGGATTATTTGGGTTCCAGATGGTTCCAGCTATATTATAAAGAGTCCCCATAGCTTACAGCTCCAGTTGGGGTGCAAATATTTTCGGTGGAAAAAAATATGGGATACTGTTTCTTCTGGTTCATGAACTCCAACATGGGTCTTCATTGTCGGGAGGATGTGCAGTTGTTGTCGTTGACAAGCCAAAATTACCATGAAGAATCATGGCTACTAGGAACCAGGGATGTGCAAGGCAGCATCTCAACATCCAGTGAATGATCAGGTCAAGCTCCGCAGTCGGTTGCCTCAGACGGACCCAGAGAAGTGAAAGTAGGCATGTTTACCAACCTGTTACCCCATATACAAGTTATTAATATAGCATACATGTACGGAGCATTGCCAACATTTTGCCTTAAAATGGTCCAATGACATGGGTGACTTGGGAAAGACGGGGCTTAGATTCGAAATGTATATAAGTATCCACACCAACAGCTTTGGGCCCGTCCATATTGGAGTAGTCATACACAAATCCGGGCAATTGGTTTGGATTGGTTTGGCGCGCCATGTTCAACATTGTTGAACCATGTTTGGAGTTTGCTGTGCGTTAAACGCTCTTAGCCTTCTGCTGTTGCTGCTATGATTCTTCATCCCTTTCAGGCTCGCAGTGCCCTGCTTTTCCGCGGCGCAGGGCTCAGTCTTGTTTTTCTGCGATGACGATTTGGGCCATGGCTCCAAATCACGCCCCCCTCGACATAAAATGGATGGTTTCACTTGTCTCAGATTCTTACAGATCCTTAAAAAGAAAAACAAAAACTATAAATTATCTGACAGTATATATATATATATAAATTATCTGACAGTATCTGAGAATATTTCTGGATGGTTTCAGATCTTTTGGATCCTGAAACCTTTTTTCCAAGATCCATGGGACCCACACGCCATTTTTCGCCATCGGATGCCCAGCCTGAGGTTATCAGGAAGACGTGCCGAGCGACGAGCACGGGGGCAAAGATTTTGTTGATATGGATGTGGGTCAAAATGGAAGACCATCAATGGGACCACAGATGTGAATGTCTAGTTTAGTATTAACCATCCATAATTTTGGGGTACCTAATTTTGACCCATACCCATATGGCTGGAAGATGTTGGAAGAAACAGCATCAAATAGCAGAGCATTGCAGGACGTATCTTTGACCAAGAAGTTATCCAAAATTGCTGGTTGCAGAATTAGAAGCAACATGAGGTTTGGAACCATTGCCATTGTTTTTTTTGGGGTACACTATTTCCAGACAAACCCATTTGAGTGGTTCTCCCATTTTGCTTATCCACCAAGGAAAATGTGTCCATGGGTTGCACTTGGGTTTGCTAGTCATTCAGTTGTCGAGGTAATGCAGGGGGTTCGCCTTGATTTTGAGCATTTGCCATGCACCATAGCACGGTACTGGTACACTTTATTACACTTATTACACTTGCCACTCAAGTTATCATATCATTCTTGGTGGCTCATCCCACTTAGTTATGTTAGTCATTACCAGAGGGTACATCCCATTATCATCCCAAAAAAATCACCATTGTTAACCATTAAATCACCATTTTCCTATGGTAAACCATAGGGTTTTTACCCCATCCACGATCAAAACCAGGATGTTGATTTTGGCCCCAGGTCACCTGCCCCGGCTCCACCGGTTGCTTGTCAAATGCGTTGATTTCTCTATAAACCATATAACATAAAATCTAATATGTGATATAATATATTATGTATTATGTATTATATAAAAGTTCTATGATGAATTATCTCATATGTTATATTTTATATTACATACAATAGTATATATATATTGTATTAAATACTATGTATTATGTAATATATATATATATCATATTATATCATCTATTATATAGTATATGATATATTATGTGTTTTATATTATATCTTATATGTTGTTTTCTATATTATATATATATATTAGATATTATGTATTATATAGTATATAATATATTAAATATATTATCTATACTCCTGATATACACAGATAATATGAGTTATTCGTGGTGATATCATCAAACATTGCCAGGTCGGACTCGCCGAGAATGTTTTCGGAACTCGTCCCCATAGGGATCATCAATAAGAACTGCTCTTAGCTGATAGTGATTATCTAATGATGGTTAGTAATAGATAATCATTAGATAATAATCATTAACCACCTGGGATTATGGGTGATTATGATGTTAATGATTAGCCCATCATTAGTAATATAGGATTATCTAATAAGAACTTGTTCTTAGCTAATATAATTATGGTTAATAGTGATTAATTAAATCATCTATGGTTAGGATTATCTAATGATGGTTAATATTGATTAATTATGTGGGGTGTTAATGGGTTAATAACCTGTTCATCTGGGTTAATCACTATTGATTATAATCACTAAGCCATGTTAATATTTAATAGTGATTACCTTCTGGTTATTTAACACAGCAAACTGGAAAATCCATGAAATAAATGGAGGTCTTGATGGGAAAATCATCTGTAAATGGACCATGGCTTCCATAGCTATGTTAAATAACCAGACGGTATATGGGTTGTTAATGGGTTAATTGATAATCTGTGATGTGCAGTGTTTGAGTATTCTGTAGTCTTGTGACTGTGACTAACTGTGACTTGTCCTCGAGCTATTCGTGTATTCGTGTCGGAACAGGCAAGTCCATCCATGTTTTGACAAATGGTTTCTGGGATGGACGGGGGATGGGATTATGTTTCTTGCTACCATGTAGTTGTGTTTTAAATGTGGAAAACCCACCATTCATGATCACGAATGTAGGAATCATGTTCCAAAAACCGAAAACCCCATGAAGTTCGAGAAAACCCATGGGTTTTCTATGGGTTTTCAATGGGTTTTCCACATCTCTTTCCAACGCTTTCCCCGGTAGTCTCAGGACTTCTCCCCCGGTGCTGGCGATGGCTGGGGCATCTTCTTCCTCCCCACAGGGCAAGCCCTGGTGTCCACATCTCAGCGGGAAATGTTTGGGAAAACCCATCGGAAAAACCATATAGGAACCTCAGGAACCTCTATATAATTCTATGAACCTCTATATAATATTATATAATTCATATGATATTATAATAAATAAATAAATATATATATATATATCTATTGAAGGTGATGGTTATTTTTGTTGCACTTTCCCCGGGAAATCCAGAAACGGCTGGCGCCAAGCCGAGGCTAGATGATGTGGCCTACCGGGAAACGCTGCCTGGTCTGATTGAAAAACATGGTGGAACAATTCTCAGTTTATCAGTGTTTATTGGTTGAAAATGGTGGACAAACTTCAATTTTATCAATGGTTGTTGATGTTTATCAATGCTTCTTGGTTGAAAAATGAGCGGAAACACACCCACATTGGATGGTTTATCAATGTTTATATAATGTTCATCAACGTTTATTGGCCCATGAACCGCATTTTACCTTAAATTGGATGGTTGGTCAATGTTGATCCTCATTTTTCGATGTTCTCGTGTTGAAATGGCCCATGAACATCCATGAAATTGGGGGGGATCCCCCTGTGTTCATGACGTCTGACTGCCGTTGTCGCAAGGTTGGCACGCGGGACGCTACTGGACCTTCAGGCACCGTTTTTGTTCAGCCAATGAGTTTTTTAGCCGCTGGGTATGTTCCCCTAGTGACAACCAGCAGTCGCACCATGAAATTCGACCATTTGGATTTGATTTATAGGATGCAAATTAAATCCTGTAAGTTGATGTTGCTTTCCAATGTTCAAAATGATACCACTGGTTGGTGGTTTGGAACATGAATTTTATTTTTCCATATATTGGGAATTGGGAATAATAAATAATCCCAACTGACGAACTCATATTTTTCAGAGGGGTAGGTATACCACCAACCAGTACCAAGATTTGGAGATAATGCCGTGGATGCTGTACTCTAGATCCCAGCCGGACTGGGTGACCACAAGTGCAATATGTTTCTCCTGAGTGTTCTCTGAAGTTCTCGTCAAGTTGCGCCGACAGTTTTCTCACACGTGCCGCAACGTGTTATAGTTTCGTACAGCTTCTATAGTTCCTGCAACAATCAGCTCACCAAAGAAACCCTTTTGTTTCTTCCATTCGCCTCCAAAATGGAAACGCCAAAATCATGTCAATTAATTTAATTACAAGAGCTATGTGACTTCTGACTTCTGCCCAACTGTGACTTAAACCCTCCTAGTACAAGAGATTTATCGAGATTTCGAGGTGAAACAAATGGGGCAACCTTCGAAATTTCTTTGGATAACAATTGAAATAAGTTGAGATGTTCAATCAATTTCCCGGCAAATCTCAATTGATCTCAATAAAAAAAGGTAAAGTCCCAATTGTCCAATGGAAAATGTCCCGGTAAATCCCAGACGTTGCTTGGGATTTTTGATCTGTAGGATATTGAAGCTCCTATCAAAGACGAGGATGCGACAATCTTGGAGGCGGACATGGTCCATGATGAACATGAATGGCCGTCCAGTAATGGTGCTTAATCAATAGAGAGAACCCTGTTGCTATACATATATATATATACATATGTGATATATATATATATAATATATATATACATATGTGATATATATATATATACAAATAATATGTACATACAAACATAGAAACACACACACACACGCATATATGGCTATATAGCGTGTGTGTGTGTGTTTCTATGTTTGTATGTACATATTCAACTTGTCTGTGAGCTATGGTATTTTTTTCTTCGACTGTTTGTCCCACTTGTTTGGACACACTCGACTGATGTCTCAGGACCATATGCGTCAAATGCTGGCCGACAAGGACTGATCATGAAGAGGTTGGCAAGGGAAGAATATCAATATGTCTTACTCATGTTTCCTAGATTCGACTATCATGGTATACTGTCTTATATTGACACATAATATATGATCATATTATATAATGTTGTCCGGGTTTAAACTCCGTACCATTCCTCATATGTCAACTTGTCAACTTGTCTTGTCATTTAAATTCCTCCAAGCCGGGTGAAGCAAGATCAGTCCGAGCGCGCAGGAGAGCTGTGATGTTACATTAGCAGTTTCCTCAGCCTGCCCGGTGACAAAAAGCCATGTCTCCGATGGTCCAGTATCGCTATAGATGTTTACCATCCGGAAGGGTTGATTTACACCAGAATCCATGGGATGGGGATGATAGGGACGTGCAACGAAATCTTGCTCCTGTGTCCACTACAGGACCGATATAAAATATGGTCAGCTCGACCTAAGGGCGAAAGAGTGGTTGCGGGAAAGCATCCCAAAATGGCTCTCTTGTTTCCTGTACCCATAGGATCCATGTATGCTATATATGGTAACATTCACCATCAATATACCCCAAATGTTACCATACATGGATCCTATGGGGTAGAGTCAAGCTCTGTGTCCCAGGTTGCGGGCCTTGAATCTGATGAAGTGGCGGCACACAAGTGTGTCTTGGCGAGCCGTCGGGAACCCAGGGGTTGCCATCTGGGACCATGGTGACCATGGATTGATCTCTGAAGATTGGAGGCTTCTCTCGCAAAAATGCTGTTGAAACCGGGGCAGCCGGGCAGCAAAGGAGTTTGAACCACCATGGGTCATTAAATGTCCCCATTTTTCACATCACCCAACCATGATCGGTATATGGTCTATAATGATCTATAATGGCTACTATAAGGTGATGTCCAATATACCCAAAATGGGACAGTTACCAACCCCTGACCACTCATTTGCATGGCTACTAAAACTCACCAGTTTCTTGTGATGAAGTTCTGAGCTCTCTATCCAGTCAGTCCATATCCGCTGAATACTGAACTTCCAATAACGCAGTGGGCTATAGCAGACCTCAACCCAGCGCTACCAGGTTCATCCTACTTCCGGGCATTGTTTTCATCCGAGTTTCGAGAGTCCGCAGCCCTGGGAATGGAGCAACGGGGATCACGTTGATGAATGCATCCAATAATGACCAGATTTGTCACACCTGTGTAAGAAGGCGAAAACACAGGACTCTTGTAGAACTTATATGTTTAAGATTCGCTCTGTTTTGGGGGAGCATTGAATTATTCTTCACGGGCAAAACAAGTTTCATCAGAAGGTACTTGGCAACATAATGATCTTAATGGGGGGAACCCGTTTATTATTCTTTGGTCAAACCATGGCATGGTTTCCTGCAAATATATGCACATATTCCCTTCAACCAAGCCAGTAAGCTGAAGGCGAAGCGAGGGCAGAGTTCTTCTCGAGGAGCTGGGGAGGGATTGGGATCCTTCACCTCTGGTCCTACTGGCATTTTTTTTCTAAAAATTGTCCAAGATTATTCAATTTGCCAATGACATACGTGTGTGTTATCATGCCCTGTTTACCCTTGATACCTTAAGTAAGCGTGTTGTGGTCACTGTTGCCCTTGGAGATTGCCCGAAAATCGCAGGACATCACCTTTGAACAGCTCATCTTGTTGCTGAACTTCATCTATGCAGACGCATGGGGGCCCCAGCTCGTAGATGAGAAACTGAAGAAGGATAGAAACGGACCAACAAAATTATAATTTATAATTTACATTTGTTTCAGATTCTGTTGAGCACGATTCTTGACTAGTTCATATATTATTTTCCTGGTTGCTGGAAATATGTTGTTCTGTTCCGAGTTGCAGGGCTCGCGAGTCTTTTTTACACCCCAAGAATTCCCGGACCTGGAGCAGATCTCCCTGGATCAAGGATTGGTTAGCAGAAGATGCGGACTTTGCGTTGGATATGATTCCCATTGCGGATCGGTTTTCAGCGCAGACCTCGGTGGGTGTCCACGAAGGAAACACGCGTTTTCAGCGCGGATTTTTTTACAAATGTGGCTGAAGTGTTTCCACTTGGTTTTAAGACTTCTGCGTTGTTTCCAAGTGATAGCCCAAAACTGGTCAAATTGAATACCGTGTATATAGGAGTATATGTATATATATAGGTTTTCATTTATTTACCACATTATGAATCTTAGATCCACGGCAACATGGACGGCGTTTCCTTCCAAGAGATAGGCTCCATAGCAATACTCTATAGACTCTATATAGTATATATATATGTATATATATATATATATATTATACAAATATGAATATATAGTCTATATAGTAATTGAACCTGTCATTGATATAACCATAAACCCAACAGCCAATAACTTAGCTGGTTCACTATGCACCGACTTCGATTAGCTGGGGCACCTGGCGTTCGCTTAGAACCGACGCTTGGAGGTTCTGGATTTGAAACGCCTCTGTGAACGGACGCTGATTGGTGTTCGGTGCTCAGAAGCTGGTTGGGTGAATGCCTTTGACCCAAGGGACGCAAGATTCAAGCCAAGCAAAAGTCGAAAATGATATCAAGATTGAAGAACATCTAATATATCTTTGGGATATATTGAACATGAATAGTTACATATATATATATATATCATATATATATGCATACACATATATATAGATATATATATATATATATATATATTCAATTTCCAACTTTTGGTTGGAACATGAACGCCGTAGTGCAACTTGAGATATCAAGCATGAAAAGCATGAGGATTTTGGGAAAAAAGTGGTGATATATTATAGAGTTCAATCATATTCAATCATGTTGGAGCGAAGTGTCACCTTGGCCGAGAGCGCCGAGAGCCCGAAAATGCTGTTGGTTTTTAGATCCCACTGCCGGATGCACATCCGCCAGTCGAATCGCAAACGCCCAGCTGATAAGGATGTGTTCCTATTGAACATGGAGGATTTTCACTTCAAAGTTGAATTATGGGTAAACTATTGGAGGAGTTCACTAGTCAAACATGTTCAAGCCATGATTCTTTCAACGTTTATCCTTCAAGAGTCAGCGTGTAGAAAGTGGGCCCAGCCTCGCAGTGCGTGAGCAGCCGAGCCGTTTCGCCTCGCCTCGAGGCCATGTCAGTGGACAATGTGGCACGAGTCTTTGCGCTCGCCGACAAGTATTCTTGCAACAGGCACTGGATGAGTGTGATATCCCATGACGGATCCTAACGGTGCTGCTATATATTAGGTGTGCCATGGATCCCATCAATATACTGTATCCCCTTTATGTTAGCATATATACCAGCACCATGGATCCGTCATGGGTATGATGTCCCTCTTTGTAGGTGATACAACAGGTGTACACAGGTCGAAGAGGGTCGAAGGCTCCAAGGCTCGTCCTCTTTTGTGCCACCCTTTGGATCCCTTTGGTACTTTAACATCAACTGCTAGTTTTTGTAGGTAAAATATATGGTAAAATTTCATAAAACGAAAAAAAAGGGCACTAAATGGGCCAGTTTCCATGTCATCACGGGAGCTTGCGCTTGCTCCGCTGCGCTGGGGATGGGCCTGAAGCAGGCTGCGAAGTAGGGCCTTGTTGTTTATGACCGACTCCGCCAATTTCCACCTGGCAGATGCCTCAGCGGTAGGGCCTTGGGCCTTGAGAGAATGATATCATGGGAGGACAGGTGGCATCTCAACCAATAGGAATTCGGAAAACCATAGGAAAACCATCTATAAATGGGATCTCAACCTCAGTTTATCCCGAATCATTGATAGATCTTGATAGTAGTGGTAAGTTCCTTGCCAAGGCATTTTGAGAAAAGATCCAGCCCAAAGCGAGGAAAGCACCGAAAGCACTGCCCTGCTGAGCTGCTGGTTGTGAAATGCTGCAAAGGTCATGAAGACTGCCAGTTTTGCAGAGCTTGACAAGGCCAGACACCGACACCGTGGCATCAGTGGTGAGTTGACTTAAATGGAGATGTTTTTTTTGCGGGGACTGCACCTGGCTAACTTGGGGTACAATTCAAAAGTATCTCCAACATATCCCACTGGTTGGTGGTTTGGAACATGTTTTATTTTCCATTTCATATATGGGATGTCATCCCAACCCCATTGACTTACTCATATTTTTCAGAGGGGTGGCTCAACCACCAACCAGTCCAAGTTGAGTAGATGATCATTCGGAGCATCGTCGCGCAAGAACTTCACCGCAGGGTGAAGGTTTAGCCACGAGGTTTTGCCACCAGTCGTTTTGGGAAAGGTTAGACTGGTTGGTGGTTTGGAACATGAATTTTATGACTTTCCATATATTGGGAACAATAATCCTAACTGACTTTCATATTTTTCAGAGGGGTATAGGTATACCACCAACCAGTAGAATGATGAATGAGCGTTTAGATTGGTTTGTTGAGATGGGAAAGCCCCGATACTTTCAGAATAAGGCATGTTTGGCCCACTGCTCAGGTAAAAAAAATGTTATTTGTTATGATATGTGGATGGATCAACAATTATTGTACAATGCTGGGGCTTATAAAACACCAACATTCACATCACTGGGGAGCCTCATATTGTACCATAGTTTGTGTGGGGATGAACATCCTTTGATGGCGCCATGTTTTTTGAGGCGCTGATCCTCCAGATTCTGCATAGTCACAAGACAGCTCCTGCGTTGGAAGCTCAATGGCGAGCCGTACCCTCCAGCAGTACGTAACATTACCTCAATGGCCATTTCAGGAACCTAAATTGGAGGTACCTACCATATATAAGGCCTATGTAAGGCCCAAATTTCAGGGAATATCCCCACAAAATATGGCCTTATATGGTACAGTACCTCCATTTTAGGATCCTGGATTTCCCATTGATTACCATAGATGTGGAGTTTATCCACCATGAATGTAGATCATGTCACTTTCCGAATAGGGTACCACAAAATTCTGGGTAACTTAACCACATCTACATGCAAGATTACCCCAAAAATCAAAAGTAGTTTCTGCACATGCCTACTTTGTTATGTCTTGTTCCTTTCAGAATCGATGTATGTTTTATGTAACTAAAACATATTAAAACGTTGTTTTTGTTTTTGCGGCCAAATTGGGTTGTCTCGAACTGAGGGAACACCACAATTTGGGAAGGGTGTTGGAACGACCAGACTACATAGATTTATAGAAATCATATGAACACCCTACCAAGACACTCAATTTGTAGCCATTATTTGGATGAGTGTAGCAGCAAATCGTTGTGTAAGCTATGGTTTACCATACCAATTTGCATGGGGAACCATGGAGTGTCTATGTATCAAATAATAGAATAATCTACATATTTGGGATTAATTAATACTTGTATAGACAAAAACACACTTTGTATTCGTGTATGTCTGTATTTTTTTGCATGAAGGAATATTAGCTGCAATAATGGTGAAGTTACGTGATCAAAGCTTGGATATAACACATATACGTATATACGTATGTATATATATATGCGTATATACTGTGTATATATATATAGAATGGCTCGAAAATGTGGAGGTCTTTGGGCGCAACAAAGAGCTGTATGCTACGTAGGCTTTTTGTGAGTGCTTTTTGCCAACCCTTTGAGAGATCGGATCCTTACCGTCTCAATTCCTGCAACAGTTGGGAACTTACCATACGAAACCCATAGGAAAACCATAGGAAAATGGTGGTTTAATGGGATTTAATGGGATATAACCTCTGCTAAACTGCTACATAACTATGGAAAATCACCACGTTTTGATTGGTAAATCAACCATAAATGGCCATGTTCAATGGCTATGTTAGTTTACCAGAGGGTATACCTAGACACTCCAAATGCCCTTCAGAAATGGTGAAGTACTAAAACTGTGGGCCGCCCTGTGGGCCATACACACCATACCAGATGAACATAGAGGATGCAAGGATACCATCAATGATAATCTGGCGACAAGAAAATGAGGATGGAACTAACAAGGACATGGGCGAGTTCCAACACAAAGCAAGAACTACGTGGGGCGTCCATAAACTTATTTCTAATTTTCTATTTTCATGTTTTATTATTATTCATGAGTATTGTTTCAAAGATGTTATATGATGTTGATCGTATATGATCTTATTGGCTAATTGCATACTAGTCACAATAAGAATCAACTCACAATACACGTTATTATATGTGTTATATATATATATGATTAACATATTACTGGAGATTATTAATCATTGGATATGTTTGTTATAGGTTATTACAAATAATAGTCACGGGAAATTACTAATCCCTGTCACTGTTATTGTTACAATAAGAATCAACGTGTTTCTATTTGATCTTCAGTATTATCATCATGGATAATTGTGTAATGCATCTTTTAAAGATCATCCAGCATTGTTCATCTATATATGTATATCCATTCTATTATTCAATGGCCACTTCAGGAACCTAAATTGGGGGTGCCTACCATATGTAAGGTCTATCTATATGGGTATATAATTTGCCATTTCTATGGCTTTCTATGGTACAATTTGATTCAATACCTGCATTTTAGGATCCTGGAATTCCCATTGACTTATCTATAATACCATCATTATCCAGTAATGCGTGTAAGCAAATGCCATAAACCATCCCCCAAATCACAATAAATGTTTAGATGGTATGGTTACCATTCCCCGTCATGGGTGGTTTATGGAATTGTTTTACCCAAATTGTGGTGGATGTATCTGCATATATCTATTGTTAATGATTGTATATAGTAGATTGATATGGTTAATCAATATAGACATAGATATTATATCACTAATCAAATATATATATATATATGTCTGTATGGATACTTGGTTATCTATTGTTAATCAAAATAGACTAATGTGGGTAAAGCAATAATAGACCACCCATGACTGGGAATAGTAACCATACCATCTATTTCTGGCGATTTGGGGGATGGCTTACTATTGTTTTACCCCCATTACCCACCAGTAGTTTTTACAAAGTATCCATCCGCCCATCCGTATTCAAAAAAAAAGGGTGGACAATGGTAAGTTGTACTAAGGCTTTTTACTATTTGGGGGATGCGAATTTATGGTGATTTGGGGATTACCCTCTGGTAAATGTTTACACAACTATGGAAAAGCACCATGCTATTAATGGGTAGTCATCAACTATTTCTATGGCCATGTTCAAGTTCGCAAACTGTTGGTCATTACCAGGCCGGGTAATCATAATTTCATCCCAATTTTGAGTGGTTAATCCCACATTTTATGGTGATTTGGAGATGATCCACCCTTTTTTAATCCCAAATTAAAAACATGGTGATTTTGAGTGGATAATCCCATTTTAATCCCAATTTTGAGTGGAGATGATCCATCCATGTTTTTTTTTTTCGAATGTCACTACAGCCACAGTTTTTCGGGTTCCCGCGTTCGCTAAGGCCTGCGCCTCCACCCTCCGAGCCGCTTCCGGGCAACTCGGCCACCAATTCCAAGGCCGCTGGGGTGGCGTTTGGGAGGAGATGGTCCAAGAAAAATGGTGGATTTCACCCAAGAAAACTGGTGGATTTCAGCACTTTCACCGAGAAACATGGTGGATTTAACATTGGCGATATATGACTTATATGACAATTATTGGAATCAATCTGATATATGACACGGTCACCACATCAACCATATCAATCCAATAAAACCAATTTCACCACAGTCACCATCGGGATTTCCCCAGAGAACCTCAGAGATTTCACCTTCCGCCAGGCTGGCCAGAGCAAGCCTGTGGGCCCAGCGATGCTTTGTGGAGGGGTGAATGGTCAGAATCAGAAGTATATCCAATTATTCCCATATATGGTTACTATAGTGATTAATTAACTGTTATATCCGACATATGATGATATCCAATGATTAATTATACGGTAAACTGTTTCCCAACAGTTACTATGGTGATTAACAATCGATATATGGGTATGGATCAATACCTATTAATACAATTTTAGTGGGATGAACATCCATTTACCAGCTATTTTGATGTTCACCAGAGGTACAAGGTTTTGACAAACTGCCATATATATATATAATATATATATATATATATAGTAACTATGGTTTGTGAGGTCGTAAGGAAGTCAGTGAGATTTTTCCCAAAAAATGTTTGTTTTAGCTTCGGCCTCGCCCCGTTGGGGCCCCGAAACATGAAGTCATTTGCCATGCCTACGCTGAAAGTCGCCACACAAATAGTGCAGGGATATTTCAACTGGGACAAACCTACCAACCAAATTGGTATTTTCAATTGGGTGTATGATTAAAACATGTTTTTGAACATGTGTTATAGATCTTATTTCCATCCGGTAAATTTAACAGTTTGCTATGGAAAATTACCAATGAACATAGATGATTTACTTATCAATAGCACAGTGATTTTCCATAGAAAACTGCAACACATAGCAATTTTGGTTAGACATGTCATGTTTCATCATTTCACCACTTCAAGAATGTAGTCAATATATAGATAGTTGATCATATTTCTGGACAATTTAAAACGACGTCACCGACGTCACCCCGAAATAACGACCTAGCTTCAGAAATAAGCTCATAACCATACAAGATCCTAGTTTTCCATAATAGGAAACTGAGGTTTTCAGCGTGTTCAGAAGCAAGTTCCCCTATTTTTCTAGCTTTTCCGTGGGCAGCTACGGCTGGAAAAATCATTTCATCATTTCATCCCAATTGCACGCAGGATGAAATGATATCATCTCTCTATATTACCTACCTGTTTCCCATATGCCATCCTGAACAAGGTTATTTCCTACACTTTCCTACATCTATGAATGACTGTGATAGGACAACAAAAACATGTTTTTCAGATGTTCCCTTAAATCATCCCAATGACAAATATAGTTATCCCAGTATTTACAAGAGTATAATAGTCCCAATGAAAACATCAGATTTAATCATCATAATACTAATCCCAATGCTATTATCATCAAAAAAACATAAACATCCCAATATCACAAACATATCATCATCCCAACATTCAGAAAAACAAAACTGAATCCCGATTTTTCCCTTAGATCCCAGTAAATATTTAGAAGAGTATGATAATCCCAATGGAACATCAGATTTAGTCATCAGAATACTATGCCAATTATTGTATAAACATCAGAAAACATCTAAAAACAAACCAAAAATATCTTAGGTACCTACCTTCCCGGGGGGTTATTAATCCTAACTTGTCATGAAACCCAATGAATACCATGGTAAAAATCATAAATATCATCCAATTATCCAATTATCATTCAAAAATTCCCAATATAATTTGATCATCCAATACATATCCCAAGAGTGTGATAATCCCAATATCATCCAATTATACCCAATTATCATTGAAAATTCCCAATAATCCAATACATATCCCATTTATCATTGATAATCCCAATGTGTCCATGAATCTTCCCTTCAATGGATTGGTTTAAGGGAAAATTGAAACCGGAAAACCACTTTTATTTAGTGGGAAAATCGATGGTTTCCGGTTAAGATTTTCCCTTAAACCAATCCATGGATCCCTTCATCCCATTCTTCCCAGGATGCGCGACCATCGCCACCGTGGCGGCAGTGCGGGCGCCGGGACTGCGCGCCCGCCCGGCGCCAATGCGGCGGGATTGCGTGGAGGCCGGAGATGGGGAGAAATCGGGGCGTGTGAACCACTACCTTCTGGAAGTTATAGGTAAAACATAGGTAATTCATAGGTAAATCATAGGTAAATCATAGGTAAAACAGAGGTCAACCATCATAAAATCAACTTAATTTAAGGCGGTCCAACATGTTTAAACCAGCAAGAAGGCGTAGAATGGGGTTCTAAATGGGGATTCAACATGTGGTTAAAACATGGTCATACATGGGTATGTTGAAACATACAATCATTTGGTGGATATAAAATGATTTAATAAATGTAATTGAATATATATATATATTAATAATGGGGAATCTGGTGAATATGGGGGAATTTATAGCGACCCCCAGTGATGGTACTCTATTCCCCCAAGGCTCCCATACTACTCCCATAAGAAAGGCCCAACATGATGGGAAACTTATGGGAATAGGGTACCATCGTTGGGGGTCCCTATAGAGTCCACGAATAATATCGGGAACATGTGGATAAAATGGAAGAATAATGGAATAATAAGTCATTGGGGGAGCCCATACGTTCTCATCCAGTGATTTGAGGCCGCTTGCAACTTGCAAAGAATCAGATTTGAATCAGCAAGAAAGCAAATTCGGAGAAAAAAACGACACATACATGAACCTGGGTAAATTATAACGACCTCACTACGACCTCACTGGAAATCATGATTAGTAAGGGGAATCATCCCCAAATGGCCTTAATTCAGATTAGTGAATTATTATAATTTGCCCAGATGAACATGTTCACTTTGCGCATCATTAGGCAGAACATGTGGGATCTAATCCGCGGATTCTTGTCATCATCATCTACCAAGGAAATAGTCTCCTGTAGTACAAGATGGCTCTCCCCAGTTTTGTTTGTTGGCTTTAATTTACCCCATTAACCACAATCAATCAACAAAATGGAGTGACCTTAGTTAAGGGGTTAAACTATTATAAACGCCAGTTTTGTTTGTTTGATTAATTTATAATGACCATATAATGACCATATAATGACCATATAATGACCATATAATGACCATATATTATAATGACCATATAATGACCATATAATGACCATATAATGACCATATAATGACCATATAATGACCATAAACCCTAGTGAAATTGAGGTTAAAATCTCCAACTTCGCTAAAGTTTGGGGGCCCCATCTTGATCAATTGCACAACTTGACCTGAGAGGGTGACCTTGGAACACAACTCGGTAGCATACACTGCTGCAGTTGTGCATTCACTGGTGAAAAGTGGGAGTTCAAAAAAGTCAACATGATCCCAACAAAATCAGAACAAATCAGAAAAGCTAGATGCAGCTAGATATATATGTAATATATATATATATATATATCATATATTTATATTATAGAACATATAACAGATTCAAAAACAACAATTTTGTCTATTACATACTATGGGACCGATCCCTGAAACCAAGCCAGCCCAGGATCTCTCAGTCTTGAGGGGTTGTTCCCCAGTGACCACATCGTAAACTTAGCCTTTTGTGTAATTCGTCATTTCTTTGAAACACTGACTTCATTAACCAACTAACCGTAACTAACCTCAGGTTAACCAACTAACGAGCTCCCAAGGCAGTTTATCAGTAGCTAACCTCAGGACCATCCCAGGATCATCCAGCCAGGCAGTAGCAGCAGCAGTTGTGCTCCTCTCAGCACCTTGACGGAGGCATCCACCACGCAAGGCTGGCGATGCTGAGATCGACCTGGGCAGCCCAGAAAAAAAACGGTAAAAGTAAAGTTGGTTGAACCCAAGATGATCTTAGCATTTTTTGACCCATGTGTTTCACAGTTTATATGTTATACCAGTTATACCCTAACTGGTCGGTGGTTTCAAACATTTTTTTCCACAATATATGGAATAATCCTTCCCATTTGACTTTCATATTTTTCAGAGGGGTGACGAAAAACCACCAACCACTTATAGTTGATAGTTGATATAAAACTTTTGCAATCGATTATGGGTCTCTGGACCTGGATTATGGGTCTTGCACATGTGGTTTCATGGACCTTTTTCTTTACATAAATCAACCTAAATCAACCCTTCCTTTGAAAGGTTTTGATG
>Ga0126342_10001332_pt1 | contig 34182 bp, 36 predicted proteins | sample Cyp1metagenome_FD_92528 | JGI IMG/M metagenome (GOLD analysis project Ga0126342, IMG submission 92528) | Coral microbial communities from Lord Howe Island, Old Settlement Bay, Australia - Cyphastrea 1 metagenome | ecosystem: Host-associated > Invertebrates > Cnidaria > Coral ...
CTGTGTTCTCTTTGTGCTTGCCTGGTACCTCCTTTTCACCCCTGTTCACGACCCCAGAAACATGGCTACGAGAATGTGACAAAATGGTCATGCACCGATGTACCCTGATAGTATATATATTATATTTGAATATATTTTATATGAGATTATATTCACGCCTAGTATATACTATTATATACCTTTACTACATCCACTCTTCTCACAAAACTCTTCACGGATGCTGAGCGTCCCCACACATTGGCCACGCTACCCAACAGCAAGGCCTAAGATGATGGACTCAGCAGGAAAATCAGCTTCAGCTTCCACAAGTTTGGAACCTTTTTTCATCTTAAGTTTCTCTATTGCTATAATATGGGAAACAAGTTAAACACTTCCATTCATAGCTTGGCCAAATTCGAGTCATTCATAAAAGATAGATACATTCACTGGCTGGTGGTATACCTACCCCTCTGAAAAATATGAGTTCGTCAGTTGGGACTACTATTCCCAACCGAATGGAAAGTCATAAAATTCATGTTCCAAAGCACCAACCAGTTTAAGTTGATTTACCACATTTATAGTTGAAATTTACCTATTCAAAATGGTGATTGTCAAAAAAGCTTTTGGTATATTTACCAGAGGGTATATCCCATTAAAATCACCATGTTTGTTGGTTAAATCCCATTAAACCACCATTTTTCATGGTTTAAACCAGAGGGTATTATCCATTATATCACCTATAAATCCCTATAAATCCCTACAAATCCCTATAAATCCCCATTATATCCCAATAAACCATTATAAATCCCTAGAAATCCTCATGGTATCCCTATATATCCCCTATAAATCCCTATAATCCCATTAAAATCACCATTTTTGTTGGTTAAATCCCATTAAACCACAATTTTTCATGGTTAAACCACCATGTCTGACCATTTTCTGATGATTTACCGACCTCGGAGGCCCCACCTGCAACGCATCTTGTCGTTGAAAGTCAAAAACCTCCTCGTCGCTGGCTCGCTCAAAGCCACCACGGATCATCGCCTCAATGGGGCTGGGAAAAGCATCCCCAAATGGCGTCACCACATTGGAAAATGGAGGGTTTTCATGGGAAAACCATAGGAAAACCATAGGAAAATGAGGACTTATCCTCTGGTAAACTAACATAAGTAATACATAACTATGGAAAGATCCACCATTTTATAGCTGGGTAAATCAACTAGAAAAATAGCCATTTTCAATACATATGGCATATGGGTCATTATTGGCTGGTTGGTGGTAGTATACCTACCCCTCTGAAAAATATGAGCCAGTTGGGATGATGACATTCCCATACATTCCCAATAGATGGAGAATAAAAGCCATGTTCTCCAAACCACCAACCAGATTGGGTTTAGCACATTGGCAGAATCTACGTCGTGAACTGACCATATTGCCTGTGGAAAATTGATAAACGACATTAAAACATTAAAGTATGCGGGTATTCCTTGATGAATAAATTGGTTTCTATGGCATTGTGTGTTTCCAGATCCTTTTGGTTATAAACTTTAGCTGAATGTCCAGTTCACCAGCCTGTCAGCCCCAATCTTACAACGGCATCCCAATGTGACAGCGCGCCCAGGTTAGTCTTGCAACCGTACCCCCAGGGGTCACAGAAATCACAGAAATACTCGTGTTTCCGGAAAATTCACCGATGAGTGTATCAGGTGCTTTGGTTCGATCTTGGATGATCTTGGCATTTCTGCTTAATAGATCTTAATAGGATCCTAGTGTCCATCCCAATACTTCGGTGTGAATTTCGGAATCTGCTATTACTTGAATCATAAATGACATGCTGGTTGGTGGTATACCTCTATAACCCTCTATATACCCCTCTGAAAAATATGAGTTCGTCAGTTGGGATGATGACATTCCCAATAAATGGAAAAATAAAACATGTTCCAAACCACCAACCAGCATGATGTTTTTTTTCGCACGACCATCCACCAACATGCTCGAACTAGTTACCATTACTCCCCTGACTTCCCCTTCGAAACGAGTTGCCATTCGCTGTGCGGAGAGTGCTACGCTGGGTACCTACAGGTCGGAATGGGCATGAGGGAAGTCTGCGCCGATCTTCGAGGGATCAAGCGTTTGGTTGGTAACCCCCACAAAAAACAAGACAATGGCAAGTGATATAACAGTGATGATAAGTAATATGTATATATATATATATAACGGATCTAGTTGGAAACAAGACATGGCTATGTTAGTCATAACCAGAGGGTAAATCTGCAATCATGTCCGCATGATGGCTAATTATGTCCATTCCAATGCGGCTGCGGGATTACCCTCTGGTTGTGACTAACAGTCACTAACAGTTCGCCATGGTATAGATGGCCCATTTATAGATGGCTTACCCATTAAAAATGGTGATTTTCCATGGCTATGTTAAATAACCAGATGGTATATAAGCAACATCATTCACACATTCCATGCATTGACTACAGGAAAAACAACAGGAAACCTCAGGAAACGTGAATGATAATGTCTGCTCCCCCAACTCCCTCAAACACAGTAAACCCAATGTGTTTTGCACTTAGACCAATTCCCAGTAGAATTTGCCCACCTGGTATATCGAGGTAGAAGGCACCACGCCTGAATAGGACCGTCAACTGCGAATAGAGGATTGTCTTTTCCCATGCTTGCTGAGTTTGCTGACCATAAAGAGTCATATATAAATTCAATCATGTGTGTGTGTGGTAAGGCACATACTTGGTTTATTTGCGGATCTAATATTATCTTTGTGCGCTTGGGCAAAAATCTAGCGATTCCCTTCCAGCGTGTCAATTTGATACTTTATCATCCCATTAAGTTAATACGACCCAAACATCCACCAAGGGCTTTTTTGGTCTTCCCAAATTCACTTCCGGCAAGTAGCCGAACCATGCGGCAGCGATGGTGATATGGCATATCTATGCATATCTGATATTAGGTATGCCAAACACAATACACATCAAGGAATATACCCTCTGGTAAACTAACATAACTATGGAAAATCACAATTTTCAATGGGAAAATCCACTTATAAATGGTAATTTTCAATAACTACAAATTGCAAAGATGTACCTTCCAAGAACCGAAACCCCACAAATCCGTTGGCGCTCTCAACCCATCTTAAATCTTGATCCATACCCTCATACCATCTCATACCCGCCAGCTGTGTCATTGCTATCATATACCAATTTTAAGGCTAGGCATATGTTCATTGTAGTTGGTGAATCACCATTTTATGCTTGGTGATGCAAATCCAAATAGACTCCCGATGTTGTCGATGCTAGTTATATGATCAAATCATACGACGCAATAAAGATAAACAATGATAATCATCATCATTTTTTTCAGGGACGGGTTGTATAAACCATGCTCAACTGTAGGTTTATCATGTTTTATCATGACCATGTCACAACAAGCAACCATAACTAACCCATACACACCCATATTTGGACCCTCAACTGACAACCATGGGTTAAAAGTACACAACATAACAAGTAAATACTCATCATAAGGGACACACATGGACACAACATATCAAGTAAATACAGTACTAAAGCTCAGTATTGCAAATCTTGTTGTCAGTATACCTTTATGGATAAAAAATGAAAAAATCCTTTCTGGATACAGATCAGTGTCGCTTAACTGCAAGTTGAGGCTCCCGGTATCGATCAAAAAATCACTAAAGCTTTGCAACTGCCAAGCCTTCTTGCAGCGCGGCTGCTAGTGCGCGATCCTCTGGCACCACCAACATGAGGTTCTGTCAGTTAAAAAATTGGATGGGGATTCGGATGTGGATTCCAATTCATCAGCAAACGAATGGACTTTGCCCCAGCGAAACATATTTTAGATGGAAGTGGGAATCAACATCTTGATAAACGTTGAAATTTCGATTAAATCAATACCAATATGGATTAATTTCTATAAACAATATCAACATATATCGGGATATATATATATATATATCGGGATATATATATATATATATCGGGATATATCAGGATTCTGATTACAGACGTAACACAATCAACTGGATGAGCTGACAAGTTGGACACCACCACAAACCATCAGCTCGTCGCTTAGTGACCGACCATCAAAATGTCAGCAGCGGTGGCGACCGCCTGCCAGCCGTCAGCCGCAGTGCAACCCCAGGGAACATCCCTCTGGTTATGACTAACATAGCCATGATATAGATGGCCCATAGAAATAGATGATGTTCCCAGCTAGAAACCTCCATTTATGGTTGGGATTTTCCATGGCTATGTTAGTCATAACCAGATGCTATGTGGATTCATGACAGATTTCACCTGCAACAGGGATGATTTCCGTATTTTCTTGGAGAGTGAGTAACTTTCGTAACCATCCGCAACCTTCACTATACATTCATTATTTCCGTGTCATTTACCCTCTGGTAAATTAACATAGACCCTGAAAATGACCAATTTATAGCGGAAACTAGTCTTCCAACCCCTATTTGGCAGGGTCTATGTTAATTTACTGGAGGGTACTTCCTTGAATTGTGAGAGTTTACCAGGATCTGAAACTAAAACAAGCGAAATATGATGAAATATGCACTTCACCCAGAGCTCCTCCATTTGCTCTGCAAGTTGGGCGCCCTCTGTGCCTCATCCCCGCAAATGGAGGGTTGAATGGCAAAAACCATATAGGAAACTATAGGAAACCACGGGAAATACGGAACATCCCCTATCAATGGAGGTTTAATTCGCTGGGACAATCCAACAAATAAATGATGGATTTTCCATGAAGTGTATATAGTACAAAGCCTGGCTGTGTCATATGCAACATATTAATTTGGGGAGATGTGACCCTGACATTTTCCACACAACCCTGACATCGCGACCTTCCATAGTGCCCATCTGGACTTGAAGCCAAACGACCGCCCCATAGTTCTGTATTAGCAAGAGCCCTAGCATTACCCTCATGTTCCACTTCAGCAGAGGGCTTTACGCAAGGGACTCTTCAAGCACATTTCTTTTACCGTGAAGGGGTGTGGCAATAGACAGCTAAGAGCGGATGGGCTGCAGGTGCATGAGGAAATCTTGCAATTTTCACGCACTTGGAAGTGACATAAAATCACGGGTTTTTCCCTCAATTTAGCAAGGAATAGAGATAAATATGTGTCAAATCACCGTGTGCCAGTACTGTAATAGAGCTCGCATGACAATGGGTCAAGATTAGTTGGCCATATACATCCAACCACGATAGCTGCTCAGACCGAACTGTCCTGGATCGAAGCGATCGAGTCTTGATTGATCGAATGGCCTTGTGTGGCCCGGATGTAGATCTTCCGCGGGCACACTTGGAAACGCAGTTTGGTGTTCTTCGCAGCGACCGAAGCACCTGTCTCCCTGCGTCGCGTGCCGGAACTCCGGGAGGGTCAGGTTAGCGCCGCAATATCAGGCCTTGATGGCATAACCTCCAAATGTGCAGACCACATCCTTTCACGCACTTATATATCAGGCATTTTTGTTGATCCCTTTTGATTCTCATTGAAGAGTGAAATCAATCGCTGCTGCTCCCCAAAAAAATAGTAATCATGGATGCATGTTTTCATATGATGATTAATAATATTTTGCAGGTGGTCAATAGTGAGCATCTTGAGCCTTGCCCACGTGAACCATCTAAGAATGCACAGGGAATGGAGGCATGATCAATCAACCAGCTTTGAAAGTATATACTTTGTGAAAAGGCCTTGGGAAACGATCACTTTGCAAAGGTGCCAGTTAAGCGAGAACTGAGAAGTTCAGGGTAATGTACAAAATAAATCAAAATAAAGATCCTTCGGCCAAGCAAACAGTTGAACGATCTTGAGATACGTTCCAACACTGTTCTTAAGAGTAATTCTCCCTCCCAGCAATCAAACGTGGCAATGGAAAATCACCCATTTCTTTAGTTGATTTCCCACTAAACCCTCATTTCGTTCAGGGATTTTCCGTGGCAACTGCCACGTTTGGTTTTTTGGTGCTGCCAAGGGGAAGCACCGAGCCGCCCAACGACTCGCAACGGCTCCGGCGGCCTATGGCCATGTCGGAACATCCACCAGAAAAACAAACATGAATCAGCAACAAAGTCTTGGCAAAAACTTCAGCATAAAAACATGTTTGTGGATGAACAGACATGGGCCCAGAAAAGTGCTTGTCGCCGAAAAGTGGAAGCTCCAATTGAAGATTTTTTAGTCCACGACATCCCCAGCACATTCATCCAACAAAGTGCCCAGTTGATGACTGCAACCAATCATCATTTCAATGGGAATTTCAGGATCCTAAAATGGAGGTACTGTACCATATATGCCCTTACATAAGCCTTATATATGGTAGATACCTCCAATTTAGGTTCCTGAAATGGCCATTGATCATTTAGGGATTTCCTAGCAGCTTTGAAGGCGAGACTGCAACCAGGTGATGATCTCTTCACTGTCTTTGATTTACTTGGTAGATTCATGTTTGGCTGTGTCTGAAAATAGTGTACCCCTAAATCCATTGGATGATCATCATTTTCTCTATATACATGGCTATAATTGGGGGTATATCCTATTTAAAAAAAAAAAACGTTTCATGGTTTATCATGATTTATCCATACTTCATGGTTCACCAACCAAGGTTTTGCGATGCTTTGGGTATTTCTCAGTTATTCCGACAAAAGCTGCTCTGTTGGATGGTTTCACCCGTGATTTTCTGTGGCCCGACAATACATCCCCAACTTGATTGACTTTGAATATTTCATCCCAATGAATTTGGCCCAAATTTCCCCAGTTTTCAGATTATTCCCAAGTGTTTTGACAGACATCCCAATGACCTTGGTTTTAGATCATGTCTGGGATTTTCAAATTATGTCTGACATACTTTTTTTCATCCCATTGACACAAATCCTCAGCTTTGGATGATCCAGCAGCCCCAAGCCCAAAACCCGGCCTGCTCCAAGATCTTCCGCAGTTCCTCCCTTCGAGCGCCTCCTTCTGGATAGATGGCCTCCGATGGCACCGGAAATGACGATTTTTAGCTGATGAATCACAGCCTGACGCGGTTTTGTTTCCGTTCTATTTGGACAACTTGGTATAAGAACTTGGTACAGGGTTTGTCTTTTGCAGTTGCAATCAACAGTGATACAGAATCGTCACAAAGATGGTGCAAAGGGCTAATGGTCCAATTTCTCCAAGTGTTGTCTATCTTGGGGTTGTCACAGGTAGATCCATCGGTACATCCATGGATTGAAATGTGATTTGGCAACTTTACTTGGCACAAATTCGTAACAATCCAGGCTTTGTTTTACTTTGGTATGTAGGTTTAGATCATGTTTGAAACCTCAGTAAACCCCAAACCTGTTCAAGGCAATCTTTCAGAAGTTTCCTAACGCGAAGAGCCATGTCGGGTGACGTCAGCCATTTTTTTAGGTGTTGAATTAATGCTAACGACACATTGCTGAATTGCTGGCTGAATTGCTGAATTCCCACTAAAAGATACCAAAAGTGCATCTTGATTCGAGATGTTTTCTGAGTTTCGTGGTGTCCACCGCTGCGAACAACATTAGTCATGCTGGATCGTCATCCTACCCTCTGGTAATTTAACATACAGTAGCTATTGAAAATGACCATTTATAGCGGATTTTCCCGTTGAAAATGGTGATTTTCCATAGTTATGTTAGTTTACCAGAGGGTAAATGAAGATCATAGCAGACATATTGGCAATGTTGAGAAGCCGCGGCCCCTTTTTCAAAACTGCCTGGTGAAGAACGAGATTCCCAGAATGGATTATGATAATCCAGAATATATCAAGGGCAATCTATATAATTATAATCCCATATAACCCCATTTACCATCTGGTAAACTAACATAGCTATTGAAAATGACCATTTATAGTGGATTTTCCCATTGAAAACGGTGATTTTCCATAGTTATGTTAGTTTACCAGAGGGTAATCATCAAACAACACTGGCTTTGAACCTTGTCTGATGATTGGTTGGTTACTATCCCCATAAAATATCCCAAGGAATTCCCATTAAATCCCTAGTGGTTCATAGTTTTAAAGTATACGTGAAGCACCAAAAGCAAAAGCGTCGCTTCCACGGCCTCTTCCAAGACACATCTTTCGCAGGAGCAGCGGAAGCCGTAGGCCTCCTCAGAAGGGAATCATTTTGCTTCAATGTGCATCCCGTGCTGGGAAATTCCTGAACCAAATGGTGGTTTCATGCTGGGAAATTCATTCAATTATGGATGTTCAACGGATGTTCATGGATTTTCCAGCATCTTTGATTTTCAGAGGGTAGTCCATGCCATGCTAATCCCATCCCCCGTTCATTTTTTGAAGTAACCCCTGAATAATCCCAAATAAGTGTAAATCCCCTATCAAACCGTGGTTTCTTTGAGGTGTCTAATATTTTTTGGGGATGGGGATGGTATTAATTCAAGACAAATATGGTTTTGAAGAAATGAATCATAAACAAAAATGAGAGTATATACTAGCTATAAACCAACAATACTGGAGATGTCATGGGCACACAATGACAATGGAATAGAACCAATAAATTCATAAATTACTCTTTTTTTTTCGTTTGAAAATGGGTAGCAAAATCAATTGATTCATCATCACATTCCTCATCAAATGGTATCTTCCCAGCATGCCCCACTTTCCGGCAATGCCATGTATATATATCCCATAGGATCCATGTATGGTATATATACTAACATTGGGGGTATATTGATGGTAAATGTTACCATATATACCATACATGGATCCTATGGGTATATATATATACACATAATATGGTCGACTCATGCTGGTACCAGGTACCAATGAAGCCACAGATCCATGTGAATTTCACAGATCAAACCATCCATTTTTCGGGGAAACTACCGCAGGGGACTGCCTTAAAGGAAACTAAAAGTGTGATCACGGCCAATAGATAGCAAAGAAGCTAACAAGCTACTTCTGTTTCAACAAGTATATGGATAACTTCAGAAATGCCAAATATGATCATACTATCTATCTATCTATCTATCTATCTGTCTAGTCTAGTCTAGTCTAGTCTAGTCTAATCTAATCTAATCTATCTATATCCTATCCCATCTATCTATCTATGCCATATATATATAATCATATACATACATATCATCCATTTATAGATGGGATTTTCCATGAAATTTTTACCAGCGGGGATTCCCAATGGAGGGCCTACCAGCATCTCCCAGGCTCCCAACCAGCGACTCACGTCGATGCCACAAGGGCCTGGGAAATGCCCGACCGAAATGGAGCTTCAAATGGGACAATTATCTATAAATGATCTACTGGTTCGTGGTTTCAACATGTTTCAACCTACCCCTCTGAAAAATGATGGAGTGAGTAACAGTTGGGGTGAAATGACATTCCCAACTGAATGGAAAGTCATAAAAACCATGTTCCGAACCACCAAGCAGTCTATAAATGATCTATAGATGATGGATTCTTCATTGCTACATGTGATTACCGGAGGCTAATTGGTGTTGAGAAATCAGCAGGGAACCCAACGTTTTTTTCTGCAAGGACCATGCAAAAAATGGTTCTGTGTACCTTATTATAGACCTGCATTACAATGCGAATACCTAGAGGATCATAACAAAACAATATCACCATGATTGTTGATTCGTGATTAAGATTTAACATTGTGATTGAGAATGTAGCCATGATAGCCCGACCAACATTGGGACATTCTGCTTACATTCCATCAATTTCCATTGTGTCATTGTATTATCTCATTCTACCTCATTACTATTAGCCCATTCTTCCATCTATAGTTCCATGAAAATTCATTTTATAATATGTTATAATGTTTTAAAATTTGCTTTAATGTAGCACCAACTTGATGGGGGCCCCTCCAATGACCTCCCTTGTTCTCACAGAAGATCACTAAACCCCTGATGTTGGATGCTTCACATCTTTTTTTGGGGGGGCAGTTCCTCAATGTTCCTCACCAGTTCGACTCCGAGGTACTGCAAGGTCTCCACATAGCCTGCGCTTGACCGGAGAGGTCCCCGAGATTGTGCTGCAAAAAGTGGCTTCATATCATCAACAGATCACCAACAGATCTCATCATTTCCAGCCGAAACTAGTCAGATACATCTAGATAGCCTCTGGTCATGACTAACGTAGCTATTGAAAATGGCCATTTAGATCCACTTAGTGAATTTACCCAGCTAGAAAATGGTGATGTTCCATAGTTATGTAAACGTTTACCAGGCCGGGTACCCTAAAGTCTATTCAGGTATCCTTTCAGGTTGATGTTTGGGGGATGAATCTGAACCTTCCCATCCTTCCGCACTGCTGGGTCGGCCAGCAAAAAACCATTCGGAGAGTGAATATCCTTCAGCTTGCACCCCCTTGTTCGAGTTTCTTTAGCTGCATCTTTGCAACTCTCTGACTTTGCTCCTCTCAAAATAATTATTGCACATCATCACTTCATGATTTCCCCAAGACATCCCATGATGGTAAAATCCCAATTATTGGTTGTCAACCCCTGTTTTGATGGTCACACATTTCCTGTCTTCGATGTTTTTCTTTTAATATGTGGTCAACTCCCTTAGTCGACATCCATGGATTATCATTCGTTGAACTGTCTACACCCCTGTTTTGTTTGCTTTATACTTTATACCTCCATGATTCAATTATTCATTGGTCAACAATGTGAAATGACAATTTTCCATCTCTCAATTCCCAAAAACAAATCCCTATGTCAGCATATGTCAGCACCATTTTTCATGGTTAAATCTGATATGGCACCACTTTTTATTCGTTACCCTCTGGTAAACCAACATGGCTATTTTAAAAATATATATATATAGACGATGATAGACGATGATAGATGATGATAGATGATTTACCGAACTTTAGAATGGTGATTTTACATTATTTTACAATATGTTCCATAGGTATATTTGTTTACTGGCTGGTAGCTCCCATTCTATCCCCATCATATCACTGTAAATCCCTATTAAAAAAAAAAATGAAACCCTCTTTGGGGGTCTTGTCAAAAGGTCTAGCACATCCATTGCCCCGGCGCCGTCGAAGAGTTCTTCGCCCTCTTTCAGGTCCCGGCCTGGATGGGCAAAACATGGGGAAAAGCATAGAAAACCATAGGAAAACCATAGGGAATATGGTAAATCGTCTATACTATACATCGGCCATGGTTTCCATAGTTTTTCGTATGTTTGGACGGTATCCAATAGCTGGGGATAACAAGACTAGGTGTGATCGCTGTACACGTAAGCCATACTATGTAGATCATATCAACAATATCTATGGTTGTTGTCACTTTAATGTAGCTGGGGATACAAAGAATCAATGCGGATAACAATAATGTGGTAAACCCAATACCATAAACCATTCCATTAGCCATTAACCAACCATTTCGGAGCCATTACACATCATCCCCACATAGGCTACATATGCATATTTTAATACCTAATAGTAAAGCCCAAATTGGGGATTGGTTTTTAATGGTCCACATAACTATCATACGGATAGTCAATGGACAAAACGAACTAATGTGGACATACACAACATGGCTTTACTAGATTTATTATTATTCCAACTATAATATATATATATAATACTACGGCAAAAGCCTGAGGTTTGCCCGGACTCGCAACGAGCGTCCGGGCAAGCCAAGATGAGGATGATGATGATGATGATGACGATGATGACGACGATGGTGATGATGATGACGATGATGATGACGATGATAAGGATGATGATGATTTCGATATCTTCTTGAAACATCTTGAAACCGCAAAAGAATCCCCAATGACTGTATGATTAATTGTTCCATGGGGCCGAGGGATTTTGATATCTTCTTGAAACCCTAAAGAAACCCTAATGACTGTATGGTTAATTGTTCCATGGGGCCGGGGGACTTTGATATCTTCTTCAAAGAAACCTAGAAGCAACATGTTTTGCTTGACACCCTAGCAAAATAATTGAGCATAAAATCCTTCCCTTGACGTCGTACAGATTTCCCTGATATTTACGCATTTCTGGGCTTGGGCAAACCTCGGGGTCTGTGTGTAATACTAGATATACGTAGATATGAATCCCAAGTAACAAACTCCCAACTAGTAGGTTTCAATACCATGATACATTGGGATAATTATCAACTGTACTATACAACAACTATGTTTGTTTGTTTGTTTGTTTGATTGTTTGTTTGTTTGTTTGTTTGTTTGTTTGCCTGTTTGTTTGTTTGTTTGTTTGTGTGTTTGTTTGTTTGTTTGTTCGTTCGTTCGTTCGTTCGTTCGTTCGTTCGTTCGTTCCTTCGTTCGTTCGTTCGTTCGGTGGGTGAGTGGGTGGGTTGGTTGGTTGGTTGTTTTTTTGTTTGTTTGCTTGTTTGTTTATATGATGATAAGAAATGATATGCTTCATAATTATCCCAATGTATCATGATATTGAAACCTACTAGTTGGGAATTTGTTACTTGGGATTTAAATCTACATATATCTACGTACCGTATTAAATTTTGGTTGGAATAAGAATAAACCAAACAAAGCAATGTTGTTTATATTACGGATCTAAAAAGACAATCATGATTGTATAATTTAGTCCCTAAATTATGGGATAAATATAACTAACATATGTTTGTATACCCCTGTCAGGGTGTGGCTTTGTCCACAAATATAAGGATATGACTTGATTTAATCATCAAAAAAATATCCTCAGTTGAATGCCATAAACAATAGGGGCACTCTGGCGCAAGGGAGTTTCAAACCATTAACATCTGAATATCCCATTATCAAACCAACTCAGAATTGACACAGTTCAAAAAAGGTAAAGTATTGAAAACATGATACATAAGACACGGGAAAACATTTGAATTCATGAGCCCCCTATCTTGAGATATACTGTGACTTATCCATGGTAACGTTGTGGCATCAGATGTTGCAACAAACTTTGAACGGATCAGATGTGCGAAAAAACCGAGATCCCCCGGCCGGCGCGAAGGAAGAGGCAATCCAAGACAATGATTCGTTGGACCTCAGAAACGGCCGTCAACAGAGACCAGAACGTACATGGCGAGAGCCGCATACTATCCTTGGGCCATTTGATACATTTTGGTGTTTTTATGATTGAGTACACACACGTTGGCAACTATATTATCCCATCCCCCTCTAATTAAAGACCCAAATGGTCCCAAATAATTATCTGTAAATCCCTTACTAAACATTACTAAACTATGGTTTTGTGAACTGTGTGTGGATCATCTCTAACGCACCAAAGATCAACAAACACGGCCATGAAACATCTCTGTATCCAATGCAGGACGACAGAAACAATAGAACACTGACAAATCATATAAACTCATTTTACCTACAATAGTGGTGATATCCAACATTATCCCAGGCATTCCCAGGCATAAAACTGAATCATTGGGAATTTCGATTCAATCTATACATCGCAGAATATTTTTTTTTGGAACATTTGGAGCACGAGAAGATACTCCATTTTCCAACCCGTAGCCAATATTTTTTTTACACCTCGATGTGGTACGAGATCCATGCTACGGCCAGGAAGGTGGAAATCACCAAGAGTTCGCTCCAGCGCATGCTACCTGTGACAGGTGTTTTTTTCCACGTGGAATGATTCAAAAAAAATCAACGCAATAACGTCATGAACATTCACCAGAACTCAATTGACACATCATATTGTCTTCATTTTTGTCAAAAAGGGTGATGTACCAATTCCATCACAAAAATACAAGGAACACTATTTAAAAAACACTGATTTGTATCTATCATGGTTTCCGTTGGATACTCTACAAAAAAATGTTCGTATACAATCCCCAACAATTAAAGTATCAAATTCAGGCTACCTCGGACTACACGCAACTACCCTCAATTGATTATCATATATATATAATATATGTATATATATATAATTCCCGTACAATCATCAATCAACTGAGAATCATGAACGCTCACATGTGCGGAATTGGTTCCTCCAATGGATGACTCAGAGGTTTGAGTTGGTGGTATTCAATGGGTTTCACATTGAGTTTTTTTTTGCAGCCATCAATCCAGCGCAAATCACCAATTATATACATAATAAAAATAAACCATCACCAAATTACCGCTTGTGACACCACATATTCCACTAGTACCGCGCAAGGCGGTGGCGAAAGTTTCAAACATAGAAAACCTATAGGAGAGGTTGGTTGTTGTGAATCACAGATGGCAGAGCGAATCCACTCATGGACCAAAAAGTGAACAAAGTTATGTCTTTAGGAGTGGTTGCTATGGTTGCAGTCGTCACCTCACCACTGCTGGATGTAGTGTGGTATAGCGCAGTTGTAGTTGTAGTTGTAATGTAGTGTAGTGGAGTTGTAGTTGCAATGTAGTGTTATTAGTGTAGTGTAGTTGCAGTTGCAGTTGCAGTTGTGGTGCGGTGTCATTAGTGTAGTGTAGTGTAGAATAGTGGTAGTGGTAGTTGTAGTTGTAGCGTAATGTAATGTAATTAGTCTAGTGTAGTGCAGTGTAGTTGTAATTAGTGTAGTTGCAGTTGTCTTTGTAATTGGAGTTGTAGCGTCCAGCAGTGCAATTAGTGTTAGTGTAATGTAGTGTAGTTGTAATTGTAGTTGTAGCTGTAAAAGTAATTGTAGAATTGTGTAGTAGTAGCTGTTGTTGTGGCATTTGTTGTTGTAGTCGTTGTTGTTGTCGTGTAATCAGCGCGGCGTAGTGTAGTTAGAAAAAAAGTGATTTGTAGTGTAATTAGTGTCGTGTCGTTGTAGTTGTAGTTTTAGCTATCTACCCATCTATCTATCTACCTATCTACCTATCTACCTATCTACCTATCTATCTATCTATCTGTCTGTCTATCTATCTATCTATCTATCTGTCTACCTATCTATCTATCTATCTGTCTATCTATCTATCTATCTATCTACCTATCTATCTATCTATCTATCTGATTTAATCTAATCAAATCGCATCTAATCCAATCTAATCTAATCCAATCTATCTATCTATCTGTCTATCTATTCTATTCTATTCTATTCTATTCTATTCTAATCTATCTATTCTATCTAGTCTATATATCTAATCTACCTGATCTATCTGATCTTTCTAATCTATCTAATCTGAAGTTTGACTTCTAAACTTCCTTCGACAATATAGCTTTACACCAGAAGCTAGGTAGAGGTTCCCGCGTCGTAGGTTTTTGCCCAGCTGGCGCTTCCCCCAACCGAACCGCCTCGTTTCAGCGCCAGCGACGTCCCAAGCCCCGCGGCGGCTGCTGCCAAGCGCCACACCGCGTCGTAGCAGCAGCGCTGGCAGCTCCTAACGCTACTGGCGTCGCCGCAAGGCGGGAGGGGAAGCAGGGCCGCGAAGGGCGAGAAGGCCGAAACCTAGGTTGGCAGCGGACCGCAAGGAGGAGGGGTTGGCAAGAAGGAGGGGTTGGCAGGTATGATTTCTGACCGTAGCTCATCGGTACAAAATGAGGCGAGTGTAGCACCACCCATGAAGCATGGGTTTATTTGCCGTCCATATCTTGTAAAGCTACAAAGTTAGCTCCAATCAAGATTTTAATTGCGTCAAAATTCGGGTATGGATCGGCCCGCGGTGATCCAGACGTATGGATCGGTCTGGATCACCTGCGTGTTGATATGGATCGGGGGTATGGATCGGCCTGTGGGTTTAGGGTATGGATCGGGGCTTTACATTTTGACTTGTAGCCATAAATATATATGTATACATTTATATTATATATAATATATTGTATCCCACCCATCAGATTTAGGGTTTGGACCAGCAAACAGTGCGTCTGAGTTGGGAAAGGAAGTGATGCGCTAGGTGTTGGCTTCTGGTTTGCTGCAAGCGAACAAGAATGCTCTAAACGAGAAGCATGAGACTAATGTTTCTGGAGTTGTGGCATCCGTTTTTTCAAGCAGCCACAGCCGTGTCGGAGGAACTATGGATGGATGCGCCATCAAACCTACTGAAGCCAGCTACAAACCAACGTAGCAAAGTAGGGCGCCACCAATGCTGGCGGATTAAAACCTTCGTGCGTCCTGGTCCTGGTCCTTGGTGGGTCCAGTTGCTTGCTGCGACCACCATGCAATGGAGACAGAGTACCGAGTCGCACATATCTTCGCGGCTGATGGGCGGTGATTTCCAGCTTGGTAGTCTGTAGAAACCAAAAGCATCGTTCCAGTGATAGGTCAAATGCGCATTCCTCATGTGAATCTTCAAGGGTGGCATCTGGACATCATCTTGGCGTTTGTTTTTAAAGCATGCTGCATGCAAAATTCATAAAGTATCCTTCTTGGTGGGTTGGTCTAGTTATGCAGTAAATATATATAGAGGTAATATTAATATGACATAGCTTGCATATCTGGACAAACATGCCAACAAAGGGAAGTAGGGCTAGCTATAGCCGAAGCACTCTGGGGCCATTTCCATGTTCAACGGGATTCTACGACCATCATCGTCACCAAAGGTTTGTCCGCTTTCCCCACATCTGTGGATCCAGATGCCTTTCCCTTTTTTTCTTTCCAGCATATGAGTTAAACTCGTGCCGGGGCATAGTGATCAGCTTTCTCCATAATGACATGATACAAAAACAAAACAATTCATGGCGCGTTTCCGGAATTTCCCATTTGATGATCCTATTTTTCAGTGGGGGAGCCCTATCCCTTGGAGGCCTTATGTCTGATGGTTCCAAGCTTGGGTTCACCTGGATTCAGTATCGTTCTGTGCCATCTTGCTTGGTCATGCTTGAGAAGCCATACATGAAACTGGGGTATCATATAACTGGGCCATCATATGGTTGCTACCGTACCCACTACATGTCTAGCGGCATGCACATCCAAGAACCAAAATTGCACAATTGGATTCGAACAGCTAAAAAATCATATTGGTCATTTTTGGCTCACAACCACCCAGAAAGACAACATTTCTTTCAGGGAAGTCGTTGCTTTCTCTTACCCTTTACCCAACTAAACCAACGGTGGTACACTCACAAGGTGGGGCCCGACAGCAAAGTTGCTACTCTAGGGATCTAAGAAGATCAGTGGGTAGTGGGGTTTATGAAACAACTTATAACTGGGGGGGCATCATAATGAGTTATGATTGTTATGATAAGCCATAATATGGTAGTAATTATAATTGAACCCTTGTAGTACCATAACCCTTGTAGTACCAACCCAACTGTTTGAAGTCTTGTTTAGTTTGTAACCGTAACCCCGACTGACAGGTCAGTTAAATCCCAATGTTGTATTGATGCAATGAAATGGGTCTGTCTGGAAATGGGGCATGGCCAGACAGAAATAATGGACATGACGACATGAACCACGATTTTTAGGGGGTCCTGCCCTAAATGCTCAAAGAAATCCACCTGGTTGCTCAAGTCAATAATCCATGTGAACAATTTCTGGTTGAATCCCAATGTTTCATGATTAAAATCCCGATGTTTCCAGCTAAATTCATTGATTTCATCCAGATCTATATAGAGATTCCAAGCAAATGACGCCTCCGGGGCTGCAGCAAACCAATGAAATAACATGACATAACTATATGATGAGATGGAATCAAGCATCTTTATCATCAGTCACCAAAATACAAGTCGTAAGGCTTAACACTGCCGGAAACAAACAGATTGTGAACCATCACAGACAGGTATCTACCAGCAACAATCATTTCGAACAAAAACTTGAAATATGACCAACCAAATTGGTATGAAAGGCAACTCAAAGTGGGACGGCAAATGATGGACATGTCATAAATGAGACCTCTCTTTGATGATTGAATTGTCTGCGCACAACATGTCAACATGCCAAGCATGCCAACCCTTTCAATGAAACACAGAAAATCCCAGAAACGTAGTCTGACATGAGAACCATCAGAAAGATCGAACTGAAGGCGCTGGAAGCCACTGCCATTGTGACCGAGAGATCTGAAATGGCAAATTCCAGGCTCCTCGATCTGAGACGAAGAGATATGGAGGCTTCCTAAACTCGGGGGGTGGTGGAAAATTCCTATGGAAAAAATTGATGATTCGAAGGTACCTGCCCCCATTTTATAGGAGTCATATGCAGTGTACAATCAGCAGCTATAGTTTCCAACATCTGAGTGAATTGCAAGATATGTAAGTTGTGAGTGTTCCAATCATATCTTTGAGCGCCCGTTTCTGAAAGAACAGGGGGTGGCTTATCATTGCCTTCGCCACAGTACTGTAATTCCCCACGCCCACGATATAATCCGAGTCTCTTTCCAGTCCTCAAGGCGATCATGAATCCCACTATAAATCCCTATATTAAATGATTAAGTCATATTGAATCATGTCAAATCATATGGGCATGGGTCAAAATTTGGTACCCCAATCATTGGATGGTGAATACTAAATCAGCCTAAAACCTGTAGGTCTTGAATTTTGACCCATACCCATATTTCTCCAGTCCATTCAAAGCATCTTAAATCCGATGAAATCTACCTCCTGGCAAAAAAAAACACATGAACCCAGGTTTTCCACGTTTTTCTTCCGTCCTCAAGGCCATGATGGAGGTGGCCAGCAACCAATGCCTCCAGCGTGGACTCTTTCGCACCTCTCCGGGCAGCGGGCTCCGCCCGTAGGCGCGGAGCGAGTCGCCGGCCACCTGGCAAGGCATGCAGCAGGCGTCTGCAGCAGTTTGGTATACCAATTGGGAACTATATATGAAACGCTTGAAATCATGGGATTATAAAGGAATTATAAGGGAATCATGTGGGGATTATATGGGATATTATGGGAGTATAAGAGATTACGGTATAAGGGGGATAAACATGAATAAACCATGAATACACCGTCTAGCAGTTTTTTTTTAGGATTTCGCAACCATCCACAGGTGATAAATGGATGGGGCCCCCAACTGTTCGGAGAACTTAAGAGGTATGTTTTTGTTTGACCAAAATAAAATTCGGGTGTTGACCTGCAAACCTGCAAAGAAAGGGATCTGACCAGAGAAAAAATATGGACAAAAACAAAGGGACACGCAATGAAAACGGGTTGGTTTCTTCAAACTCTTCCATCTGGGGATGATGATCCCAACTTGACGACAATCATAATGCAACCACATGGCTGTTGGACAAGATCCTACCAGTGATCGACTAGAACTATCTAGACACTATAGCCCAAACTCTTTGGGTCCACACATGCAAAATCACTCTCTAAAGGTGGACGGCTTGTACGAAAAACAAACAAGGATTCTGAAGTGGGCTGGTGCTCGATTGGACTTATCATCCCATTTTTAGCCAGAGACAAACGGTTGTGCTTGTTCTACCGCGACTTTGGCTACCCATCCCCTTCTTTCAGTTTTTTTACACAGCTCCTGTATCGGCTTGACATTGGAAGCCACCACACCACCCCAAACAAAACAAGTCTCCAAACTTCGCCGCCCAGGGGCCGGTTTCCGTCGCCACCAGGCAGCACTGCTGGAATTCTTCTTGGTGAAGGTATAGGATGCGAAATCGATGGAGATCGCCTCGGTGGCTTCGAAAATCTTCGAAAGCCATGGTCGTTGTAGCAATTCGTCTGGCAGTTCTATGAAATGTAACGCAGTTCGTGTTGCATCTTGGGTAGTTGCCCTTTGGTGATCTATGCCCTCACTGACTCACGGTGTTTTTTGCCTGGAAAATCCCACCCATCAATCAACAGCCATGTTGTAATCGGAGGTGGACAGGGCGGGTTTGCTTTAAACAAGACACACGTGATTTCAATTGGCTAAATTCATCCAAGTTAACCATACATGGATGGCCCAGTGGATACTTTGGGAAGGGAAATCAGAAATCCTTGGGGCCCAATAACTTCGAATCCAGTTGCCAACCCACATCATATTTCCCAGACGCCTTATTTCCATCCAAGCTTCAATCAATATTCCTGAACCATACAAGCACATCAACATTGCTATCCAACTTAAGTTGCTGTCACAAAACAACGTGTGCACAGTGTACAACAAACAAGAGTCGCCACATTCGGCTGTCAAGGGGGTTAGATAAACAGGGAAACACTACATGTTATCCTCATATGTACTCTACAACAATATATTGTGTACACATATCACTTTAAGATACTTTAAGGATATAAAATCATTGAATAGAACTGCGTCTAACTATCTAACCATATATCTAAGTATATGCCCAATCACCAGGCCCCACGGATCGGATCAGCCCAGTGACCGTGGGAGCTTCTCCGCCCTTGTACAGCTCGCTCAAGGGCACCCCCATCAAGCCCGCCGCATCGTCATCACCGTTCAGGATCTTCATTACCAACGCCTGCTGTGATGGGAATGACCGGTGGCTTTTCGCACCATGAGAGGTGTGGGATGTTGACAGGGTGATTGGGTGATTGGGTGATTGGTTGAGGTTGGTAAAATAGTTGGAGATTCATTGTAAAGAGATAATTCTAGAGGTACAAACATGTAAATACAACATCCATGGCGAATTTTGGGTTCTGAGTAGACGATCAGTAAACCACCAAGCTATGGACCAATGCTACAACAACAGTTTACTTGGATGATCAGGGTCGTGACACTCAGGGATGGCAATAGGCATGTGTAGACGTTCCCATCGCAAAAAGTTGGGATTCTCACCGGGTGAGCTTAGGTTCAATAAAAATGACCAAAATCTTGGGATCCCAGGGCCCAGGGCATTTTGACAGACACACATGGATATAAAAAGCATTATATAAACACCTGCAAAAACACCAGGTTCCATGTGAAATTTAGGGGATGTATCTTCCAGAAAATCAATGTAGATATGGAAAACCCATGGCCTTTGCTAGGATATGATCCCTCAATGGTGGATTTTTCCGTAGCACTCAAGGAAACCATCAGAGAACCATCAGAGAACCCCAAGATCAAATTGCTGGCTACATTGGGTTAAAACCATACCATTGTATCACGATAAAACAGTAGCATCCTCATCATTAGACCTCATTAGATCACCATAGCATCACATAAACTATGATCTCCCGTATATCCCCACTTGATATGTCCATTAAAATCATGTAAGATCCCCATCAAATCACCATTCGAAATATCGTTCAAACAAAATCACCATTACAGTCCCAGTCAACCCATCAAAATCACCATCTCAAATAGTTCCTCAACAAAAAAACCGTGCCATATGGCAGTGTGTCAAAACCTTGTACCCCTGGTGAACATTAAAATACAGTAGCTGGTATTAATAGGTATTGATCCATAGCCATATCCTGCCATCCCTCCTGCAGGAACTCCGGCAGCTGCTGGTGGTACACCTCGCTGGGCACCTTTTTCGTCCACAGCTGCTCCAAGGAGGCCGTGACGCGGATCCAGGTCTCCCAATCCTTGAGCGATGGAGACATCTGGATGGATGGATTCTGCAGTTATGGCCTGAAATACCAGTTATGTATATATATAATATATATATATATATATATACAATGTATGATCCCATAGAAATAACCAGTCATAACTAATAGCCATGGCCATAACTTATAACTGTGATCATGGTGGATGAGAGATGATGAGAGGAAGCTTGGCTGACAGACTTTGAGCATTTTTTCCATGGATTCCAGGACCACACTGAGCGAAAAACATCTACTGGTTGGTGGTTTCAGCACCTCTGAAAAATATGAGTTCGTCAGTTGGGATGATTATTCCCAATATATGGAAAAATGTTCCAAACCACCAACCAGTCTATGTGATTTTGAGTTTTCGCGAAAAAAACTCTTAGCCCATTCCCTGATCAAACCTGTCGAGCATCCTGATCCGATCAAAGCATTATTGGGGTGGGGGTCGATTCCCCCTTTTTCTTAAGGAAAAACCTCCTCATAATGGACAACCTCAACATGACTTGAGCTTGTCTGAAAATGGAGTAACTGAGTATGCCCCCCAAATGCAAATTTTAATGGAGAAACTCGTGAAAATCCAGGGACCATCAGATCTCAAATCGAGCATCCAAGCGATAGTGATAGGGCGACATAAAGCAAGGTCTTCTCTCTAAACTGCCAGGAAGGCATTTGAAGTCCAAAGGCATCCACTGACCTGGTGCCGGCGATGGGATTTGACCAGCAAAAATGGTGGGTAAATATCCCAATATGTGATATGTTCAATATTATCTGGTTGGTGGTTTCAACCCCTCTGAAAACTATGAAAGTCAGTTGGGATGAGTATTCGCAATATACGGGAAAAAATGTTCCAAACCACCAACCAGTTCTTCATGATGGACATAAACGGAGATAAAATGGAGATGGAACCAACAAATAGGGGAGAAAATCATGGACATTACTTGGTATAAACCAAAGATTGGCCTAAAACCAATCTGTTCATGTCATTTTGACACCCTCGGCTCACCACCCCAACCTTCCCTCCTTGCCCCTCCTTGCCCAGCCACTTGCAGCGCTGGGGGTTGGATCGTGGGTGTACTGCAGCACCACCGTGACGCGGTGTTGGTTGATGAAACCAAAGACTCCCTGCAGGATCCAAACCCCAAAGTGGGAGTACCATCTGGTCATTGAACATAGCCATGGAAAACCCTTATAAATGGAGGTTTCTAGCTGGGAAAATCATCTATAAATGGGCCATTTTCCATGGGGATGTTAAATAACCAGAGGGTATACATATATATATATATATTATATATATATAGTGTGAGTGATTGCACTGACACTGCTGACGCCAATTCGTCATGTGTTTTTTTTTGTGAGTATACGCCATTGAAGAAGAGTTCAAATTCATTGTATACTGTATTCCTTTCATGTCTTTTTGCGCCATTGCCATGCTGTCTATTGACCCTTCCCCGGTTGGCCGAGGCTGAAATACTGCAAATGTTGGGAAATATAATCTCAGCAAAGCATGATGGAGGCATCAACAGGATCACAAACCTACATAATTGCAGCTGTACGAATGATACAAACGCACAAGAAAACAATATATACTTGAAAGATAACTTGCAGCACAACCGTATCAAAAGTATTCAAAAGTGCTATTTTTGTCTATCTTAGGACAGGGTCATATGGTTCAAGCCGCAATCCAACCTATTCGTTGGTCACTTTTTGTTTATTTTTGATACCTGATTCTCACTCACACCCAAATCTATAATTTTATAATGTCATTTCGGTATGTTTCAATTTTGTCGAACCAACACAAAGAGGCTTGCCCCCAGTGAAAAACACACCCAAAACCAGGCATCCGGCACCAAAAGCTTCCATCATCATGGTGCCCAGTCCATGGCAGTCCCCGCGCCTGTGAGTTCATCAAAAACCAATTGTCGTAGCTGTTGATCCATGGCGCAGGTCCATACAACTCCTCCCCGGGAAGCGATGGTTTAGAGTTTAGATTAGGCCCAAAGGAGGGAGAGCATCCTGGCAGGTGGCTCTTGGTGCTTGATTCTTTGATGGTTCGCGAGGGCAACAAAAATCATCCAATATTCATACATAAGCATACATACTGTGGATGGAAGAAATCCTGCATCACCTTGGATGGTTGAACCCCTATAAATATCTATAAATCGCATAAATCTATAAATAAGATAAATAATGGGATAAACCATCTATCAAGTGGTGCAGGAGTTCTTCCATCCAGAGTTTCACATTTTTTGTTCACTGATTTTGACTCATTTCCCACAGCTCTTCAGTGGACGAGGGAGCCCTGTTGGTCCTTGATGGGGTCTTTGGACTTGTACACCATGACCATCACAAGCAGTACATTGGCACACCAGCGCAGCAGTCCATAACCTTGGGAACCCACCACCGTCAGCAAACCATGGAATGGATTGGAATAGAGCAACTCCAATGCAAGTACTATACTTGTGTGACAACAATTAGTTATTCCAATAGTATTCCACTCATGAGTATTCCAATACCTATTCTAATACTACAAGTCATGAGCATTCTAATTGTTATATGTGTTCAATTGATTTATGATGGTTCATGATGGTTCATCTGTGATGACACATCCTGGCCCAGCGGGTCTTCGGGTGTAAACCATGTGATCACCTTGGCCCCTTACGACTGCGCATCCAGGACCGGAACCACGCTGCAAGAAACCCTCTTGTTGGGTAACTAGCTACGTGTATAATGTTACAACAATGCTTGCTAATGCTGGCATCCCTGTTGTATCCTGTTGTTGATTTTTTTTGAACTCTTCACCACCAAAATAAAAACCCACACGACAACATGGTTTGGGAAAATTGGGAAAACTGTTTTTCCTCTTGGAAATGCAGAATTTGATTCCATCAAGAATTGGGTTTTTAAACTGTGATCTCATTTAAACTATGATGAAACCATATTAAACCACAATGTCTCAATCACAAGTTTTATATTAAACTACATTAAAACCATAGTAATATGATACCACCTGTTTTTTTTCCAGGGCAGGGGTCCCATCTGCGACCAGTGACCTCCCTTCAGCACCTTCTTGGCTCCGATCGCCTCCTCAGTGGCGACTGCGCCAGCGTCCTCCACGCATCGCCGCAGGCGCGACTTCAGGGGCCACGGCACCAGGAGGAGCAGAAAGGCGTCATCCAACCTGGGACCACAAGGGATGGTGGTTCCCCAGTGGCTGCAGGATGAAAAAATTGCATAATTTTAAGCTGGTTTCATTTTTTGTGTCATGTGGGACGATGGGCCCTGTACGGTTTGGAATCATTGTAGACTAAGAAAGTTAGAACCCCCCTGAACATTGGTGTCATTTATCCTCACTGCTGCAAGGAGGGGCCTTTTTGTGCTACCTGGGTGTTTGTCTTGACATGTTTCGCGGGGATCATCTCCATTACACTGTGGGAACTTCAAAAAACCGGCGCCAAACGTGCGGAGGTTTCCATCATGAAACACCGCAGAAATTGGATGAGCTTCCTAGAATGCCATCAGAAGCCACAAGACACGGTGAGGGAATGAACGCCTCCCTTTGATGGCATAAATGCATCGTTTTGTGTATGTTTTGTCTCTGATGAAAAGGTGCATCGGAAACAGTGGATAATTAAACAAAATTGTCGAAACTACTTGCTGACATCATGCAAAAACAGTTCAACTCAGTTTAACTCATCACAACTTCTCGAAGTTGGGCTATAATACCAGAACATAGCTTCCAGTGCATCCAGTATGCATGGCTTACTCCAGTGGAACCACCCCAAAAACGTTGTTTCAACTGGATTACTCCTGTTCGAATGCTCCGCTCAGAAGTGTGCTGACTTGATAATGTTGATATGTGGACGGCCAGCATATAAACACATATAATATAAGTAAGTATATATATATATATATGTATATATATATATATATATATATTGTGTTGTACGTATTTTGTACGTATATGTTAATCTATCTATAAAACAAATTGACACATATGTATTGGCATGCATACTGACATACCCTGACATATCCAATCATCAACAGCCCCTTTCACCCCCTGGGGGCCCCTGTTGAAACACCTTCACCAAGGAACATGGAGATGCACGGCAAGGCTCCGATGAAATTGATCCAGGCATAGTTGCCCGTGCCCACCTCAGATCCAGGGGACGAACTGGGACAGCCACTTTTCTCCATGGTACCAGAAAACCGGTAAGGTCAAAAGTTGGAATATCGTGGAAATTCATGGACTGTAGAACCTAAACTGGTACCTGATAACCTGATAGTGGTTCATATTCAAGAATCATTTCTAGAACTATCAGGATGTTCGGGGGGAAACAAAGGGCACCAGCATTTTTTTGGTTGGTGAATGTATGTTTGAACCATTGCCAACAATCAAAGAGAAACGATAACGTCGGAAGATCTGCTCGTGTTTAGCCCATATAAACTCATACAAATTCGACTTTGGGGGTGGGGTGGGGTTCATTTTCAGACCCAAACCCATAGGATCCATGTATGGTATATATGGTAACATTTACCATCAATATACCCCCAATGCTAGCATATATACCATACATGGATCCTATGGGAAATAAAAAGTTGGTTTAGTTGAGACCTGGACACATTCATCAACGTCCAAGGCGCAATCCCGGCTTGAAAGATGATCTCCAGCAGCCCCGCCAACAGGCGACAGCAGCGCAAGGGCACCAGCATGGCAAAGGGAAGCACCAGTTGTTCCACGAAGGTCAAGGCCACCTGTGGCTGTGCAGCACATGTTTCAATACATGTGTTTCAGCAAATAGAGCATATAGAATAAAAAATGTGATGTGATACCTTAATACCTTACAAACACCAAAAAAAATACAGTATGGTTTCGTCTGTCGAGGCGGGGAATGATCTCCCTGGTGATGCAAAGCCATGGGATAATATGCAGAAAGTGAAGCAACAATTAACGGCTATCAAGCTGTCATTCCTCACCTCAGCCAGTTGATAGTGAAGGGAAACATCGCCCCCAAAAAAAGATAGAATATATAGTTGGCGAATGCTTTAATCAATCTTCTCCTGCCATGTTCGTGGTGGTGCTTTTGGTTTACCTGGTTTACCCTTGGAGATTCGCCCAAGCTTTGCGATGGCCTTGGGTCGTGCCAAAGAAAATCCAGCTTTCAGCTAGTTTTGTCCCTCAACTGTTTCTCCATGAGTTACTTTTTGGGGTGATAAGAACTATGTGCAACCATTTTCACCACAAACGGTGATGCGGTGATGACCAAGAAATGTAGGACCCCCAAGGATTGTCATCCTCCCCACCTAGCCAACCTAGCCTCCATCCGGTGAAAGCTGTCAGGGAGATGATGCATGTACCACGACAGTGGGTTGGGGATGGGCTGCGTGAAGTAGTGCGTGGTGGTGCACGTGAGTTTCCGCCAGCATGCGCTGGAATTCCGGCCCACCTGGCAACAAGACTGGATCATGTTGGACCCTGTGAGGTTCCCAAAAAATTGCCTGCGGGCCTTGAAAACTGTGGTTATAGCAGTGCTCCAAATCCTCTACTTTCATCCCCCTAGAACCTCCGAGCACGCAGATTTCGGTCAGTGATCCAGATTTCTAACCGAAACCTAAAAGATCAGAAAGTAAATCTGAGCGTTCTTGACATGACACCAAATTTGCATTGTCTTGTTCAGTGCCGGCGTCGTTTTTTTGTGTGTTCGCATTGCGTTTCTCTAAGTGACTCAGAGTCATGATTCTGGCACACAGCTTTTTTCTAAGTGCTTCAGATTTCTAAGTGCACGCAAAAAACAGACTGTGATCAAGGTTCCAGTCCATTATATAATGTTGGTTCATAGGGATTCCCATTAGATATATATATATATATATATATGTATACAGGTCCCATTAGTTCCAAGAAAGTACAGTAGGTAGTTTGTTTCCAACAACAATAACTCATCAACCAGGGTTTTGCTCATTGCTCAATGTCAAAACCTTTTTTTCGCAACTTTACCTGATGCGTGCCTTGTAGTTCATGAGGCAACCCAGTCAAGTGCAAGTGGCATCTTGCCATCATGCTGAATTTTGTGTTCACATTCCGAAACGTATATATAAGGTAATATAAAGGTTTCCTAAGTCAGGTACCATAACTTAGTATATTGAAACAACTATAGTGACTTGGACAGGCATTCTCCAGGACTCAAGAAACACCCCGTAATCATCCATGTCATTTTCGGATTTTCCATTCTAAACCATCCTTACATTGGAGTACCCCCATTTTCGGAACGCCCCCATATCAAAAAGAAGGCCCAACGACTCGGCAACATAGCCCCCCCAAAAAAACGCCCACCTTGGACATGCCAGCACCAAGCAGCAATCGAAAGGCGCACCATCGAATCAACCACAAGACTAATTTGGAGGGTGGCGTCCAACTACCTTAGACCACCACATTTACCAGTTGTAAATTGTTATAACTGGTGATAAATGGGGTTGTCAGTCCGTGAGTGGGATTATAACTGATTCTATATGGACTTATTAACTTGCAAAGGGCCATAACTATGGGATAACCGTAGGAGGGCCTGGATGTGGATGTTCCCTTTGAAAATCTCGGAAACTGGTTTCAGCTCAAAAGAATGACTGCTGACATTGAGGAATGGATCATCCCTGAGGCACATATCATAGAGTTTACAAGTCATTAGGAATCGAGCATTAATGAACAATACATAACAATACTAATCTCAATGCAAAACTAATCACTTCAGGCCAAAGTGGCAAGAAACTTCTCAAAAACGTGTTCTTTTTAAGTTGCCCGTTCGACATTTTCGTACAGCCGTTGCCAGGACAAGCCTCCAGCCAGCCTTTGCCCAGTGGCTGAAGCGCGTCCCGACAAGGGCACAGGAACATCACCAGGAAAGCCACTTCGCAGGTGAGCCATTCCCATCCATAGCTGAAGGTGAAGGGAGCCTGACAGCTGTGTCAGGCTGCATTTGACCCATGGAAATTCCGGGCTGTAAAAAAAAGCAACGCGAAACATATCTGGTTGGTGGTATACCTACCCCTCTGAAAAAATATGAAAGTCAGTTGGGATTATGACATTCCCAATATATGGAAAAATAAAACATGTTCCAAAATACCAACCAGCCATGGAGTTGGGATTGGGTGGTCATCCACAATGGAACTATGGCAAGGTATTCCATTGGATTCGATCCATGTATGGCATTCTGAATGGGGTAATGATTGTTGACATGCCAAGCACCATGGATAATCGTGGCTATCAAAACTTGTGCTTCACACAGTCATGGTGTCTATCTCCACAGTCATGTTTTTTCCAGATTTGCGTCTCCTTTCTGCCTTCTTGCCTTCCATCCTGTTCTATTGTTGGCATATGTTCCTCTTATGCCTTTTCGTGTTTCTCTTGATGCATTTGCATTTGTTCTGGCTGTGGCTTAAATGCGGCTTAAACATGTATATAATCGTGTGGTACCTATATAAAATTATATGTGTATATATAATTATATATATATATCCATGTTTTAGGTTGCTATCAAATCTATCAACTATCCAGAAGAGAGATGACCACATCATCCCAGCTGTCCGATCTCCTGCAGGTTGATGATGGAGAGGTAGGCGGCCCACAGAAATGCCACGAAGAAACAGCTCTGATATTTGCCCACCATCAGTTGTACCGAGAAGCTTACGCCCAGCCAGCTGACTAGCCTCAACACTTGTTCAACAACCAACACGACGAATCGAAGAACACAAGGAAGTACATCGTAGTGGCATGTTCACCTACTCGTTTATAATTAATGGAATAGAGGGAAAAAAACGATGAACTGAACTATGGATGGTATTACGGTATAACTCCAACTGATTTGGGGGAGCTTCCCTCTATACTCAGCAATCATTTGAAAATTGGAAACTAGATATACATGGGATATCTCCACTTATTAGCAATATCTTTCAATATCTGACATTGACTATCTATCTACAGTATCTATCTTATATAAATAATCTATAATTTTATCTAATTTGATCTAATCTAATCCAATCTAATCTAGCTATCTGCTTATTTATAGTCAGTATTACTCTCTGGATCTCCCTGGGACGTTCCGACTTGGCAACCAGTCACTCCAGCTGCCAGTCTCCATAGCCCAGCCCGATCACGTCGTTGAACAAGGGCGTGGGGCGACGGGAGCGACCCGGCAACGGGGAGAGGCCCAAGGAGCCCCAAAGGGCGCGATGTTGGACCTAAGCTGGGCCCCCGCTGGGCTGTTGAGAGCTGAAACCGACCAATTGGTAGATGGCGAAACTCCGTAGTTTTTTCTCGTGAAAATCCCATCCCATTGTGTACAAATATTTCAAAAGACAGGCTAACACTTGTTTGATTGTGAGGTAGACATTTGATTTGATACATGAATTTCGACACTATTCATGGGCAATGTAGCAAACACCTTAAGGTTGATAGAGATACTCGACTCTACTGGAGATGTTGAGCACCAGATCATGGGAATGACAGGGTCACACGTTCAACAACTCCCCAAATGTTTTCTTGGGTGTGTTTTTTTTACCTACACCTATAGGGATGAAGTGGATGTTTGTGATCCCAAATGGATGTCAGCATCATGGAAGCTGAATGATGCTGATACTGATGATACGCTTATTTTGCAATTTGATAAATTCATTGTTGTTAATAGCGATTCTTTAAATCTCCTCAAAATCCCTTACAGTAAATCTCATTATATCACCATATTGTTGCCTATATCCCCTCAATATCCCAGGGTTTTGTACACCTGCCATCCGCCAAGAATCAGCTGATACCAGGAAACCGCAGAAGAAACACAGGCCCATGCCTGACACAGAGATGGATTCTTGGAAACTAGAAACCGCGTTGATTCCAAGCCTAATTCTAGAGGCGTTTTGTTGGTAACTAAAGTCATCAATATATTTATTTCAACTGTTTCTTGATGGTGACCGAACCAACAATCTTATCTAAAATACACTGATCCTTCAAACATTATTATAACTACCTGACAGTACTCAAACAAATGTCAACATTAGTAACATTCAATAACATTACAAGTGCTCATAAGCAACAAAACCTTAAAAGAACACACACACAGGTAGTAACGTCAATATTTTTTTTGGGTTAGAGTATACACCCCTCCCCTGCCCAAATCCACATTGCTTTTCCCACCTCTTAGCAGCAAATCCCGGGTGATCCACCAACTTTCCCTCAGCTCCACCGACGTCGAAGACTTTGCCGGTGCCATCGCTAGCGCCAGCGGCGTCACGGTGGCGCAGCAGGCAGCGGCCAAGAGCGGTGCAGCGTCCAACCAGTCGCTGAGGGAGAACTCGGTCGCCTGGATTTCATGGGGAGGTCAGGAAGAACATGGTATGTATAATTATATAAACAGGGGGGGTACCATATATATATATATATAGTACGTATAACTATATACACATCAACAAATGTTCACTATATTTTGTACTCTTACAGAACCCATGGACATCCGGATTCAACAAAACCTGGAGGTACCCTCGAATCCATGGGTCTTCTCCGGAACATCTCTATATTCTATGGAGTACCAGAAGCGATCAAAACATCCGGCCGCAACTCCGGGTCACTTTTTCTTGAACTGTATTAATGACCTTTAATATCCATTAACAACCAAATTAATAATTATAACCTTGTATATTTTGACCTAATTCATATACAGTTCTAATTTGTGAACGAGCTATGCCCGTGTTTGTTGGGTCATATCAAAACTTGCGCTGGTTATCTAAAACATGGAAAAGCTTTAAACACTAAACACGACTTCTTGAGCAGGATCAATACTCTTTGAAAGGAAAAAACAATAGGTCCATTCGCAGCTACCCTTTGACAAATTGACATAGCTATGGAAAGCCATCATGTCTATCCATTTCTACTAGGCAAGTCACAAGTACCCTCTGGTAATTTAACGTAGCTATGGAAAATCACCATTTTCAATGGGAAAATCCACTATAAATTGCCATTTTCAATAGCTATGTTGGTTTACCAGAGGGTAAATGGGCCATTTTCCAAAACAATGTTCTGTTACAGTAATTATTTCCCCAACTTCGGTTGAATCCGCGCCTGCTGCCAACTCGCTGGGAACTTCGCCTTGCTGAGGCTGTGGGCTGAAAGTTTCAGCAGCTGGGGTATTTCCACCTTCCAGAAACTCAGATAGGCCGCCTCAGCCAAACAAAATAAGCAGCTGGCGACCGGATGGAAAACCAATAGTATTCCTTCGAAGCATACTAAAGATTTAAAATTCAAATGTTTGTTCCTGATCATTCTGGCGGTGCCCGTATTCCCATGTATTTGCCAAAGATGTTTAATTAAAAGTTTCACATTAAGCCGAAACCAAATGGATAAACTGTGGAATGAGAACAAAAACCCACATGGGCCATGTTTGGATTCCTTGTTACATTTTTGCAGAGCTTAAATGTCCTGCAACATATCCATGGGATGGGTAGCGAAGGTATGTCGTTGCGATCATGATCTATTGTATCATACTCCCAAACCAATAGTCTTCAACTTAGCTGGATGTCGTTCAAAGATTGTGATTATGGTCAAGATTATTTATTACGATTATGTACTAAAAAGTTCTTTCTGATGATTTGATTCTGGTTACCTTCTAGTAAACTAACATAACTATGGAAAATCACCATGTTTAATGGGTAAACCAACTATTTCTATAACCATTTTCAATAGCTTTTTGTTTGTTTACCAGAGGGTACACATGGAGAAACATTGGATCAGCAAATATAAACCACCAACGACCCAACCATCCGAAAAGTTGGGCTGGGCATTTCTTTCGGTGTTTCACGTGTGTCTTTTGTTCAAGGTGTAATGGTCTAACTGCCAATACAACAGAATAAAACATTCCATTCTTAAATATCCCAATTAATCATATCTTAATATATTCATATATATATATATATATCCTTCTTACTCAATTTTTGTTGCTGATTGATGTTGATGAATATGCCTTGAAGTATGCCGCATTCAGCCAGGCCCATCTTGTAGCCAAGCGGCCCAAGCATCTGCCGGGACTTGACGCAGAAAATCCTTCAACTGCTCCAGTGATCCCAGCAGTTCAGACGTCAGCAGATATGATGCCATCATGCTATGCAGGCTGTGGGGATTACCAGCAAGGCATGTTTAACTCTATCCCAAACAAACAAATCGATTTAAACTGCGTGGCTGGAAAATATGAAGATGCGGATTTCAAATTCTCTGAGCCATGCAGCATCAAAATCTGCTTCCATTCCCTTTTGAAAATGGCTATGTGTCCTTGTCTCAATGGATATACGTTGTTCTACGACGAATCAATGCGCCGTGGACATACGCCCGGTGATTCAAGGCTAAAATCTACGGCGAAATCTGACAAGCTATCGGCTGATATTTCATAGTGATTTTAATTCCAAGGGGAATTTGATTTAAAGGGGTTTTATAGTGATGTAATGGGGTATTATGTGAGCTTACCTTTCTGAAGATATCTCCTGAACTTCATTGGGAATATGTGTGTCTATCTTTCTGGAGACTTCATTTGGCATTCATTACTTTTCAATCTTTCTGCTTTGCTGACTTTATACAATTTGATTTGTAAGATTGGAGACCACTATACCAGCGGATAGTAGTGGATACATGATCAATACTACTTTGATTCAATGCCTTTCAGTCTAGCATCGTAGATCTATAGTAGTTGCTCATGATCCACCACGAAGAAAAACTATTCAAAATCAAAGGATTCAAAATTACCCTAAACCCAAAAAATAAAGACCTGGAACAAAATCCAATGAAATTCCATAATGAGATCCACTATTTTCAGATCTTTTCCTTGGAAAACCACGGTTTTTCCAAGGGCCGAGAAAGCCATATCTTTCGGTCGGCAAACCTGGGCTCCAAACGTTGGGTAAGCAGCTGTGATTCACGAAGACCTTGGTGCCATCAGAGGTGGGACTTCAGCCATTAACAGGCTAGGTTTATACCATAGGTAGGAATATGGGAAAATCAAGAAAATCAAAGGAAAGCCATCAGCCATAGGAACATACCTTAGCAGGCTGGGAAAGACCACAGGAAAATCAATGGGAAATATAGGAAATCTCCGAAATACTGGTGGTTTAGTAACTGGGATTCCACGTGGAATCCAGCCATGGTCGATTTTCCAGTAGGCCATGGTGGAGGCCTCCCTTACTCCCAAAACCCCAACGGCATTGGAGTTGCCATCGCTACAGGTCTACATAACTTTTAATCAACTAGCAAAAGGAGAAAACAACCTGTGATACCATATTAGGGTATGGGGATAGGAAATTGGCCACACGCAAAGTTTTGGGTATGATTGGGATATCAATATGATACCCCACAGGGACTGCTGATGGAGACGTCAAACAAATGCAACTTGGGATTTTCAAAACACCAGAGGCTGTGATACCAGATGGACCATGATCTACCAGGGCATCTAGTGGCTGTCCAGGGCATCTACGTCACGATATGACAATTCCACATGCACTAGGCCAGGTGCTCAGGCTTCGGGAAGCTGAAGAAACGACACCAAAGTGCAGCTTGGCGAATAACCCTGGTCAATTTGTAACCCAAAAAATGGGGGATTTGCTGAAGCAACCACCCAAAAAATGACAACACATTCTCTTAATCATCCTTAATCGATTCCCTAAGTAGTGGATTTGCCAGTGGGAACATTGAACATTATCGAAGGAAGTTTAGAAGTCAAACTTCCGACAATATGGACAGATGAAAAGCAGAGCAGGGCAGAGGCAGAGAGAAGAGAAAGATTGGAAGAGAGAAGAGTAGAAGAGAAAGAGTCAGAAG
>Ga0126342_10001333_pt1 | contig 34178 bp, 27 predicted proteins | sample Cyp1metagenome_FD_92528 | JGI IMG/M metagenome (GOLD analysis project Ga0126342, IMG submission 92528) | Coral microbial communities from Lord Howe Island, Old Settlement Bay, Australia - Cyphastrea 1 metagenome | ecosystem: Host-associated > Invertebrates > Cnidaria > Coral ...
CCAGTCCCGCAACGTTTTTGCCTACCTCGTTCTCGGGGTGTTCCTACCTCGTTTTACAAGCTAAATATGATGTTTTTGACAAACCGGGGTACGCCCGAATACTACTTTCCATATACGCAAATATACTTTCCATATATATATAAATAGAGTATGTGTACAGATCTGTACTCGGAAAGAGAGGGAGAGAGATAGAGACCCCTTCCTTGAAACGTCTCCAGTCTCCAGGATGACTTTCCAAGTCGAAAATCACCGCAATCTCTGAGCCCTCGGAGCCCTCGGAGCCCGGGCTGTGTCAAGCCGAAGTCACAAATCTTGGCATTGTAAATGCGGTCCAGGACGATGTTAAGCCTTAGGACAGTTTTTCAAGTGAGGACTTATATGGACTTATCAAAGCACCTGTTTTCCACCTGAGCACAGCACGATTTCAAGTCACGGTGCACGACTGGGGGAGAACGACCGTGCAAGAAGTCGACCCCTTCGCAAACCTCAGCACTGAGGCTGATCTCTTGCTGTCCTCTTTGAGCATACTGAAAAACTGACAACATTGGAAATCATTAGGCACATTCGGCTTGTCTGAAAATAAGCTACACCAACAAATATGATGGTTGATCATCATGTTTCCCATATTTTTCCTATTACATAAATAAAGTGGTGGTATTGCTGTAGTATCCCCTATTAAAATGGACACCAATTGGCATTCTGCGGAATGATTCTGCCTGGAGGGCCATCTTGGATTGCGTTGCCAAGGTCAATGGAGTCCTTGCCTTGCAGAGATGACCCGCAAAACCAAGCTGATTCAAGAGATCAGCAACACATTACCATGTTACCTGTTGACAGTACCACTATGTGCCACTCAAACCAGGTGTTTTTTTTAATATTTTTAAATAAACTAGCAGTAAACTGATAATCCAGAACCTGTGCCCAGAAGACCAGCCACAACGTTTTCATGCAACGAAGGCGGCTGGACATCAGTGATAAGCTGCCTTGTGAAGCAAATGATGCAAAGAACCTCCAGCCATGAACCTTGCGTCTGCAGCAAATTTCCAAATCTCATTGGCTGCTGGCTCAGTTGCGATGGCTGGGCTTTGGATCAGTAAATGGGATCACCTTTTTCTCAGAGCATGTTCAAGCCTTTTGGTACAAATCAGAATCTTACTGGCAGCCTGGCAGCATTCTGCTGGCAGAAAATGATCCGAGAAGATTGGGGCTCAGAGAAGTAGTTTCTCGACCGCTTTCTCTGCGCAATAATGCTAGATAAGGTATCAGAAAGCAGCATGGTGGAAGGGGCGAGTATGGTGGTTACTGCTCACAATATCTCCTTCATGTTTTTCGCCCCGTTTGCCAACCATGTGCTCTCTCTCTGATTCGGAGTAACATGTTCATTTAGATGGCGAACATGTTCTTCAACAAATTCAAATTCTGATGTAGCCACCACTGAAGGACATCAAGGGAACAGACTGATCTGACTCCTCAATGAATTCAGTTTGGTCTACACAATGCCAACAAGAGGGGCAGTTCCTCGAAGAGCTTCTGGAGAGCCATTCGTCAATGCAAAAGGCATGGAACTGGGCGGGGTCGTCAACAAAAACAACCAGGGGTTAAAATGGGGATAGAAGTGGATGGAAATGGCATCGTCTAAATACTGCCACGTGAAGGGGTTTCGGATAAATCAATATAAATCATATCTACGTATATTATGTATATATTTATTTATAATGTGTATGTGTAGTATTCGAAGTGTTATACTTGTGTAAATAAATTAATTATATGCATTACAGTAGTGCAGTAAATTATGAGAGTCATTTCCAGCTGTATAAGGCATCTTCATGCGTTGATCTGTGCTGCGAATCCAAACGTGTGTAGATCCAAGCACTCTAAAACTCAGCGGTACACCGTGATCAATTCTGCGTACAAAGAGTAAATGTCACTTCACAAACCCCAATGCCAAACATATCAAACATGTTCACTTGGCATTGTACACGGCATTATTTTAACATATTATTTTAACAAGGGATAATGGCCGTTCTTAGACCTGGAATTCGGAATTGTCGTGCTTTCAGTTCATCCTGAACTGGCTAGATGGATTTTGACCTTAAGTCATTCATGGGGGGATAACGGATAACCCTACACAACCGCATATGCAACTTGGCGATCCAAAGTTCAAGCAGGGCCAGGCCTTGTGAAGGCAGGGTAGGACGCAAAGTGCTTCGCCTTCTCGAAATTCTTCTTGGCAAACACTGCAGTCCTCATGACATGCTGCTGTCACCACACTTTGGCGAATGCTTCAAACATTCACGGGCAGCTCAAACAAAATATTGGAGAGAAACATAGAGAAACGGCATCTCCATGCTTTGCAGGACTTGCCTCAAGAGTCATGCTACACGACAAACATGAATCATCGTGAATCAACATAATCAACTCGGGGTGGCCGGGTTTGCAATGACTCTGTCTGCAAGTTCAAAGTTAACGCACCACAACTGTCCTTGTTGCTGCTGTCCATGCTGGAACGGTAGATGATAGTGACCATCCTGGTCGCCATGAGTGTGCATTATTTCAGCACAACAAGCAGGGCAAGGAAGGGCCTGGCCTGTCAGTGTGGTGGGGCACCACATGCTGCCCCCTTCCTGACACCCGAGATGACCCGAGATGACCCGAGATGACCCGAGATGACCCGAGATGACCCGAGATCACCCGAGATCACCCGAGGCCAAGACATCGTGACTTGGAGATTGAGACACGTCATGAGTCTGTCTGAAAGTGCCGTAAAAATATTTTGGTAGGTAGTGATGATTCAATGGTGGACGTTGGGGTACCCTAATTTTTAGACCAACCCATATCTTTTACTTTTGTAGCACCACAGAATACCATCACTGAAGTCATTGCAACCCAAAATTAACAAATGTTATCAATAATCAAGACAGAATTACGGTGAAGACAGTACCTCTTGCAGATCATAGAGGCCAAAGAAAAAAACCACGCATAAAGGGGTCCAAGGCCGTGACCATCTCGCATCTCGTAGGGGGTTCGACCAAAGTTGTTCCGCAAATACGGATTTGCTTTGAACTTCCTGGGCCAGAAAACAATTCAAACTTTGGGATATATGTTTGCATCATGGTTTCAGGAAATTTCAGGAAATGATGGGAGGGATTGAGTGAGCGGCAGTGAATCCACAGGAATATCTGCAAGTGGCCGATTTCAAATACAATAAACTAGTACAGGAATCTCAAAAATTCTCAAATTGTTCTGGAAGTTGACTTGGGAGACCAATTTGCCTACTTGGAGTTTCCCCAAATCTTTACCCAGCATGGAACTAGAATGACAAAGTCCTAGCACTTATGATATCTTATGACATCAAGGATGCATAAATCATCATAAATCCAGATCCCAATCGAAGGAATGCCCAAATCTGAAGGCCAGGGTCAAGAGAATCTGCGCAGACTCTGGGCGATCAACGTCAACGGCAAAATGAAGAGGTGTACTACCTGCTGCAGCTGCTGCAGCTGGCATCCCCCTGAATTTTGGTCCATTTGCAGACTGGGAATTGCATGAACTGGGACCCTATCCAAACACATCAAGCATAGTGGATCATAGTATTCATACTGGTACATTGCTACATTATGGTACATGAAATCCGCCGACCCCTGCCTACCTTTGGCCTAGGTCACCGCAGGTGTGCGGCATTGCTGCGCGCAGGCCTTTCCATTTACTTTGCTTCTCTTCGCCCGTCCAAACTGGTAGGTTCCACTAGGGCCTCCTTGCACCGCCTCCGGGGCTCCAAGCTGCTATTGCCCCACCTTCCCCAGCCTTCAAGCTGCCCGGTCAGGTATCTATTAGCGGTATCGAAACTGCCGTTTGGCAGTTGTGGTTCTACTAGGTTTTCACTAGGCCCTCCTTTCTACGTTCTACTAGGGCCAACCCTTGCCCCACCTTCCTAAGCCTTCCAAGCTGCTAGGTTCTACTAAGGCCTTTTCGCACCACCTTATCCAGCCTTCCGAGCTGCCCGGTCATGTATCTATTCGGGGTTTGGGTCTACTAGGCCCAGCCCTTGCCCCAATTTCTTAAGCCTTTCAAGCTGCTAGGTTGTATACTCCAAGCTGCCCGGTCATGTCTCTTCGAAGCTGCCGTTTGGCACTTTCCGTTGCCGTACTAGGGCCTCCTTGCTAGGTTCTACCAGGGCCTTTTGCACCACCTTCTCCAACCTTCCAAGCTGCCCGGTCATGTATCTATTCGGGGTTTGGTTCTACCCCACTTTCTTACGCCTTCCAAGCTGCTAAGTTGCCCGGTCATGTCTCGATTAAGGGTTTTCGAAACTGCCATTTGGCACTTTTTGTTCTACTAGGGCCAACCGATGCCCCACTACTCGACCTCCTTGCCCCATCTTCTTCCAAGCTGCAAGGTTGTACTAGTCTCCTTCCCCACCTTCTCAAGCCTCCAAGCTGCTAGGTTCTTCGGTGCCCCCACCTTCTGAAGCCTCCCAAGCCAATGTTCTCAAGCCTTCCAAGCGGCTAGGTTCTACTCCAAGCTGCCCGGTCATGTTTCTATTAAGGGTTTCGAAACTACCGTTTGGCACTTTTGGTTCTACTAGGGCCAACCGCTGCCCCACCTTCTTAAGCCTTCCAAGCTGCTAGGTTTTACTAAGGCCTCCTTGCCCAACTTCAGCCTTCCAAGCTGCCCGGTCATACATGTATTTATTGATGGTTTCGTTTGGCAGTTTTGGTTCTACTAGGGCCGCCCTTGCCCCGCCTTCTTAAGCCTTCCAAGCTGCTAGGGTCCACTCCAAGCTGCCCGGTCATGTATCTTTGAAGGGTTTCGAAACTGCAGTTTGGCACCGCCGTCTGAAGCCTTCCAAGCTGCTGGATTCTACTAGCGCCTCCTTGCCCCACCATCTGAAGCGTTCCAAGGCCTTGCCCCACTTTCTTTGGCCTTCCAAGCTGCTAGGTTCTACTCCAAGCTGCCCGGTCATGTCTCTCTTAAGGGTTTCGAAACTGCCGTTTGGCACTCTTGGTTCTACTAGGGCGAACCCTTTGCCCCACCTTCTTAAGCCTGCCAAGCTGCTAGGTTTGCTGGGGCCTCCTCGCCCCACTTTCTCCGGCCTTTCTAGTGCTGTTTGGCAGTTTTCGCTCTACTAGGGCCAACCGGCCCCACTTTCTTCGGCGCTCGTATGGTTCTGCTAGGGCCCTCCTTGCCCCAAGCAGCTAAGTTGTGCTAGCGCGTCCTTTCCCCACCTTCTCAAGCCTCCAAGCTCTATTAAGGGTTTCGAAACTGCCGTTTGGCACTTTTGGTTCTACAAGGGCCTCCTTGCCCTACCTTCTCCAGCCTTCCAAGCTGCCCGGTCATGTATATATTTATTCGTCACTGATGGCGGCATTGAAGCTGCTCACTCAGCCTCTACGATGGTCGGACTGCATTGAACCCGACGGCTGCATGCAGTAAAACAAAATCCCAAAATTCCCAAACTTGCCCTTTAACAGGGGGTCGGCGGCACCCGGTTGTCAGCTCCAAGCCTTGATCATTTGTCACGTTTGGATTGATTCCTTGGATCCCAAATGATTTTTGGGTCTCAGCACCGCAAATCAGCTTGCACGATATTGCACAATCTCTCGCCTCTATCCAGCACAAAAACAACAAACACAGGGATGCAAGATGATGCAAGTGTCCTGTCTCCAGCAGCATCCTCATGATGTTCGTATTCCCACGTAGGGCTGCAATGTGCAAGATGGACCTCAATCGCCGTGGACCGTTGCTTTGCAGAGAAACGAAGTGTCCCAGCACTAGCTCAGTGAGAAAATGTGTTGAATAACATTCAGACATGACCAACTCTTAATCTCCTGAGATCTGATTTGGTAACCTCAATCCGCTTCGGTTTACTATGTTATACTATGTTTACTGAATTTGGAAACCCGCAACTGAGTGAACGACAAAGCAATACGCGTGTCTTGTCCCGCATCTCCATCTTCACCGCTTCCGATCATGGCAGTGAGACCTGCCTGATGTGGCCTGTCTGGCTGCAGTGATCGCGGGCCAAGGTGCGTGTTTCTGGAAACAAACTAAGGACGAAGATGGATGTTGGATTTGGTGGTCCTATTGATAGATGTACAGAAAGACTGTGAAGACTGTGAAGATACAAGAAGAATACCAAAAGCACTAAGACATACTAAGACACTAAGACCGAACCAAATGTTGCCAGCAGTTTTACAGAATTGGTTTGATCTGGACGCCAATGGCTTCAGGGTCAGTTGGCCTAAGGCTCTGACAAATGTGGCCACAAGTGTTCGCGAACAGATTTGGCACTCACACAGCGCAGCCAGCGCTTCACGGCTGCCTCATCAGACCTTCGGACCAAGGCTTTCAAATCCACCTGTGGCGAGGGCAAAATGGGCAAACACTCTTTGTTTATCTTTGTCTGGAGTTTGGAGAAACCTGCTGTAGCGCCTGTGTGGCAAAGTCAAAGTCCGTCATGTTGTCGTAGCTCACCTGCTCCTCGAGTCTCATGCTGACAAGGATCTAGACTGGATCTAGATGGGATGAGAATCGATGAAAATTGTGGAGCTAGAAACAGGATGAAAATTGTGGAGAGTTCACACCTGTTTGGCTGGCAACGATACCTAGCGATCGTATTCCAGGGATTTCTGGGGCTCCTCTTCAGCTCGTTCAGCTGCATGCTCTTCTTTCGGTGCTGGTGGAATCTCGGCCTGTGACAAACTGCAAGCAGGAGAAGGCTGGGTTGGAGGCTAAGAACATCGTGTCTTACCATGTCTTTACTATCTCTCAGGCACTGGCTGCAACCTCCTGGTCAAGATCCTCAACCTGGAAAAGGCTTGCGCGGTCGAAGGTCAGTTGAAATGCGTTGCGTTTAATCGATGCTTGATGATTACTGTGAATCCATCAAAAAGGGACAAATGACAGGATCAGGTCTTCTCTAAAATGCTATGTGTCCACAAACGCAGTATGGTCACGTCAGTCAGTCCAGAGAAAAACAAAAAATCAAATGTATCTTCTCTATAATGCTGTGTGTTCACAAACGCAATATGGTCACGTCAGTCCAGAGAAAAACAAAAAAAACACATGTATATAGATTCTTATAGGTTCTATAATGTTCTATAGATGGTAAATACAGAAATTTGCCATTCTGATAAAGCTCCGAATGCTTCTTCTGGATCTTTCTTGGCCTTAAATTTTGACCACCTTTGATCCATGTCCAAGCCATTATATACTATACCAAGAAACTACTATCTCAGGCTCTTCAGGGAGCTTTGGAGCAGCTGGAACTCTTCTTGGATAAGCCTTGAGGGGCAGAATCTCATCGCCACTGAAACAAGACTTTTGAAATGGTCAAACGATAGCCTGGTGGAATTAGATTCATCAACATGAATAAATATTGTAATTAGTTAATCAGGCAAAATACTGTGAACCGTCTTCAATTCTGCTTCACAAACATAAAACCCAGCACTTGGCTTCAAAAAATCACGCCATTTTGCTGTGGAGAAGCCTCCATACTGGCCGGTGGTTCAGGAGGGAGCTTCTCCATTTCTATCGCCTTTCCCGACAGCATCCTGAGTTCAGCCACAAACTGTCAAGTGTAGGGAAAACAAGATTAATGCGACTCATGCTGAGTTCAAGGACATCATCTGCATGCTTGATTTCGGAACATTTCTGATACATTGTACTCCTGTACTGAACGAGGGATCCATAGCCATATAGGCCATATCTAGCCTGCGGATGTATGCCTTGCCCTCAGCAATGTCCCCGGCATCCCAAGCGTTCTCTCTGGACATGTCCTCCAGGGGAAGCCGTATAAATTAAGAGATCACCATCACATCCATCACCAAAAGAATATGATGATACTGCCAAATGTGATTAATTATACAGTACAGCACTGTACAGCAATGATCATTTGAGCTCCGCCTTGGCATTTCTTCCAAAGCAATTCCTGATCTCAGCCGATGCTCCAGCCTTCAACGGGTGTCAAATGAAGTTTCCACATGGGTGTGTCTGACAATTGTGTACCCCCAAATGGCTATTCCAATAGGAAATATGATGATAAACCATGGGATTCTGGGGGTATCCTGTTTTCAAACAAACCCAAATTGGACTTGAAGTGTGGAGCGCACGCATGGATCATCTTGACTTTCTCGCTCTCTGCACGTGACCGAATAACCAGTCTCGCTTTCCATTTGAAATGCCCCAAAAGTGTGAGTTGCAGCCTTGCAACAGCTGCCAGTTGGCTTCTCAGCAGTGAAAACATGATTCTTCTGGCAAGACTATCGAGTGGATACGAGTCACATACCTGGCCATACAGTGCCTGAATTGTATTTAATTGTGGTCCAAATCTTAGTGGTTCCATATGTTTCTCCCGGTTTAAATCTATCTACCTGCCACTGTCCATATCAATATACTTATTGCGTATAGACATGTACTTCTTAAGTATGATATGATATATATATATATACATATTACTAATATATATAATATATTATACATAATATAATATGTATAATATATTATACATTATATATATATAGTATTTCGATCATTTATATAGCTACGGGTCAAAACCCTGGCAACCTTTTGTGCAAACCAACATAGCTTCTATGGCTGGATGTCCATCCCCCAAAATATGGTTCTATAGGTACCGACCCATCCCGATATTGTAATCTATGTTCATCTCATCCAACTTTTAATCGGTTTGATTTATAGTTGGTTAATACACGTCCCATTATGTCACGACTACTATCCCATTACATACCGTATGTTCATCTATTTTCTAACAGGATGAGTGAATGTGACCTATTTTTTGAACTCCCCTATTTTTTGAACAGGCAAAAGGTTGGACCAATGATACCAATGGGACTATTAATATCAGATCTATCTGGTCCAACCTTTGGCAGTGTGTCAAAACCTTGTACCCCTGGTGAACATCAAAATAGCTGGTAAATGGATGTTCATTCCCCTAAAAATGGTATTAATAGGTATTGATCCATAGCCCTTTGACCATGGCACCTCCAAGAGGCACTTCGCTGCTCGCGCCCGGCCCAGATCTGAGGCCAAATGCCTTGGCGCGCCAGCTGCATGGGAACCCTGTGCCCGTGTTTTCCGTGGAATTTCTGGGGAAAACGGTAGCTAAAACAGGAACCTTGTTTCATTTGTGGCCTCAATATGATCAGAAAATCATTGAAGTAGGTTCTCATAGTTTCTATATTTAGTTCATGGAGGTTTCTGGATGTCCATGGTGCACTTCACAAATGTGTTTCATTTTTGTTGACCGCTGTGTCTGCTCCAGGTTGCAAAGGAGTGTTGCCTTGATCATCAAGTACATCAACGCTAACCTAAGCCACAGAGACAAGCTGCAAATCAGCAAATGTCACTTAGATCACTATGGACTCTGGAAGTGATCGCCTTGGCCTGCTCAAAGTATCAATCTTGGCTACAGAATGCAAGCAAAGAAACTCCTTCCTGCACGAAGCGCTCGATAATCTGTGCCCTTCCGCGCATCGCTGCACGATGGATGGCCGACTTTGCGTTTCGTCCCTAGCAGGGTTCAAGGTGATGCAGGGTGTATCCTTGAGAACAGCCGTTGTCAAGCATCAAATCAAGAATCGTGCGGTATTGTACAGTAGATGATATAGTAATATATAGTAGGTGGTTGTGTTTGCTTCTGCGTGGACAACAAGTCTTCTTTGAGGAATTTTGGGAGATTAGACGAACAATGGTATGCTTCTGCCCCTGTCAACGGTGCTTAGTTTGGCCCACGACTGTAACCCCTTGGTTTTTTTGGGAACAACCCAAAAATTGGCTTGAGGAAGGCAGCGATTGGTATAAGTACTGCCTGCGAAAGCAGGTATTCATTAGTTTAAAAATATTTAAAAATAACATTGAAGAAATGTATTCACACAATTTCACAAACTCGGTCATGTGGGCCATTTCCTAGCTGTGATCTCGCCTCATGTTCGCAAGTTGTGATCTCGTTCAGAAGCGCCTCCTGAAGTCTGTGTTGAGAGCAGCTACATGCTTCTTTCGGAAAAAGGGTATAGAGACATGCAAAGACCTTATTCAGCACCACCGAACTATTTCACACAAGAAAACTGATTTAGCCCATTTAGATCCCATTTAGTCTAGTCATGTCTAGTCTAGTCTTTCTAAGCTCCTCTCCTTTGAGTCAAAAACCAACCAAACACAATCTCGAAGTCTTCAATGGATGACCGCGCCTTTCCCCTTTCCTTGTGGACTTTCTGCAAATAGCGATCAATTCCGGGCAGGTCGTTGTCTCCCACCAACTCCAAGAGTGCCATGGCTTAGCCAGCGGCAGATCTGGATTTCCAACACTATTTCTTATGAAAATTACTATGATCTACTATTGCCATCTACCATGATATTGATATGATAATATCATATCCTATGTCCATGGTCCATGGATCAAAACTAGCTTAAACCGCCAACGATTCCGCCGCTTTTTTTTTGACCTCAAATCTGGAATCAAATTGTGTATCCGCCATGCTGGGCCAATGGGATCCAATGGGCCCTATCATTTCAGCTCGAGCCGAATCGACAAATCGCAGGACTCCGCGCAGTGTTGCTGCGGCCACCAAGTATGTAAAACTGCACGGAATGTACCGATGTCGACACTGAAGTCTGAAAATGTGTAAACATGTGTAAACGCATGTAAACGCAATGTGTTTCTGTTAGAGCCTTTGATACAACTAAGCTCACCACTCTGTGATGATGCAAATGTTGGGCGGTTGCAAGCACCTTGAGCTTGTCAGCGGCTGGTCAGCATTTGTCAGTTATGTTTTCCCACGATTTCCCAAGCAAAAAGCGGGTAGATGCTGCTCTCTTCAGGAGCTGAGCTTGTGACGCTCCAATGAAACTTACCAACCGTGGATGATTCAGACCTAAGCAAACGCCCATGCGCGGATTGTTCATACCCGTCACACGGGTTACCAAATCTTGGCATGTCTTGAACATGAAAACACGTGAAAGCCAAATGATACTAATACAGTATATGACGGTTTGTCAAAATGTCTTCTCCTGGTCTGGTTGATAAATCGCAATTCCTTGCGTGCGGCTTCTTGTTTGGCCTTTAAAACTATGACTTATCTAAATAGTCTGAAACCCTGCATTTTATCGTTCATGTTTGAAGCCGTAGCAAAAGCCTGCAGTAAATGCTAACACACGTCGATATGATATGGGCGCCGCTGCTAGTTATGAGTGGTGGGACTGGAATATTTGTTCATCTGCTGCAGGGCTTGTCGTTGCCTCTGCTGTCACGCTTTTGTCAAACAATCGGGATAAACTACAAGTTCTCTGCTGGCGACTGGGTCACGGGTCAGCCAAAGCCTTTTTTTAACTTTTGCTAGTGCATTGCTAGCGGGGATCTAGCAGGTAAACTTACGTGGCCGAAAAGCACCCAGATGAAGCTGAGCCACTGCGAAGAGCAGCAACTTCTTTCCGCAGTTCTTCAAGAAGCAGAGGAGAGATATTGCCTCAAGATCTCGAGCTGGATAATTGCCCACAAGGCTTCGCTTCACAGATGACTCTGCTTAACTCTTTGCGAGTTGTCAATATATAAATCAAAATGATCGCAGCATTCTTTTTCAGGGCCTCCATCTTCGCAGAAGAGCTTCTTGATGGCAACCTGCAGAAAGTGTTCCCTGACTTTCCTCCCAACTCCAAAGTCTTTCACAACTTTGCAAGAGAAGAAAGCAAAACAAATCAAATCAAGTCAAACAAGTTCTAGCCTCTCTGGGCTGACTACATCATCACCATCGCTTTGTTCTGACTTTAGGGGGTTTATGGGTCTGACATTGTGACTAGACGCGTGACGGTTTGCGGCCAACCGGATCAAGCTGTTCTTCTATTCCAAGTTGTCAAATCTGGCATGACTCCCAATACACCCATTCAATGAAGTGGCCGAAGCATGGCCTCGCATCATATTCCGATAGTCAGTCCTTCAAATCAAGATTTCTACCTACCGTAAACTGCCGGTCTTCGCCTCTCTACTGCTCAAATAACCGCGGTAAACTGCTCCAAATCCGCCCGAGCCAAGGCAATCCTTTTGGATGAGCCTTGAAAGCCAGATGAGATTGGAAATGGACATAAATGGACATGATTCATCTGTTGCTGGGAGAAGTTAACGGCTATGGACTGTTCCAGGGTCATCCGTGCGAGTACCTATGGATCTGTCTAGATCACCTGCGGGTTTTAGCCCTTTGTCCAGACCGCAAATTTTGAGGCGCAGCCATGTAGGCACCCTGGGCTCTTTGTTTTATGTCCCTTCCCATATCTTTTATTACATATACTGTACAGTATTCTTACATATTCTTACAGTAGCCTAACCTAATATCCCAAACAATCCAAGTCACCTCACCTGTCAAGTTTCAAGTGCACCGGGTGCCACTACAGTTCCTAACAGTCGCTGCTCATAGCGCCAGGCTGGCTGAAGTCAATCATTTCGTGCTTGTGGAGCAAGAGCTGCTGGCCTGGTGCATGGCACACATCAAAAACCATATCGACATGAATACAGACTATTCTAAGTTGCTTGCAATGAATGCATGCCAGTGTATATGGTATATCTATATAATTATGATGTTAGGATGTAAGTATCATATTTATATTCAATACATATATATATATATTATAGAACTACACATATGTAAGTTATATGTTCCGTTAAATAAAAAAGAACAATATGTTGATACAGTTTATATATAATAATTATCCGTATAATCATGTATTATAATGTTGTGTATGTGTTATCTAACATGTGTTGTCAATGCTATAAATCTTGTATCTGTTATATATGTTGTATGTGTTACATGTGTTATTTATGTGGATACATATTGGCCCTTTGATACAACGCTGAAGCTGGCCTTCATCCGGCTTCTCTGCCTTCGCCACTGGCGGCGAAGAGGCAGGTGGAGGCATCCTTCGCGTCATCCATTGAGGTTGGTCATGTCCAAAAAAACATGACATGTGAAAAAGTCAAGTTATATAGCTGAAATGGATCCAAATGGGACATTTACAATCACTCTAATCATTTCATAACATACATTTACCACACTGATCCGTCTTTCTGAGTCTGTCTGCTTATGTTTCTCTGATAACACCCGGTCCATTGCCGTCTTTCCGGTGCAGCCGGTGTAGGAGCCGGTGCTGGAGCCGGTGTAGGAGCCGGTGCAGCCACCTTGGAATGAAAAATTGGTCCCATATTGCCACATGACAGGTTGAGTGCATACAAATGTGTTTAAACATGTGTGGGCAACCTGTGGGACCTGCCCTTCTTGACATTGAAACACTAAAAATAAAAAGTATCTCCCGAGACAATATCTCCTCAGACAATTGTTGCTTGGAGTCAAGTCAAACTCAGCTGTTGGCCCAAGCCCTTCGGTCCTTGCAGAGAGGACTTATCATATGAATCATATGATGTGTTTTGACGAAGCATCCCAACTTTAGCGGAAGTTCTACACTTTCAACTTGAAGATCTACTGTATACATCTGTATACTCAATCATATTAATGTACACTCATCAAAGTCAAGTCCAAACATTAAACAAGCTTTGGAAGTGGGAAATGTATGGAAATGTGCCGTAGCATGCCCTGGCACAAGCACTGCACCTGGCCATTTCCTACTGCGGACTGGGCGAACCTCAGTGCATCTGTAGTCAAAGAATCTTTCAGGAGAACAAACACAAAAAATATCAAACAAGTCTGTCACCTAGTTTCTTGTAATTAATATTTTAATGTCCTCCGCTTTCGGGCAACTCACTTGATTAGAATCTAAACACCATCGCGCCACATCCTAACGACTGCGAACAACCTCACAAGCTTGACTTCTGGGTGATCTTGGGTGCAAACTCGCTGTTTGCTTCAGTGCCTGCTTCCAAAGAATCAAAGACAGGGAGGCAGCTGTATGTTTTGCAGGATAAAATAATGACAGAGGGCAAATCATGATGGATCATGATAGATCTATAATGTTTGTGGTGTGCAGGGTACAGGTACTACGGTTGTAAAAACGTACCCTCAAAACATATACAACAAAAAGTTCTGCAATGCTCCACTTACATCACTTACTTAGTTACTCCTTGAAGACGAGTTTTCCGTACCTTTCCACCTATATCACCTATGGATGCCAAGTGTAGTTTTCCCATGTTGTGCCGTTAAAAGCTGTTGACAGCTCAGCTGTTGCAACACAACCAGCCTGCAGTGGTACTCGGTGTTTTGCCTGAAACAATTCCGGCACCTTGATCCCGAAGGCCCAACTCCAGCTCCTGCAGCCATAGATGCCATAGGACAACAGCTCCAAAAACATGGGAAATCAATGGGAAATCAATGGGAAATCACTATGTCACCATATGTCACCGTATGTCACTATGCTTGGGAAATCTTGGGAAATCTTTAAAATTGTTTAAAACATGTTAAAACCATTCTGGGAGGACTGGTCTTGTGACCCCAGTCACTGTGGAACCCATCCCGCCACATCCTTGGCCATGAGCTCAACAAGCTGCCAGGCCTGTCATTTCACTGATTTGAAGTGAGAAGGCACCATCAATCACTCATTCCTGGACATCCTGCAATTGGGACATGATGTTTACTTCATCTGCCCTGAACGTTGGCATTCTCTAACCGTACGATTTCCTCAATCTGTTTGCAGTGGAACCCACCAAAATCTTGGAGCTGGCCTGTGCCAAGGTGATGTCCAAGTCCGGAATAGCCTTCAGCTTGTGCACCAGACCATCACATTCGCCTCCCACAAGCTTTCCAGTTGCTAGGGCAGGTTGGCATGTCTGGAGAAGTTTCACCACAGGGCGGGGCAATGTAAGAGACTTACCAAATCCCGCTTGGAGCATGATCAAGATGGTACGAGGCTGCTAGCAAACTAAAAATATTTGGGATTACAATATCAATTCTTGACTGATTGTTTTGCTGAATCCCATTAAACTTCCTAAGTGGCAGACTTGGTTCCGTTTTAATCTTCCGTGAAACTGCCGCATTGAAATTCCCAAGTGGTTAGTTGAGGTTCTCAGCTCCTGCCTTTCACAATACTGTCCTTGCCAAAGGCACAGAGTTGCTCGAAGTTCCTGCGCAGGATCGGCTGTGCATGGGCAGAATGTATGCTGAGAGCCAACTAAGAAACATCGCTTCCACCACAGATCCATGGTCAACTGCCTTTTATAGGTTCAATGGAACTGAAGGGAGAAAAAAAACATGGAACCCTCAAAACCTTACTCCTCTTTCTTCCAAATGTTGTCGTGCAAAATCTGTTCCATGACTGTCCTGTGGCTTTTTCGGGCTTCTCCAAGTTGGTGCAAGGCAGCATCCATGTCCTGAATCTGTTGCGTCTCAGGTTATGACATTTCTGTCTCTTTTGATGGTTAAGCAAAAATATGTTTAGAGATTATGATTTAGATACTTCCTAGCATATGTGATGCAAATACAGGGCACTTCCCCAAAATTAGAAGATTGATGCGTGCCGCCCTTTGCCTTCACAAAAAATTACAACTTGTGAGTCCAAGATGTTCTTGTCCGAAATTTGATCACAGATTCAGTTTCAGGCTTCTTTGACATAGCCGGATAATCTCGACACCCCAGAACGTCAGCAGCTGGAGCCGCTTGACCCAGTGACCCCCACCTGTTTGCCCATCAAAGCTAGTGCCATGTAGATCCGCGCACAACCCTTGACAGAACCTCAGAGGCCAAGATTAAATGAGGAACTTTCAAGCATCGAGCCTGTACAAGTGATATCCTAGGAGACCAAATCAACGCATATTGCGCTTTTTTACTAATAAATACTAATAATATATATATATATATAAATAATGTATATTACTAGTATATATAATATGTAATTCAAGGATAGATGTCCAAAAGCAAGCGGGCCTCTTGCTTAGTCACCCGAATACAAAGTGACTATAAATCCCCACTGGCTGAGTGGCCCAACGAGGAAGAGCTACAGTGCCAACCCGCTGCTGAAGAGCACGCTGGAAGTACATGATGGCCTGATAAACCCGCAACTTCACACCATGAGATGTCCAATCAAAACACCATACAATGTTTAACCGGACAAGTTGAGAAAGTCAAGAGTTCCAAAAGAACGACTGCATGACAAGTACAGTACCAAGAAACTCTGCCCACCTTCTAAACAATCTAGTATGGCGATGTATGGCGATGTATGGCGATGGATGGTGCATTGCAGTGCATGACTTTGCCCAGCTGCATGTTTTAGATCGTCCTCCCCTTAGTGGTCGCCATTGCCATGGGGAGCCTCTTGGTGATCCCCGGACAGCAATTTGCAGTAGCCAAGTCGTACCAAAGCCAACGCCTGAGACTGAAAAAGACGTGAACGGTGGGGTACAAAAAGGATGGTAGCCGTCAACCTCATCAAACATCACCTGGATATATGATCAGTTTCAAGAAAATGCTTAATTATAGTGAATGTCAAATGGTGAAGGCTTTACTACTTGATTGTGGAATCATCACTAGACTTGGCTGGAAACAACCTGTTGGAACCTGCTCAGGAAACGCCTCATGAGGACATAAGCCATAAAAGCGGATCTCAGATTTTCTCATAGCCGAATGTGACCATTTTGTCATAGCGGTCGCGCGCTTTCCGGTCAAATGAGTCCACACAGACGTGATCTGAGGAGAGCACATGGTTCTTCATTATTGCTAGCGCTCTTCTGAAGAATGTCTCTGCCTCACGAAGCTCTAACATCAAATAACCAGCGAGACATAAGCTCGGCTCAAATATCAATTGGTGGTCAAGAGCAAACGCTATCATCTTGCTTTACAGTCGTTACGAAGCGAGTTCGCGTGATTTCACATCTGGTGCGCAACTACCAATGTCATCTTTTCTTCGGATCCTGTCTTAAGCTGCTTGGCAACTCATGCCGAATCAGCCGCCCCATAATGCCCCATGGTTTCCTCGTCCAAGTTCTTCTCCTGCATGTGAATGACACCTTGCGTAATCAGGGATGAGGCCTCAGTGGCCAACAAAACGCACATCTCTCTGGTGAAAGTCTCAAAATATGTCAAGACCTTAGCCGCCTTATGCCGCCTTAGCCTCGGACATGCGACGGGTCCTGCTTCAGGGCCATAGAAAGCCTCAGGGATAATCAAGTGAGCGGCATTTGATGGCATTGGTTAAGGCATTGGCTCTTATTTTAAATCAATTTAAGAGATTTGAAGAAGAGATGGGAAAAGAAGATGCTGAGCCTCAAGAAGTACAGCTGAGCTGAGCTGAGCTGAGCAGAGCCACTCGGCTGTCGCGTTGGTGTATTCACCTTTTCGCTCGTAGGCCTGCAAATCTCTGCAATTCAAACAAGGCTGACAGCACATACGAAATCTGCGCTGTACAAGGCACCAAAACCAGAGCTGATTTGACGCTGACCTACGGTACCCATTGAGTGTTACCAGGGTCCAAATTGCGTTCAAAGCCATTGCCTGCGCCAACCAATCATGGATCTCCACTTTCAAGTTCTCGCTATCAGGACCCAAGTGATGGAAAGCCTTCCAGTGAAAGCATCTGAATCTCTCAGACCACTGTGGAAATGTTCTCTGACGTTGCAAAATGTAAATGAATATGATGAACGTGTTTCTGACATTTTCTGACCGCATCTCACTTCTCATCTGTGCACCTTGCTGGCACTCATGTGTGGACTGGGAACGTGACCCGTTTCAATGTTGCGATGGATGCGTCGAAGTCACCCATGCGATTTTTCACCAGGGCCAGAATGAAGAGGAAGTGGGGATGGTTCCTTACTGTCTACCGCACTTCCCGATGCAGTTTTTACAGTAACATCAAATTCATATCACTGGTCCAGAAATGAAAAATGGTCTGGCCACAAAGGACCCCGACGACTTCAGGGCCAAACCGCTTCGGGCTTGCTTCTCCGCCTGAAACGACCAAATGTATCCAAATGTGCTGTCAGAATTTCCAACACTTCAAGCCTTTCAGGTTTGGCCTCTTCGTACTGGTCCAAGGAGATGTGGGACTTTGCGAGCAAATACCTGCCGCTGGGCTCATGATGAAATCACTTCAAGTTGCTGTATTTCTGGATACAGGCTATAGGGATATAAGGATTCATATGGATTCACACAAGCAAGTCGTCCACCTTCTTAAGCCATTTTGAGCCCTACCCAAGAGACATACCTCTGCCACTTAGCCAGTCTTAGACTCGGGGCACAAGGCTCCTGTCTTGTACTCCGGTCCACAGTTCGTCTCAACCAGCCTTGCAAAGCTGGTGCACAGATCTTGGATCTGCAGTGAAACAGCCCAGAACCGGAATGAAATGAGAGCACCTTTGAAGAAATGCAGCTGAAAAGTAGAATCATTAGATATCATTAGCAACTGGCCACGCCTTTGAAGGTAGAATTGACTTTCTGCATGCCGGTGTTGGCGGTACAGGATGTCTCCTCAAGGGGATACCAGGGGATGCCGATTAAATTCCATTGCATCACTGAAACGCTGAGCATCGCTGACTAACCAGGCCTAAATAGTACAAAGGTCCTTCTGCAGATGCATTCACCTGACGGGGAGAGTCACAAGTCAATGTGAGTCAAGTCAAACACATAAAAAGGTGATGCAGCAAAATGCACAAAGCAGGGAGCCATCGAAAAAGACAATACCGGATTTCCATTTTGTGAACATCATCATCATCATCATCATCATCATCATCATCATCACGACAGTATCACTGCAAAATACTATATACTAATAAATACTAGTAATAACTACAGTACTTATACTTAGTTTGTTGAATAGATTATGTACGCAAATACTGCAACATGCACATCGCTGTGCCCCACCTTCAAGCACTGCTGGTAGAGCTGCACTGCCTGGCAAATGTTTCCAGGGTTTTCCACATTTCCTCACCATCTCGGATCCTGGCCAATTATGTCTAAGACGAAAAAAACTCCCACATATCAAGACCTTCGTTCCAGGCCATATGGATGAAGGAAAGGAACTGGCATGAACTGGCCCTGGGATTGATCCGAGTTGATCAGCAAAGACCTTCCTCAGCCGGGACTGGCGCCTGATCATGGTTGTTGCTCTTCCTATTGCAATAAGCAGCTCCTTCCAGTGCCTCACGTCGAACACATGCAACGTTTCGTCTCAGCTCTGACACTCTTCGCTTGACTTGAGAATTGAAAGGGGTGATACCTTGCGTTTTGAGCTTTGCAAAGACAATGTTTCAGAGTTTAAGCCACATCACATGACAACGATCTTCCTGTTGTAGTTTCATGTAGTTTCAGCAGAATTGAAATCAGTGGAATAATTTCAGTACATTCAACAATCAGTTGCCCATGGAAATTGATAAACCTCCTAGATCACTGGCGGGCCTCCAGGTTGTTTGGACTGACCTGCAGCACCTAAACACAGATGCGCGTTGTTTAGGTTCTATTCCTTCCCATCAAGAAAAACCCTGTCTGCATCTAACGCGGATGGACTGTAATCCATAATGGCTTCAAACAATTTTTCAAGTTTTGAAGTTTGAAGCTTGTAGGTCCTTCTCTAGCAACCCTCAATAGCAAAGTAAAATCCGAACATATAAAATAGTGGTATTTTTGGGTACTTTATGGCACTTTATAGGTTACCGTGTTTGTTCTTCAGCGAGAATGTGCAACAGCCGAAGACAGCGATCATTCGCCTGCTCGTAGAGTCGCTGAGCTTCTTCCAGGTTCCCATCACGCGAGCCATCCTTGAATCAGGGCATTGAAGGAGGATCTGGGGATGGGACAAAACCTACAATATTTGGGTGGAATATACAACATTATACAACATTATACAACCATCCATAACCCAACTATTTTAGGGTACCGAGGGTATCAGGGTTTTGACTCATAGTCATACAATGCCATATAGTTATGACATGTTGCAAGAGTTCAATACCAAAAAACTACGCAATCCAGGGTTCCACATTTCTACATGTTGAGAGTAATCAACATTAATCAACAACTCCAGGCATTTCCGCCTTACATCTGCATCTTCGCGGAGTTGTTGCCAGTTGGTTCAAGGGTGCAGTCCTGTCGGTGACATTGAGCCAACTTCAGGAGCGCAGGCGCGTTCTTGGTGTCTTCCTTTAGTACCTCGCAGTCCGAAAGTCTTTGGGCATAACTCTCCAAGCAGATCGGCTTAGATTACTGGGAACAACTGTTGGAAGGGAACAATCCTTCCCATTTGACTCGCGCGAAAAAGATTGGGTCTAGGAATCAAAGTTTGTGTCTGAAAATACTGTACCCAAACATCTAACGGTGAATTAATAATCATGTTCATTCATTTTCCCTAATTAATCAAAATTGATCAAAATTGCCTATTACCCATTTGATTCATAAACACACCCATTTGAGAAAGAAAAAATCCACACTGAGCAAGACATCAACCCTAGGCGTCGGGCCTCCTTCAGCAGCTCTTTGGCTTCACGAGGACGATCTTCAGACAACAGTAGAGAAGCATACCTGACCACCAAGCGATATCAAGCGATCTGATTGGGATATCTTCCCAGGGTTGACCTTGGCCAAAACAGTCACACAATCTGGCCAATCACAATCATTTTCTTATATTTTGGATGCGACAAGGGTGACTGCATAACCTTTTTCTGGGAATCCTTTTGTTGTGACAGCAAAGTCTTTGACACGTGGTACAGGTGTATTCCAAAAGCGATTCATGATGATGTGCCGTAAGTCACCCCAGGTTGCGTTAAGTCACCCCAGCCGCCTGTAAACACCTACTCGCTCTAAGTCGACCCAAGCGCATTAAGTCACCCCAGATTTGGCAAGACATGGCAAAACACAGTGGGCACATGTGGGCACACTATCTTACAGCCGGTACCCCATGACGTGTAACTACAGCAATTTCTGCAAGCATTTTGAACAACTCTATGGGGCACATCGTCTGAGTTGCAGGTGTCGTAGCACGGAGCTGCATCTGGTGCGAAGAGGTGCAGTTAGCCACCAACGCCATCTTCAGTTGTTTTTTCTGCGTTGCATACATCAACTAATATAGTACTTGTTGTTGTTCTTGATGTTGTTTTTCAATGTTTTTCATACAAACAATGCTGCAGTCATCATAGAAGGTCATAGCCCCACATCACAACATTGCTTCACCAACAAAGTCAGTGCCAGTCAGTAGCACATCAACAAGAAACGCAAAAACTGGTGATACGTTCACTGACTTAGGAGAAATCTACCGGAAACCATACAAGATTTACCATGTGGGGAAATTGTGGCTTCCAAGACATGGAAAAACAAACCGGCCAGCACCAAGCACCCAGGCCAAGCGCCGATGGCATTGATGCTGCCCTTTGGGATCTTTCAGCTGCTCGCAAATGCTGAGGAGCTTCTGCCACATCTGGCGTTGCAGCTTCTACCAGGTCTCCCCAAGGAAAAGATGAAACGCAACGGATTCTGATAGTTTGAAAGCACATTTGATCTTGATATGACAGTGATAAAATAATATTGATTAATTATAAAATATAGTAATGTACATAATGTCATGTAATGTTATGTCATATATATATATAATTATATAATATTATATATATATTATATACTTAATTATATATCATGTATTGTAATGCATTTAATGCAATGTCAGGAAAGGCAATGTAATGCAATGTAATGCAATGTAATGCAATGTAATGTCAAGTATTGTAATGTAATGTCATGTCATGTAATGCAATGTATTGGAATGGAATATCATGTCATGTCATGTAGTGCAATGTGATGTCATGTCATGTAATGGAACCAATGTAATAATGCTATCCACAAGGCCTCTGCATCTTCTGGAAGCTCGTGTACAGCACCCTCGAGAGTTTGTTGAGCATCCTTCCGGCAAAATGACACAGAGCTGGTAAGGCGTAATGTCATCTACTGGTCGGATGAGTATCCATCGGCACCCCGATAGAAATCGGATGATTGACCATAGTTCCACCATGTTCCACCAGGAAACTGTCTGAAACCGTGCATCCACTCCCATCCGATCTCTGTGCAACTTGGCGCCTTCCAAGCGCTGATTGCACATTGCACTGCGGCCATCTGGCAGTGGCGGCAGCTCAAGATAGTTCCATTGAGACGATGTTGCTGTAAAGAAGTATTGGGCACATTTCAGATGCGCTTGAGCTCATTCAGGGACTCCTCAATCCTGTGAAGCAGAACTGATTCCAATTGCATACAATACCTACAACTTGCCGCTGGCTGGCTTTAAAACAAATCTGGACTGTCAAGTCCCAGAAAGAGGTCACGGAAAGTGAAACAAAAAAGCTCCTCGACCCTCGCCCCATTCCATCCCTCGCCTGCAAGTAAATGCTTCGAGAATCCACAGTGGTTGGTCGGCACTGCAACGCTGTTCGAAAGTAGTGCACCGCCTGAATGCTTGACTCATGAGTGCTGGGTGCTTGTTGGGGCAATGTACCAATATCTCCAAGCATACATATTTAGTCGGTACGGTGGAAAGGTGGTTGGCTCACCCTAGAGGAAGTGAGAAGAAAGCGACAAAACCAAAGAAGAACACATTCATTGAACGACTATGAAAAACATATTTGGGATGCTTCGCCATGCAATCGGCGATGCCAAACGCTCCAGGATCCGCAAAGATCGCACCTGACTAGCGCCACCGGGCCCTCTCTCTGCATGCAGCTGAGCTAAGCCTACAGGCAATGGAGCAAAAAGATGCAAATAATAAGGACCCCACCATGAAGGCACCACCAACCAACCTATCTATATAAAATTACATATGCCATCATATGCAATATATATATATAAATTCATTCAAAGTTCCACTTCCAAGATCTGCCAGTGGTCCTCATCTGCTGTTCTTGTGCCAGAAATCAGGTAATGCACAGCCTATGGACAATAGTTCTGTAAAATATTTAAGAACGGAATTTATTTTCCTACTCTCTTCTGCAAAGGAGCCCCCCCCCTGCCATTTAAAACTTGGTTTATACATGTTCATAAACCCATCCAACTGCAAATATTCACATTAAATTCCATTTATGTTGATCATCAACCAACCTATCTGGGGGGTCCGCCTTGTATGGATGTCCTTTGTTTTCCATCTTGTTTGGTGATCACATGTGACCATGCTGGGGCAATCCATGGCCAAGTTGCTCAAGGTGCATTCGTAGTCGCCGGGACGAAGATCCAAAACGCGCTTGTAGAATTTGATCGCTTCCTGGAGGCTGTTCTCCAGTGAATTCCCACTCAAATTCTCAAAGGATGTGTCATGATGTGTCTGAAAATTGGGGCCTGAAAAAAATGGCCACTTAATAGGGATAATATGGGATAATGATAATCATAGACAAACCTTTGAAGGATCCCTCCGTCTTCAGCAACCATCAGTAGAGTCGGCGCAAAGGAACATACTTTGTGGCAGTTGAACCAAATATATCCAAATATCCCTTTGGTGCCTGCTCTCTTCCAGTCTTTCGGTACAAAGATGCCTCAGCTGATGCACTATGCGAATCAATGAGTTCCGTGATTTAATAAGCATTTTTTTGCGCTGTTATCACCACAATCACCATTACCCATCACCATCACTCATTTTGCCAAGGAAACTCTGCTAGAGACCTTCCAAACCTCACTGTCGTCTGGGTCAGCCACCAAGGCAATCATTGATGGCACGTCAAGGGCAGTTGGCTGGAGCACAGCAGCCTGGCATTTACAGAAACTGCCGAGGGTGACCACAAAATAAAAGTCATACAGCGTCATACAGCATCACAACATCAGCAAGAATCGGCTCAGCCAAACGCCACTCCACCAAAAGCATCCAAAATTGTAAACTTAAAACTTTGAAAAACATACTTTACTTCGAGTGATCCCCACCGTGGCATTCTATCTGATATTCTTTCTGGCATTCTATCTGACATTCTTTCTGGCATTCTTTCTGGCATTCTATCTGACATTCTTTCTGGCAGTCTATCTGACATCTAATTCAGACATACTTTCTGGCATTTCATTATATTGTGAAATTCTTTCTGACATTCTATCTGGCATCTATTCTGACATTCGGTCTGGCGTTCTTTCTGCATTTGGATCCAAGCGTGCCCCACAGCATCTGGAGCTGGCGATATGGTGTCCAGTGCTCACTCCACAGTGCAGGAAAAAGACGGGAGTGATGGGAGCGAGTGAAGCAAGGAGGCAAGGAGTTGCACCTTTGTTAAAATCTAGAGACCCTCACTGGCAGGTTGGGAAAAACACTCAACAAGAGAGGAATTCGATGATACACCCACTACGCCTGTTCGAATGCTCGCGATGCTTCATCAGCCCTGGCAAAGCAGAAAGTGATACAAAAAGGCAGAACCATAGCCGACACTTTTAGGTCAGTAGAGAAGAACGGTGCTCCTCTTTAAAAGATCCAACTTGCAAACCCATCTTTTGAAGCCTCAACAGATTGCAGTAAAGGTTGAGGGTCCCCTAATGAAGTCAACAGTAGCTTAATACAAAATCCATGCAACAACCAAACTTTGACCACATTTCGCAACACAGCTGGTAGTCTGCTGCACGGGGCAGGGGAATGAGATCGTGATATAAACAAGCAGAAAATGTGTCCTGCCTCCCCAATTTCAAGCTCGCACGCCCCAAGCAAAGCTGTGCTGCCACATCTCTGGGTGCCACTTTCGCCGCCTGATGGTCAAGCTTTGGATTAGGAACACCGACAAGACTCTAAAAACGGGAAAATATAGAAAGGCAATTTACCACTGATATTTTAATCCTTTGGGGGTTGCTATCCACAATGCCAATAGGGCCTGGGCCGCTAAGCGGTAGGCTTCTGGGGCATCATCTGCCTGCGGCCAGGTGCACCCATATTGTGTCAACATATACAGTGTACCTGAATGTATACACATATATATATATATATATATTCCATGAGAATCTGTGATCCATATACATCAACCATCGTGAACATACTACGTATGAATAGTCATGGTGAAAAACACAAAGAATATCAAAGAATCATGATTATTACACATAGTGGAAGGAGGTCAGTAGACGTGAACACATAAACGAAAATTGTCCAAAGCATCCAGCATGCTGATATTAAGAAGTACCGATCAGCACGCATGGGTGCTTCACCATCAAGGATTTTAGTCAAGGGGCATCAGGGGACTAGGAGTAAGCCTATGATAGCATATATATATATGGCATGCTTATATATAAGATTCTTTTCACAGAAATGGATAAAATCTGCCTATTAAAACCAGATTTTTTCTGGAGAATTTGAGCCTCCATGGCAAACTCGGCTAGTCGTAGATATCCTTCTGCACTGCTTGGATGGCTGGAAACCACCTGACATTGGGGTTCCACGGGTCTGGCTGCTGCAAAATTCCCTTTTGCACTACGCTCATTGACACTTTCGCGTGAAATCTGTTTTGTGCATGTTCCCGTTGATCAAGTCTCCTGCCTCTGAATTGCCCGGTGAATTTCAGGGAACTTCCGTCGATTCTAATGAAGGTTCAGTGGGGATCCAAAGAAACTCCTGGGATAATTTTTATAGAATGGAAGTGTGCCACTTCGAATTCATGCAGTGTGAAGCAATTAACACCTTAACCACAGCGTTTCTGCAAGTTCAACACTCTGACCCAAACATTAGGCAGCTTCGCTTCGATTCCGGAAGAATCCACCTGCTCATAGAGTTTTCTCGCCTGTGCCGTTCGCCAGGTTTGTGGTTGTGCCTTACTGTCTTGGCAACTGAGACTCTCAAATGGTGTACGGTCATAAACCTGAGAATATCTAAGAATAAACCTACCACCCATTTCTGGTAATATTAGGGATGTTTTTTACTGGCTTAAGCTTTTGGAAACCTAGCAATGCTAAGGTTGCGCATACCGATTTCATGCCCAGCTGGCAACGTAACGTGGCCATTGGGGGTCAAATACCAGCCTCCATTGGCAGGTTCTGTCGGTTGCAGGGTAGACAATGACATTGGTCGGCTCTATCATGGAAAATCATGGATGATTATCCATGGATGATATGGGATACCCTTCAGCCCTCCAGTATGTATAATCAAACATCGCAATGGAAACTCCCCCATTCAAAAAGTCATTCAGTTCGATGATATGTTCATCAAAACATCTTAAAACCATTTAAAACCTCCATTCATAGGGGATTTCCCCATTAGAAATCTTCCATTTTAGTTCGATGAGTTGGGATTTCCCAGCGCCCTCGGCACCTGAGTCCGACCTTCTCTTCGCTGCGACAACACGCGAGCAAGGCCCAACATGGCCGTTTCGTCCCCGGCCTGCCGAATCACTGATGGAAGTTACACCATGTTACATCCCCATGTCTATACCAATGGCATCCAATGGCTATAATTGTTGATGTAATTATGGATTTAGCATGCCAGAGACAAGAGATTGGGGAAGTTTCTGATTTTATGAGTCATAGAGAACTGATATTGAGATTCATTCTCTGTCTAGAATTTCCTCCGGCATGGAGGACTCACACTGGAGCTGAAGGATCAGCTACTGTCCAAGCAAATACAGTTGTGGTCGATGTATACCTCGATGTATACCTATACAATTCCGGAACCTTTGAAGGACCAGAAGGCGATCCTATATATATATGACAGAATAATCATAATGAATTATCATAATACCCAGAATAAGATAAGTATAACAGATATAACAGTTGTGATCATCAGAATTATTCAGCATCCCTCTCTTGTTGGAACCCCCACGATCTCTTCCCCTAGGAAGACTTAAATGTTTCCGCGAAAAATCTCCAGTACGGTACTGGTATCATCCCCAAACAAACAGCTCATATTGGATCATATTGGATCATATGAGTCTTCATTGAAGTTGCTATATCACTTATATCACCGAAAACTGGCCATTCCCAGAATTTCCCATATGGGTGTGTCTGAAAATAGTGCACCCCTAAACCCAATGGTTTTGCTGATCATTATCCCTATTAAATGGCTATTTCATTTGGAATATACTCTATTTTCAGACAAACCCATATCTTGTTGGACAGAATCCTCCAACAGCCATCGGCTCTGGACCTTGGAACTGAGGGCTGCTGAGAAGTGCTTCTCTGCTGTTGGAAAATTGCGCTCGCCCTGCAACTGGGCGATGAAAAAACGATGGGAGCATTGTGGGATCATCATGCTAGGTTACATTATGTTACAAGGTTCGTGAAGTCATCCCAATTAATCCCAATTAGGAGTCATTATTGGGATTTTTGGGGGATAGTCCTAGTTGGGATGATGTAAAATTACCCCCAAATGGTTGATTACTAGGACGGTTTTTCGTTGGGTTTACCACATTCATGGCGTAAAAATCATCGGAATTGCAACTTAAGGCCTCAAAACATGTTTGGAACTGTACAACTGGACTGGTATGAAAACATGGCTGCTGCTTTCAAACATGGTTTCTAGGGCTGAGAAAGATTCACTTCCGTGGCTAGGAATACAAATGCATGTTACCAGTGCGACTTGAGCTTCCTATTTCTTCGGATGTGTTCAAAGAGAAACAGAATGTCGAGTCGATTCATTGAATTGAAACATACCAAAATAAGAATGTCACCACAAATTCAGACGTTGCCAATGATTGTCATTAATTATTTATATCTGGAGATCAAAAGAGATCAGGGTGACCCTCTGCCTCAGCGATCTTTCCCAGGTATGCGTGTAGCTCATAGCCCAGAGTGAAGCCAGCATCCTGGCAAAATCTGGATAGATGTCATCGGGGCATGGGTCAACAGCGGCCAACGAAACATCGAAAAAGATCGAAAAAGATCGAAAAAGATCGAAAAAGATCGAAAAAGATCGAAAAAGATCGAAAATACGAAGATGTCTAGTTCGCTGCAGTGTACTACTACTATATAATACTATATTATATATATAGAATCTACTAGGCTAGTAATGATCTTGACCCAGACCTGTATCGCTGTATCATCGATGGAGACATCATTCCGCTGCCATTAGCTGCCCATTTTACCATCGTGGATCAGGCCATTGGATCCCGACGAGGATCCCCGAGAAAGCCCACTAGCATAGGCCGCCATTTCTGTTGTTAAATCATATTAAACTAATTATTAAACCATATTAAATGTTATTAAACCCATAAGATTCTCCTGCTTGGATCAACATGCCAAAACAATTCCACATTGAAAAAGAAGTTTGGCCCGAAGAGCGATCAGAACCGTTTCAATTTCATGGAAACTAGATCAGGTGCATTGGTTGCGGGCATGAAATACGAGACCATTGATCGAAACTCATACCTGGCCAACGACAAACCACAAGAACACTCCTCATTGCCATACTCCATGGCTTGTCGCGCATACCTTGAGACGTAAACAATCCCGAGAATAGTCTTTGCCAATGAATGCCATCTATACATGTACAGACAAATACAAAGAGTCTGCAGAGATACCACAGTACCACAGTACATTGACATTATAAGTTAAAGTCAAAGTATGGTGTACTGGAAGACTCGCAATGATCACTGAAACAAGAAATGCTGAGCATGTCACTCTCGTATTTCGCGGGCATCCCCATCAATGGACCTTGACCACAAATGACAACATGGATGACCATCAGAGGCATGAAGACTGGAGAATGCAGCCACAGTGATTCAATGCGTGCCTTGGGAAAGTTGCACCAACATGGCTGTGTCTGAACATGCGGGATTCAACTCCCAAGCGGCATATTTTGTCATAGGGAATAACACGGGAAAATATTGTAATGATAAACCAGTGGATGTGAGGGTTTTCCCATAATTGTCCAGGCAACCCGACAACAGCGCCCTAGCAGCGCAACGCAGTGCCACAGCCTAATTTCAAAGGCAAATGCAGGGTTCTCCTTGCAGAGATGAATTGTGAAACATGTCCAACCGTTAGTCCAACCCAACCCCTTATCATCCCGCTGCTCTGACAGTGATAAGTTACTTTCGTCTGCCGTTGCGTGATGGGTGGGATGATATATAATTGGTCAGAGGAGTCGGTTCCAATTAACAGTTATATAAAGGCATTTTCTGCGATACCGGCCAAAGACCTTCAATGAGACTTTTGTGGACTGTGCGCGCTGTGTGCTGCAGCCTGATCGCTGAAACCTCCTGATGGAAGGCGGAAATTCCCAGCCGACCGGTCAACGCCTTTTTGTTTTTCATGCTTTTGCAAGTGTATTTTGGGACACGGTTTAGACATCTCTGTGCTACCATACCAGTACCAGCTCCCAAGATAAAAATCTTTCAGCGGGATTCTAAAATGTTTCAATGATTAAATCCGTTTGTGTCTCAATCTTTGCACGCAAACCTCCGCCAAAAATGTAGTTGTTTACTGCTGGTGACCGAACACCATATCAGCCATATCATGGCAGGCAACATCTTCAGGCTTTCGTCGAAGAGTAGCTCTGGCACTGCTCAGCACCTGCAAACAGAGACAATAACTGACTCAGCAACCAAAGCTGCAAGAGGAGGAAGACATAGGAAAACTGAAGCATGGAAAGAGGATGAAGATACAATGAAATGTTCAGTGGATGTGAGTAGTTTCATGAGGTTACATGCCTGTTACACAAAGAATCGCAAAGACTTGTGACTTGTCTACCCCTGGAAAATGAAACAGTTGCAGCCCAGACTAATCTCGTGGCTACAGCCTCGCGCCATTGGTCGAATGATCCGTATCCACCGGATGCGCCTCACTCACTGGAAACTTGCCCGCAATCGAAAGCTCTACGTAGATGTTAGGACGGGACATCAGAATATCTGCATATCTCAAAATCTGGGGGGGCCAAACCATCCCAAACTTACCTCTTAGTTGAATGGAAACCAACAATTGGTTTCCGGAGTACCACAGGCTCGACTGGAGTCGAACCTTTAATCTTATTTAATCAATTTTTGACTCATTGAATACGTAAGTCTTCATGTACAATAACTTCGGGTTTAAAATCTTGCTCCCCTGTCAAAAAGAAATTGTCATTTCCTTTTATTTGGATCCTCTTAAGCAACAATCTGCAGGAGGCGGACTATATTGGATGTATTTGGGATAAAGACAGTGGTTTGTTGTGAATGTTCCCCTTTAACCAATCCAGAACCCATTGATTTTCGGCCAGCAGATCTTGGTTTCCGCCAGACCCCCTCTGGGCTTGCCACTGGAAGCCCGTTCGGCACGGCGAAGCAGACGCTCCAGGCCTTCGCCTACAGCAATGGATTCCAGCAATGGGTGTCTCACTGATCACTGAGTTGGTTTCAGAGGAACTTTAGAGGAAAGCATCGTTTTTTCGAAAGAGATATACAAGGGTTTCGTGCAATTGGTTCCTTCAATTCACCCAATACCTCGTGTTTTCGCTATAATTCAATTGATGCAATTCAAGTTTATGACCGCGCGAGTTGACTTTCTTGATCTACTGGACAGTGGCCTCAAACAAAAAACACAACCTATGCACCAACCAATCCAATGGTGCCAGCGTCGCCACCGCATCGCCACAAAACCGTTTTGACCCCCCAAAAAACCGGAGTCACCTGGATCTTTTGTGTCTTCACCGGTCCTGGCTGGAGGATACTTCCATCATGAAGCTATATACTATCATGATTATATATATATATATATGTATATGGGTATGAATCAAAACTAGATACCCCCAAAATTGAATGGTGAATGATGGTGAATTAATTACTAAAAAGAATCTACGGTCCCTTGGGCCACCTTAAACGTTGACCCATCCCCGATCCCCCAATATATCAAATGTATCCAATTGCGGCTGTATTGTTCCTATCGCAAGTAATCACCGGTCGAGGTCATCAACAGCCATTTTTTGTCTCGCTGATCATCTCTCGCAACTCACGCCGAGTTGTGGCCCCAAGCCACCAGAAAGGTGGCAAGATAAAGAAATGAGATGATGTCCTCAGAAAGAGAGATTGTGCACAGCCTGAGTTTTTCATCCAGGCATCCAGATTTGCACCCATCAATCTCTTCCACGACAGAAGGATGCGTGAAGCACCCCTTCATCCCCGTGTTCTCCTGCTTTTTCCAATCAGTCATAACATTCATAATGCATTCTCTGTTTGTTTGGTTTCAGCGAAATTTCAAGTTTTGCAAGGCACAACAGTTTTTTCAAGCTGGGGTTCAGCTCCCTTGGGGCGCTCATTCCCCTCATGCGCCCAGGGTTTGGGCTGTTTTGAGCCGCAACAGATTCTGCTTCCAGCCCGAATGTGAGAAACTCAGGAAACATATTCGTTTCACATTTTTTCACCTACAAACATGAATCTCTTGAAGGCAAAATAGATATTCAGTCTGAATCAGGAGTCAATTTTTTGTAGTGCAATGCTGGAAAGTGTCAAAGATCTTCATTGCGCGCACAAATCAGTACAGCGAGCGCTGTATTCAGCGGTAGGGTGCATTGCCATAAAAGTTGCTACCACCAAAGTGACTACCTCGGATAGCCAGACTTTGCATGACATGTAAGTGAGAAAGTGACCACAGGTGTTGGGCTGGTTGTGGTTGTGGCTGTGGTTGTTTTATTTTTTTCTGTTGCTCCTGTTGCTCCTGTTGTTGCTGTTGTTGCTGTTGTTGCTGAGTCTCTCTATCATCTCTCTCTATATATAATTTCTCTATAATATACCCCACCAAGTTCTGATCAATTTTGCACGCACACAAACACACAATGCAAGTCTCACAGCAAACCCCATTCAAAAAAACAAACAGTTCCCTTGCGCAAAACCTGACTGTTGGAGCTCACGACTTTGAAAAGCGGCCATGCAAAATCAGTTTTCATATCCATCCGTATCCATCTTCCCACATTCACACCCATGAGCATCCACAAGGTCTACATACACGAGCATGCATGCATATATGTTTACATATGTGATATCATATGTGATATCATATGTGTAATGTCAACCCAGGATTAATGAAATAAAAACTGTTAGCAACGTTTGTTTTCCTCAGATTTGTCTGGAAAGTCAATTATATAATTAAGTTCTTTTGCACCCCCCATGAGTGATGCGCCCCGGCCAATTAGTAAATCCCTTTCTGACCCCGGATTTTCTGCCGTGCTAATTTAGTATTGGTCCCTTTGTTTTTAGAGTGGGAAAAGATGGGAAAAGTATGTTGAGCATCCAAACCTCTTGGTGCAAGATTCAAGATTGCACACAACGACTCTTGGCCAGAAATTTTGAATCGTGGATCCGAAGACCCAAGATGGATCGAAGATTCTTGGGGAAGAGTCTACAGAAATCGGTAAGTCTAGGGTCCCACATCTGACAGCTGTGCAGATTTGTGAGCACGACCCCTGTGAAATCCTCCATGTTCAATGCTGAAGCTTCAATACAAGGCGTTGAGACTTGGGAGTATCACATTCTCAGACTTGAGAATATCACATGTTCAAACTTGAGAATCCGAAAAAAACAAAAACAAAAAGCAAAGATACGTTACTTCGCGCGATCCCCTGATGCCCGCCGCGGCATTCCTCCTGACATTCGATTTATATATATATATATTCATAATATATATATATATATATTTAGATACTATATATATATATCTCTCTCTGTGTTGTGACATGCTACCTGGCAGCCCGGCATTTTCTCTCACATATATATTCTGGCATTCTGACATAAATTCAGACATTCTATTCGGCGCGCCCCAGTGAGCTGGCGAACTTGCTATAGGGTGACTGTGTAGAGGTGGCTAGCAAGTGACTGTGGTGTGAAGAGTGTGTGTCTTTCAAGTGTGTGTGTGTGTGGGGGGCGTGTCTGGGACGTTCTGTTAGAATCTAGAGACCCTCACCTGGCGGGTGGGGAGAAACATATTGGTAAAGCCATTCCCTTCCCAATTCAAACCACAGACCATATCAAGAATCCAGAAAAGGATAGAAAAGGTATGGTAGCCTGGTAGAGTTGGAGCCGATGTGTTTCCTTTTTGGGGGGTGGTGCTGAATGTAAACATTACCTATATATATATGTGCACGTATCTATAGCACCCCTCAAAATGGGCCCAAAAATCAAAGTGTAACAATGTTTTCTTGACACTCCAAATACCAGTCAGAAATTCCAATTCATTGGTTAGTACCAGGGGACCAGATGAATATATATATATGAGCATATGTGTGTGTATATGTATATGTATGTAAATATATTATATATATAACATGATTCAACATGATATTAAAATATATCATGATATATTTTGATATTTGATGCAAAGTCTACATAATGTTCACATCAATGTGCTACCTGTCCCTGGAGCCCACCCCGTGGCCCAAAGAATTCACGCCGCGGTACCACCAGCTCCACCGGGTGGCGTCCCGGCAGCGAAACTTTGACCGCCGCTGAACGGCGCAGTTCCACCCCCTGAGTAATAGGATGACTACATACAGCAATGGGATGTATCTAGGAAACACTATGATACTGTGGTTAATCTGAAAATTGTCATACAACGCACAAAAATCAGGGTTTCGTTGGTAATACGAGCAAGTGGAATTTTACCGGGATATAATATGGATTCTATGTGATATTGTGGGAGATGTCCAACGATTGATAGAGTTTAGTCTAACTTTATGGTGATTTTATGGAAATATTATAGGAAATTGATGGGATACTAATGGGATGCAGAACCAACAACAGTCTTTAAAGTTTTAATCTTTAAATCTTCAATACAAGGGAAGGCGGGCCGCAGAGCATTCAGACCTGGGACTATCACATGCTCAGACTTGAGAACATCACCTCCTCAAACTTGAGAACTGCATTTGCTTTTTCCGAGAAAAGACATGTTTGGTCACACCACGCCCAGCGCAATTCAAACCAAAGACCCTCTTAAAATTAAGAATCCCGAAAAGGTAGATTTGGGGCCGATGTGCTTTATTTTTGAGGGTGGGTGCTGAATATGAATATACGCATCAAATAATATATTGTAAATGGTTTTCATATATACATTCTTAAACGTATTCATGGTACCCCCACAATGAACCAAGCATCAAATCCCTAACGATGCTTTCAAGACACTGCAAACACCAGTCAAAAATGCTGACTTAGTTCCAGGGGGACTATATATACATGCACTCTATATATATATATATATTATATACGGTAAATATATTCAACATGATTCAACATGATATGATGTATATATTGTGGACATGATATCCACATATATCCACATCAATGTGCTACCTGTCCCTGGTGCCCATCCCATGGCCCAAAGAATTCACGCCGCGGTACCACCAGCTCCACCGGGTGGTGGCCCGGCAGCGAA
>Ga0126342_10001334_pt1 | contig 34166 bp, 28 predicted proteins | sample Cyp1metagenome_FD_92528 | JGI IMG/M metagenome (GOLD analysis project Ga0126342, IMG submission 92528) | Coral microbial communities from Lord Howe Island, Old Settlement Bay, Australia - Cyphastrea 1 metagenome | ecosystem: Host-associated > Invertebrates > Cnidaria > Coral ...
AATGTATGTATGTAAATATATATATATATGTATAATATATATATATATATATTATAGATGTATATTATTATAGATGGATATTATTATAAAATATCTCTAGGGATAAATTGGTAAAGCCAATGCCATTTTTACCTACCATGACTCGGGATGTTTTTTTTTGTTCTATCCCACCCATCTAATGATGATGGGACTGCAGTTGCAAGAATGTCACCGAAAAATGCTGGGCCAAGTGTTTCTTCTGGGTGGTGAATCTATGGTCAAATTGAGCCAGATCTTATGTCAACTTATGTCTAGGTTTCGGGGTTTCGGAATTGCACAGACACTGCATTGGAGATGCAAAAGATATGCCCATCGATCCGTCACTCGTGGAGTTTTGGAGGCCCCGATCCCGGCCAGATCCTACTGTAAAAGCTCCCGGAAAGCTCTCCACAGCAATAGCGCAGCAAAATCGACACCCAAGTTTCCTCAGTTTCTATATGGGTTTGGGTCAATCCATCCCTGTTTTCATCTGTTTTCGGCCCCGCCAGATAGTCCAACGCCAACCACCAAGCAGCTTCCATATGGTTCAGAAAAAATAGAAACAAATCAGAAAAAACATCGTGCAGCATGAGCATTACCATTACCCTCCGGAAATCAAACGCGGCAATAGAAGATTCACAATCTTTTTGTACTTATAGCCATGTAATAGCCGATTTTCCCAGCTACAAAGCTCCATTCATTGAGGGTTTGCCACGTTTGATCCGGCGGGTAACCCCCTTAATATCCCATGATTTTCCCAGTGATATATCCAATAAGATGGTCTAATACCATTTAAAAAAATGCCCTGGGACTCTCCCAGTTTAACATTGATATCATGGATATCCCATAATCTATATCCCATGATTTATGTTTCACTAAGATTTCCCATTCTCCCACTAGATAGCTGAACTAGTCAGCGAAAAAAATCACCATCTTGATCGTCTTGATCCCATGACAATCGTCAAGGTTTAGAGCGCTGCGTTTCACCCTGCGACCTGGCGTGATTCTGGGAGGGAGGTGGCGTTTTTGTTCGATTTATGTGTGGGACAGATACAGTACTGAAGTAAATTACTAGTAATCTCATGTAATCTCCTGATATTCATCATATTAGGAAATGACTGCGAAGAATGCAAAAAGATGCACTCTAGATTAATCTATAGAAAGTTTGGGTGTCCGAAAAATGGGGAATCTGTGTAATACTGGTTGGTGGTTTCAAACATGGTTTTTATGTTCCATTTCATATATGGCATAATCCACCAACCATTGACTTTCATGTTTTTCAGAGGGGCAGGTCAACCACCAACCAGAATAAGTCACTTAATCTCCAGCAAACTCAAGACTTACCTGAACGATGGGGGCTAACTGGCACCACCCTGGAAGACTGGAATGTGAAGAAGTCATCTATAAATGTATGTCACTATACGATGGATCAGAATATACGTATATAAAATCATATAAGATATATTAAGATATTATATATATATATAGTTATAGTGATATCTGTCAATTATATATAAGATATATATATATATATATTGACAGATGTATAAGCACCCTGTGACATACCCTTCCCATTGTTCTGTCTAAATTTATATGATCCAAATGTGATTCAGAAGCTCACAAGCCAGGTCCCCATCGCAGCTCCAATGAACACGAGGCTCATGGGGCTATCCACAAATTCACCACGAAATCCATTAAATCATTCTCCAGTATTGACGGCTATGGTGACTTCGGGATCCCCCATTTTTAGGGGGGGGGCCGTTTGGGTGTGTCTGATGTTTTTTTCAGCAGGAATGATGCAGAATGCTGGTTTAATTCATCTAACGTTGATTTAATGGTGATTAATGCGGATTTAGAGTGATGATTCATTTCTTTCCAAGGAACATCAGTGTGATTCAATGGGATTTCATGATGATGTCATGTCATGTTATGGTGATTTATATATATATAGTGAACTCATCAGCAACAAAAATATGGAGATTTATTGTGATACAATCGCAATTGGTGTATACGTGTATATACATACATTCTCATATGATATCATCTGAGAATTGGGTTCGTCTTGAACATGGTTTGAATACCCCCCAAAAATGCAGTTTGAAAAGGAACATGATAAACAATCACTGGAATTTGGGATACCTTCTTTTCAGTCACACCAATGTTCTTCAAGTTGCAAGGTTTCCTGATTTTTCAATTGTGTTCCAGCTATTTGCTTTAAGATATGTTAAATGATGCAGATTGATGCAATGTTCTTTTCTGCTGGGGAAAATGTTGTAATTGAAGGAGGTATCACTGCTGAAGCCAGTGAACATGGTTGATGGGGAAGATGGTTCTACTGGCATTCTGCAGGGTTGAATCACAATGAGGGGGAGAGCTGGATCCAAGGTTATCATGCTATCGAGGTTGATTCCTTCAGAGATTTTGGATGCGAATCTATGCTAGCCTCAAATGTGTATTCAAATATTATAATATGACAGCTGTCATATTGAGGTTACAAAGTTAAGCAGAACATTGCAAAACGTGTCCAAGTCAAATGGCTTTGGAATCAAGACTTGGGACATTGCTAATTTACCATCTGGTTATTTAACATAGCCATGGAAAATCACCATTTGTAATAGGTAAACCATCTATAAAACCTATAAATAATCTATAATAATAATGGGCCATTTTCCATGGCTATGTTAAATAAACCAGAGGGTACATAGTATTGCATAGATTTGCATCTTGGAAGCACTTTGAGCCCGTAGTTTCTACCATTTTCGACCTGCAGAGCACCAAATTCTTTCACTGCCGTCGGCTCAGTGAGTTACTGCTCAGTGGATACACCGTCGCAGACCGGTTTTTGCGGACGCCATGAAGAGGACCCTTTTCCTTCTCCTCGGTTTGGCATGTGGCAAGGAACTAACAAAGGCTGGGGTTTTTCGTTGAATTCCCCAGGGCAGCAACCGAAATCATAGGGGAAAACCATGGAAAACCCATGGTTTTTTCTTAATGAATCAACAAAACAACATGGATTGATGAGTCCCATGATGGGGTGGAGTATGAAGTAGTTCTTGGATGCCATGTTAACATCTTGGTAAGTTTCGGTGGTGAGAAGCAGCAATACCTGAACTTCTTGGTGGTTTCAAATAGATGTTATTCCATCCCAACAAATGCGATGATGATTCACAATGACACAAAGATACACAAAGATTCATTTCCTGCATAGCAAATCACTGAATGCAACAGGCCTCATTGTGGTTGTATTTGATGGCAGATTTGGCGTTTGTTTGGCATCTGCAGTATTCTGCAGTTTGTTTTTCCCCAGGACTTTGCCTGCATGATTTTTGATCGACGCAAACATGGGGATATCAACATGCCAGTAGGCACAGAAAAGCGCACCAATAACGATGGAATCAAGATGGGGTCAACATTTTGTTCACAGTCCCAAATGAGAGGATGCCACGCTGGTCGGTGATTTAAGTCAGACATCTGGTCGGGATCAAAATGGATAAAATGGCCAGAAAATCACTGAAGATGGGGATCAAAAACACTGGCAATTAACGGATAGTTCATGTCAATGTGTACATATACAGTAATATACAGTATCCAAACATTGGCATTTTTCACAAACACAAAAAACGTTTGCAATCGGATATAACAAGGATATATATATATATATAAACGATAAAAACACCAAGATCAACCATCAAAAACCATCAACTTCAACATCAACTCACCCAGCAACTCACCCAGAAACAAAAAGACTCACGAGGCCACCTGGGACGAGGCTGTCAGTGGCAAAACGGTCTTCGTGAAGTTTCTGGCGCCGTGGTCACTGGGAAGGAAGACTGGAAGACTGGAAGGAGACTGGAAGGGGATGCCCAGCAAACACCATGGGATAAAAACTTGGGAGATGGTGGGATAATGGTGTTATATGGTTAAATACTGGGATTTTTCGGTAGGTTAAAGATTATGATTATGGTGAATAAATTAAATGGTTATCACACATGGTTTGTTAATGATAGAAACCATTAATGGGAGAATGGTAGGTTAAATGATGGGTTTTATATGCTTCAAAATGGGATAAACATGGTGATTTATAGATGATTATCCCATAAACATAGCCTCCGAGTCATGGGGCCCATTGGGGGTTCAGTTTCGGCTCCGGTTTTACATAACGAACTGGGAAATCACCATGCATTTTCAATGGGTAAATCCACGATTTCGAAAAAAAATTGTCATTTTCAATAGCTATGTAACAAATTACCAGAGGGTACCAGAAAAGATGAACAGGTTTGCAATGAAAATCTGTGGGTTCAACCAAACAGGTCAAACAAACGTGTTCAATTGAGAGTAAGAACGAGAGCTGGGCATGGGTCCAAATCGGCATAAACTCTGGGAATCTCTTCATGCTGGCTGGAAAGTTTACTAGAAATAGTGGAAATGTGTTTATTTTCAGGGAAATGTGTTTTTGCCACTGGAACAGAATGGTTTCAGCAACATTTGTTGGTTGCTTCACTGTTTATCTACACAATTTGAGTACGGAATCAACATTTGGTTTTTTTTCGTAGCTGGGACTGTGTCAAATTCAGATGTCTCCACCAAAATGACACTGGTTGGTGGTTTGGAACATTTTCTATTTTCCATTTCATATATGGGATAATCCTTCCCATTGATGTTCATATTTTTCAAGATGGTGATTGCACCACCAACCAGATAAGTAGCTAAGTATGATAATCAATGGGATTAAACCATACTAACCATATATAGGGATGGTGAAATTGCACCATACTAACCATTATTAGTTATGTTTACCCAACATTCGATTCTCTTTTGAGCACCAGATTCGAATCATGGAAATGTTCCGCCCAAAAAACCTGAAGTATTACGTGTGTACACCAAGAATTGTTGAAATGGCAAGGCATCTTTGACTTATCCATTTTTTCTGAATTGTGAAACCACTTATTTCGGGGTACGTACCCCTCTTTTTTTAGAAACACCCATTATATGTATTCGAACAATCATGAACATGTAATGTGCAATGATTACAGTGCGCGATTGTCGGTGAAAAGGTGTTTTTTTTGTGTTTTTTTTTTTAATCCCATTACCAACCATTACCTTAGTATCATAAACCATAGTGAAATTGGAGCTGTGTTCACCAACTTCGCTATCCAATTGGGTGCCCCAGTGCTGGTGCCTCACTGGCCCCCTCCAGGGATGAAAATCATGGTTTTTCAGACTACACCAGCACTGTAAGGAGTTTCTGATTGGTAAAACACATGAAACGAGAATCAGCGGAATTGAAACTCTTGGACATAACATGATATGAAATAGAATATAACTTAACTGCAAACTGATTAATTTGATGGTTGCTGGCTGTTCATGTGTTTCATGTTCAAAAAAAACTATCTCTACACATGCGAGATCTCTTTCTACTCTCTGGTAATCAAACATGGTTTGCTGGAAAATCAAGCATTTCTAGATCATGTTCCTCTGAAAAACTGCGGCGGTGCAAGCCAACACAAAGTAGCGAGTCGCGAGCGGGGAAATCCATGATTTTTATCAAGGTGTGAACGGGACTTCATGATCAATCAAAGGGCATCAATTTTGGAGGAATTTTCATGAATTTTCTAGTTTAATGTTTGAGTACTAGCCGGGAAAGCTTAAGGTATTTGTGAACTGTCAGGAACTGTCAGGAGGGAAGTGTTTGATAGTGATAGTTGCAACGTGTCACCTTTTGTTTTGCCCCCCAAAAACCCAACGCTTCATCGAAGCAGAAGAAGTTAGGTGAGGTCATTGCAAGAAGATGAAGCCCGATGCTCGTTGCAGCGCAGCAGGATGCACTGCATGTTGTTGCCTGTGGGGTGCGAATCAACACCAGTTGATAGGTGGTAAACATCCCATTATTTATAGGGTTTCAACCATCCAAGGTGGTGCAGGATTTCGCAACCATCCACCATATGTTGGAGTGATTTGGCCCATGTGACAACTGGAAAAACGTGCCAGCTCAGGATTAACAGGCCTATAGACCTTTTAATTAAAGGGTTTCCCTAACTATGGGTCATTCCAATAAAAATGGCGCTCCCTACATCAACAAGCAAGACATAAAAATGACATCCTGAGTTGGACCACTGTCATCTTTCAAGAAATCCACGGTATTCCAATTGTTCGATCAGTTCTTAACTGCTTGGTGGTTTTAACATGTTTTAACATGCTTTAACCCATCCAAAAAAGATGCTCGTCATATCAACTAAATCATCCCGCCGGTATCCCCATGAGTCGTTTATTCCATACGGAGGTTTCCTACAATGGGGCATCCCCAGTTGTCACCATAGGACCATAGTTGTTTCAATACCAGTCGCCATGGTCATGAAAAAGACGACTGGATGATGCTTTGGGGATACCCCATGACCTAAGAAAACCTCCAGTAATGATAATTAATCACTACATCAATATAATATATATATATATATACTACTATAATTAGTCAATTCTCCCATATATCATGTATGATATCACCATCAAAATAACCATGAAAATCCATATTTTTCCAATTTCCAATTAAAGAATCACCATAATATCTTCCAACCATATCTTCCAACAGTAAGGATTGGGACAAGCTGATGAAAGAGTTCGAAGGCTCTTCCTCCGTTCTGGTGGCCGATGTGGATTGCACGGCCGGGGGCCAGGGCAAGTGTCAAGAGGCCGCGCAGAACTGGAGAGAGACCCAGAACTGGGGGAAAAACCCAGCAGCTTCTGTTGGAATACATGAAAATAGCATAACATACTGTGGATGGAAGAAATCCTGCACCAGTTGGTAACTATTGGGAACTATAAAACATTGTAAATAATGGGATTACAATGGGATAAACCATCTATCAACTGGTGCAGGATTTCTTCCATCCACTGTATGATGACATATGTAATTATGTCATAGTATCCATATGTAGCTATGACATGATGATGATATGATGAAAAATCCAAAAAAATAGAATAACATAAATGATATTAGCAGATGTTATCCATAATGTAGCTACTACCAAGTGATATAGACTAGTGAATATAGCTCTATGAAAATATCGTTCTAGATATCATCAGGTGAACATATCATGTAGGAACCAGCTGCTGCAGCTGCTTGGGGGTTCAGCAGCAAATCTGTGATGGTAACCAGATGTATATAGCAATGGTCAAAAGCCATTCAGAATCATTGTCCTTAAGTGGCAGTTTATTGGTTTGTGATCAAATGTCTTGTGGTTGGCGATGTCACTACTTCTTGCAGGTTCCTACCGTCCATTTCCATGATTGGGGGACAGTTTGGGAAGACGACTCCAGAACAATACACAGCCTATTCATTGGACTAGTTGAGCCAATTTTGTGCTCACGAGATTCATTAGCTGCAGATTTGTCGGACTGGAACTTGTCAAAACTCCATGCATGACCATGCATTGTTTAACTCGCCACTTGCTTATAGTATCTTATAGTCACATGAATAGAAAGAACAGGTTGAACAGATCTAGGTCAATCTTAGATGGGTACTTTAATCCTAACTAGTCTTTTGGTATCAATGGGAATATCTACTAACCAGCAATTGTTTTTTTTTTGCAGGGTGCAGGGTATCTAAGATTGGCAATGATATGTTAAGATTAAGGTCATGTTTTGGATGTTTTGGCGCCTCTCAGACCAAGCTCATATGATGTTGCTGGTTGAGAGGCAGATGTCACCTGTTTTTTTTTGGGACAGCGTCCTCCATGGCGCCCTGCAGGTGGGTGTGAGAGGATACCCCACCATCAAATATGGCGATCCTAATGATCTGCAGGAGATGACTTGGGCGGCCGAGGTATGAAATTTAGAACTGCAATGATCTGTTGTTTTGTTTGGTTTTAGTTCCAACCAACTGGGAAAATTTACATATACAATCATACACAACTTGTATGTATATATATACATATATATATATACATATACATACATATACATATATACATATACATATATACATATATATACATATAATATATATATATATATATACATATATACATATATATATATATATGTTTATAACTGGTGATATGTGTTTGCAGGAAATCCAGCCTATTCCAAATATATCATCAGCGTACTGTAGAAATGACAAGGACCTCACGTCGCAAGGGAAATGACGGAAATGATGGTGTTCGGATTGCTAAAATCAGGTTGGTGAATTATGATGGAAATTCTTCCGATTTTTATGCGGGATACATGTTCTTCTTTTTGATGCTTCAATGATAGAGAATCCCAGTCAAGCTATGGGTGCCAGATGTTTTCAGGTTGAGTTATAGTTGATGGATGTTGATGGCTCGCCCCCCTAAAGTAGAGATTTCATAAAGGGCGAGACACTGCGTTGGGCACCGGGGTTTTTTGTCTCCATCCGAATGCAGCGAGTGGTCACAGTACCTTTTCAGACACATCTCAGAATTGCTGAGAATCCTACCCTCTGGTAATTTAACGTAGCTATTGAAAATGGCCATTTATAGTGGGATTTTCCCATTAAAAACGGTGATTTTCCATAGCTATGTTATTTTAAATTACCAGAGGGTAACTTTTTGCGTTTATTTGTTCTACTCTGGTGATTAAATTGATTAAATGAACATTCAAGTGCTACTTAGAGCAGACGTTCATGGGTTGATTCAAGAGAAAATTGAACAGGACACCATTTGTTATCTATGCCGCTGAATCTGTAGAGACAAAATCCATGGTTGTTTCATCCATGGTTCCTTCAAAAAGGCCCATGGTTACATTGTTGATGAATTACACTGTACCATTAGCTTCGTGGTTGCAATTACCCTCTGGTAATTTAACATAGCTATTGAAAATGGCCATTTATAGTTAGTTTCCCCATAAAAAATGGTGATTTTCCATGGTTATGTTAGTTTACCAGAGGGTACTCTATGGTTAAACGAGTATGAGCCTCCCCTTCATCCTTTGTTCATCCTGCAGGACTACAATGGAGGTCGTTCCTTCGCAGAACTGCAGAAGTTCGCGCAGAGCTTGGGGCCCACATGTGGCCCGGCCAACCTCGATCTCTGTGACAACAAGAAGAAGAAATTGATTGACGAGTCACTAGGCATACCATGTGGCCCACCCCATCAACTATACATTGGGACTATATATATAATTATATAACTATCGTTAATGGGACTTATAACTATAGTTAATGAGACTTAATGGCATATAAGTTTGTTTATAAATCCCATTAACTATAGTTATATGTTATATGATCTACAATGTGGGTCCCAGTAATACTATCCGTTAGAATCGGTTCGTATAATCCCCCAACTAATCATCAACCAACCGGGGTTCAGCAGTCTCAGTTCACCGGATTGTATACGTTGTGGGATCCCCCAGTGATGTTTGTTGGTTTTTATATCCCATGAATACTATAGTGATAAGTGTCACAATCCATAGTTATTTGAGGTATGTTCACCAACTTAGCTATCGGTTGGAGGCCCCACTTTGTGGCTGATAGTGTGAGAGATTTTTTATGGGCTAAGTAATGTAGTAAAGGCAACAATTGACCAGACATACCATAATATATACCATATATACATATATAGCACCTGATGTTGCCATTTAGGATCATTGGATCATTTGCGTAGATGACCCTTGAACAAAGTGGGAGAAATTCTTGGGGATTTACCAAGAATATTTGGAGATATATAACGAATACAATATCGAACGGGGAGAGAGACATCAATATATCATGCGTATAGAAGCCAACAGCCTGATTTTGCCATTTTGGATCATGCAAGGAACCCAATAAATAGAGGCATGATCAGGTTCATCACACGAGAAGGTTGGCGTGAAGCGATCACCAACAAAATATTAAAAAGAAAAACATACGCAAGTAAGATAACCATCAAAATAGTCGATGTTCTTATGGGTTTCTGCACTCATTTGTTGGTTTTCGTGTGCTGCAATATCCGGATCCGCCATAGGTGTGCAAGTTCGCACGTGCGCAAAAAATGGGTTACAGCTCGGCACGAAGCATAATGTGGTAAAACCGACTGCAGAAAGCCTCGTTGTTGAATATGTTTTTTTAGACCCCAACTTGGTAAAAACTGCATTGCTGTGGTATATGGTCATTATTGACTTCTCATGGTAATACACTTCTCATGCAGTCATACACTAACATGGATTTGTTTGCGGGGTGAACTTAGGGTACACCAAAATCAAAATCCTACAGTTGTTCATAATCTTTTCCTTTAAGATGCCAATAAATCGAGTTTTCCTCAGTTTGTGGCACCCTAGTCACATATGGTTAGTTTCTAAATGCAATGATTTCGAAATGAAATCATAATGGTCATCAACCAACCATCATCGACAAATATGGTTGACCACTTTTCAACAATTCTCCTTTAGATAGTATTCCCATTTAAATGCCCAATTATAGCCGGACCCATGTTTGAGGACACCGGAGGGTATTCACCAACATTCCACCAATATGCCATTTATGTTCCATTTATATTACATAATATATATATATATATATAATGTTACATATAATATATAATATTTTTTATAATCATAGTTATGTAAATATATATATAGTATGATTAATGTCCTGGCTTCATATTCCATTTCAAGCCCAAAAGCCACAGGTCCCAGGTCACCCGTCCCCGACGCTAGGTATATGGCTCTTGACTCAACGATGCTCGGTGCGTCGTGTCGAGTCATGGCGGGGTTTCTGCTGCAGAAGTGGTGTTATTTTTAATGGGCGAAGGATGGGGAATAAGCATGGGATAATGGATCTTTGATGGATCTTTGGGATAATAATGGTAGGCTAAATATGGTGTTCTATGGTTTTGATGGGATAAACATGGTGATTTATAGATGATTATCCCATTAAAAAAAGTGGGAAAATGGTTGGGATATGTTCATGGAAATCCCTGAAGGAGCCGATCCAACATGGGGAAAATTCGCAGGATTTCACCCGTGAAAACACGGCGATTGAATGGCATATTTTCATGGGTGAAACATGGTAAAACTATGGGATTGTTTTTTGGGGGGGGGCCGAAAAGCCCCCAAGAAGCAATGGTGAAATCAGCACGGAAACTGCACTTTCCAAGTATTCACTTACCCATAGGATCCATGGTGCTGCTAATATATGGTGTGCCATGGATCCCATCAATATAGCCCATTTTTGTTAGCATTAATATACCAGCACCATGGATCCGTCATGGGTTATACCAACGTTGGAAATTTTCATGTTGGATTGTAGTGATGCTCGTCATAGAAATAGGATGAAATAGGTCCATCCCCAAGAGGTTCGTCATATACACTCTGGCAAGTTTATGTATGGAAAATTACCCATGGGCCCATGACAGTAGATGATGTGCATATTATGGTAACATGGCAATTTTCCATGGCAAACTCTTCGATTACCAGAGGCTAGTTTCCTACTTGGTGATTCACCTGTTAGTAAGTGGGTTGTAAGCCTAATTCTAAGTGGACTAACCCTACTTTGCGAATTTGTAACCGTGGCTATTACCTACTTACTGAGTGGGATTAACCACCAGACCAAGTATAGTTCCTCTTAAAGCCTCTTGAATACTACGGCATGGTTGGTTTCCATGTCACCGAAACACCGCTCGGCAGCTCCCTGACAGGGCCCCGTTAAATCCCCCGGATTTTGCGTTAAGGAAACGTGAGAGCATGATCAAAGAGAAGGTTCGGATCCAGCGCGGACTGAGCTGAGAAATGATAGGTAAACCCAATTTGCATCGCAGTGGGTCACTACCTATACTTGTATCTTTTCTTAAAGGGGATGAACATTGATGTAACAGCTATTTTGATGTGAACAGAAGGGGGTACCATGGTGTTCACCCATGGCCACATGGGCAGTTGTTGAAACAATGTGGAATACTCATAGGAAATTACTGGATACTGATGAGAAATGATGGGATACCCCAACAGCTTGATGAATAGCACGAGCTCGAGACTATGGGCCCTTGGAATTCCATTGCATTGGCACACTAGCTGCCTATACTGGAATCTCCTGGATATAAACAGTCATTCTGTCTTAAACGTGGTTGCCCGCAATAGTTGAATAGTTTCATGAAGTAAAGAACTGAAAAAACAACCCGAAGTACAGCAGTTTTCTTAAGATCAGGTGAAACCTTTTATCTCTCTATGTTATATATGTGTACATGATTGTACATGTGCATCTAGATATTTTGCTCTACAATGCTCTACATTAATTGGATATGTGGGGGTTTCCATAAATGATGGTATCCAAAAATGGTTTGTTTATAATGAAAAATCCCAAACAAAAATGGATTATTGGGGGTACCCCTATTTTAGAAAACCACCATATATATATATACACATACGTATCTATACAATTACACGCTATTTAAGAGGTTTTGAACCACCATTCCCACCTGGGCAAGCACCACAAGATTTACCCAGGAGTTTTTTGGGGGCTTGGAAGCTGACTGTGTGGTGATCAAGTTGAAAGAACGCCTAGTAATGGACCATCTCTAAATCTATGCGTATAATTATATATATATATATATGTATTTAATATAATATATATATATAACAATATATATATAATATAATAAAATATATATATATATAATAATAATACATACATATATATATATATATAGAATATATATATATATTATTATATATATCATAATATAGATACATAAAAAATAATAATAATAATTGATAATGATCATAATAATAATTATTATCATTATATATATATTACATACATTTTGAGCTTATGAAAATTGCTATACCCCATGTGGGACGATGTCTATAATGATCCCCATGGGTTGGGTACTGGCCTCAGTTTCCACAGCCGGTTGTGGGTGGAGCCGTTTTCCGTGATGAACATCTGGGATACTTCATGGAAGACAACCATGATATATCATTATATCATAATTATATCCATTTATAACATCTGATATATCCATTTACATCCGTGCAACTTCATTAGATCATAATTATTTCCATTTATATCCCCAGATTCTGTTGCTTATTAAATATCATCCCCATCAAAGATAGCACTTTACATATTGACAACCAGATCAGTTCTCCTCCGGCGGCTGTTTCTCGCCTGGAGGAAGCAGAGATTGAGAAGCTCGAGGCCGACTTCAAGACTTTTGTGGAGGGTCTGCAGAAGAAGTATCAGGAGATCTCCCACCGATCATCTGCTTGGTGCTTGGTATATGGGTATGTATCATATAATATATAATATGATATAATATGATATAATATGATATAATATGATATAATATGATATAATATGATATAATATGATATAATATGATATAATATAATATATAATATAATTATTATATATATATATATTGTAATAGATATGATATAATATATCATATATATATATACATATGTATATTATATTATATATACATACTAAGTACATTTGCCCGTAAAAAGGGATGATGATCCTAAGTGACTGCAATATTGGAGAGTTGAAACCAAAAACCAGTGATTCTTGCTGAACCATCCTCGTTTGGGGTATCCTGGGGTATTCAGGACTGGTTGGTTCTCAGATACTTTGCATGTTGAACGCAAGCTGGGATAATGATCATCAACTGATTGATATTTTTTGAGGGGTTGAAACCACGAACTCATTGTTCCTACGGACTCCTACGTTTCACGCCATTTCACGCCCACACCTGTTTTGGATGCGAGATTAGTTTGTGCTGTCAAAAGTAGGCTACTTTCAGTCACAACCTCCACCAGCTCTGCTTTATATGCTGGACAGCTAGTTCGTTTTTTCTTGCTGATTGCTATCATCATTGTGCAAGAGCGAATTGATTTCCAAGTTTTTCTGGGATTGTCTGGCAAATTGATTCCTCTCAGGAACTTTTGGCAGGAAGTTTTCTGCGATTTTCTGGATGCTGAATTGGTTTTGTTCCTTTTTCCCACGCTTTCCGATGGTAAAAACAGCAGGAAAGCAGCGACAAGAAAGACAAGGATGTGGAAGCGGTGAAGAACTCCGGTTTGGGCCTTCTGAAGGCACCCAGTCGGTGAAAATCCTGGCATGTTGGGATGGTTTGTTTAGCACAAAGGCCATGGAGTTCCAAGTGTTTTTCAGTTGGCTCTGCTGGTAGAAAGCAGAGAAGAAAGCTAGTTGGATGGTCTAGTCTAGTAGAAGAAATCAATGGAACTGCTAAGTTGGATGGTTTGTCTGTAAAAAAATACCAAATTTTCCTGTTCGACCAGATACTGCACCTAACCAGTTTTAACCAGTGCGCGCGCCAGCGCTTCAGGCAGTGAATGCCTTCCAGAAGAAAGCCAAGGGAGAGCTTTAAGCTGTGTTTAAACCATGGAAAGACCTGCGCAGAGCAGGACTTTTGAAAATTATCCATCCTTTGCATCCTTGGTTACGAAAGGTAGATGCTGTACATCATCATTTTTGTTTGTTTTGTTCAGGCAGTGTCACAACCACATGTTGAGAATTATTTGACTCATGTTGAGGGAATCAACTAGAGTGATTCAATCAAATCCAGCACTTCTTGATGTGATTATTTTGCTTCCTGGAACATCCTGGGACTCGCTCGCTCCCAGTTAAATAGATAGGACAGGTCGGGTCGTCATTGGGCAGTTTCACGACAGCAGACGTCTTCAGCGACTGTGCTGGTCGCACCTTTCTCAGCGAATGACACCAGTGGCTAAGCCATGGCTTTTGCCATGGAAGAAAGCTGGGGCAGGCCACGGCTTTCACAACTGAAGAACGATTTCGCTGGTGCTGAAGCGGGGTCTGAATTATTTGAGATGTTGAAAGATGTACATGGTTGATAATGTAATTAGCCTCCCAGAATAAATCCAAAATGGAAAGCCCCTGAAAAAAGTTTGGAAGCACCAGCCAGCCAAGCGCTGTTTGAGCGATCTGATGAGTGCGACCTGCAAAAGCCAGCGCCATCAGGCGTTATTTTTTTTGGGCCAAAAATGGTGCTTGTAACCGTGCCGGCGTGATGGTTACATGGGGCATCATGTGACTTGATATTGAGCACCATCACCTCACTACGGTTGATAGTTGGACACCTGAACCCCTTGGATTTCAAGTCTCGAATGTGAGTTGGATTCACTGAGTAGCAATTGAACAACGAAAAGTTGGTATGAAAAATGGGTCTTTCATTGTCATGGTCTTTCGCTATGTTCAACTCAAGAAAAGTGGTGGATTCTTAAAATCCTATGTCTTCAGTTCCAAGTTGTTCTAGCTAGGAGGGAATGTGTGCTGCTGATTGGACGCAGCAAGAGCCTTGTCATTCGGGTACTCCCAGATCATCCAAGTCATGGATGACCATTCTAGTATTGAGACATGGTTTTTTTGGGGGGTACCCAATTTTGGGGAAACCCCCATTTTTCTTACTTTTCTTGACATTCTTGACCTCTAAAATGGTCAAGATTCATAAAAAAATCATAAAAATATGTTGCAATAGATCATATTAGATCCCATTCATCCAGTCCCGGGGTTTCCCCATGGGTTCCGGGGGTGGAGATGATTGGATGGGGGAAGACAACTCCTGCAGGTTGCTGCATTGCCAGAGGAGGAACCGGGAACTCTCGGACATTGCCTCGGGGCTGAGGTCCCCCAAAAAAACTGGAGACTCTTGGGTTGAAAGTCCCTTGAACTGGTGCCGAAAAAAGGAGCCCAAAAAGGTGATTACCCTGGGGCCTCTAGGAAAGGGGTATATGGGTATGGATCAATACCTATTACCATTTTTAGGGGGTTATTCACATCCATAAATCCCAGCTATTTTGATGTGAACTACAGGGGTACTATTGGTTTTGACACACTGCCATATGGAATAAGTAAGGAAACATGTCCCAAAGATTCCTGGATTCGTTGGGAATGGTGGGTTTATGGTGTTTAACCTGACCTCGGATCCAGGAGGAAGTTCCAGAGTACAGCGTTCAGGCGGGACCAGTGACCCTCTGGTAAACGTTAACAAGAAACTATGGAAAATCACCCTTTTTCATGGGAAAACTCACTATAAATGGTGATTTTCCATAGTTTTTTGTTAGTTTAAACGGAGGGTAACCGCAAGGTGATGCAATTTTGCTGATGTCAGCCATCTTACTGGTGCTAAACGGAGGGAATGGACGGGAATGGTTTTTTCTTGGGGGATGATTATCACTAGTGATGACTGGGATCATTCCCGAAAATTCCCTGCGTAAAACGCACCAGTAAGCCATTCATGAAATCATCGATGAAATCATTGAACATGGTATCAACCGCTAGAAATGGGATATGAACTGCCAAGAAATGGGGGAAAAAAAGCTCGAAGAACTGAAACAGAACCGAACCTCCCAATGATGCTATGAACTGATTCAGATTAAAACTGGTTGGTGGTTTGGAGCCATGAAATTTTATGATTTTCCATATATTGGGAATGTCACCATCCCAACTGACGAACTCCATCATGTTTCAGAGGGGTAGGGCTCAACCACCAACCAGAAATGACATTGGTTTAAAAAATCCCCAGTAGCTATAGTTCTATATATCATAAACCAAAGTATACCCTCTGGTTATGACTAACATAAAATATACCAATATGGAAATCGATATGGCTAGAAGACGTGAGTGATCACCCGCACAGGACCGTTAATTAACCTGCAGCCATGCAGCCATGCAGGTTTTCTTTCATAGATCCTGACTTGTATTGAATTACTGTTTTTTTGGTTTCAAACATGAATGGATTATGACTTTCCATCATATATGGGATAATCCCAAGCCCATTGACGAACTCATATTTCAAGATGGTTGAAACAACCACCAACCAGGTATGTGTTTTTCTTATTCACCATTCGGCGCTGGAATTTTAAGCTGGTTCAACCACTTCAACTGAATCAGCTTCTGTCCTGTGGTAGATGGTGGTTTCAAACATCAGTTCATGATAGTGCGATCCACAATATACTAATAATTCTCATAATACATGTTTTTTTTGTTATTACAGTATTGGAATATGATCTTCATACATCCACAGAATACTGTGGAAGCCAACGAACCATGGAAGTAACATGATTTCTCTGGATCCATGGACCCGTCAGACATGCATGGCGAACGAGAATCCAGCGGTCCACTGAATGTTAGACACCCAAAGACTTGTCCAATTTATATGTTAGTTCCCAACTTTGAGGTGCAAATTCATAAGCCAGAAAGCCATAGAAAGCCATAGAAAGCCATAGAAAGCCATTAGAAAGCCATTAGAAAGCCATTAGAAAACCATAGAAAGCCATTAGAAAGCCATAGAAAGCCATAGAAAGCCATAGAAAGCCATAGAAAGCCATAGAAAGCCATAGAAAGCCATAGAAAGCCATTAGAAAGCCATTAGAAAGCCATTAGAAAGCCATTAGAAAGCCATAGAAAGCCATAGAAAGCCATAGAAAGCCATAGAAAGCCATTAGAAAGCCATAGAAAGCCATAGAAAGCCATTAGAAAGCCAAGATTTGGGGCAACCTGAGGTGTCTGGCTTCGAGCCAGCTCGCCGTGGTCGACATGTTTCGATCTGAGAAATTTTTGGGTGATGCCTTCGTGCTGGATGGGGATTGGTCAATGGATTGGTCAATTGTTAAGGGGAATCATCCCAAAATGGCCCAACATTTCAGGTTAGTGGATGATTTATTTCAATTATTATTATCCGTCCTTTCACAATTGGATGATTAATTATTCCCTTATAACAATTAATTCACTTATTTCAGGTGAGTGAATTATTATGATCTGCCCAGATGGATGAAAAGTGAATGGCAGATTCACCAGTTGGGGGTGAATTCGTTATTGGGATTTACATGGATTTACAGGATCTGGGACGGAATATGATAGAACCAACTTGCTTATGACGTCTGAGTGTGCTGGAAATCCATGGAAATCCATGGGCGATGGGCCCAATGGCATCCCATAAGCACTTTGGCCACTTTCATGTGAAAAAAACGATATGATGAGAAATGAACCATCATATATTTGGCGGATTTTATTTTCGGACGAACCAAAACATAAGATCTCATCAGGGTCCCCAGCTGGGGAGCATTGTGGAACCCTTTTTTTGCCATCAACATTAATAGGCTCTGAATAGCAACAATGGGCAATATATTAATGAACACCAGGATGATATGACCTCTGCTTGTGCCACAATGCTTGGTAATTTCATGCCGTGTCCACATTTGCAAAAGTTTCGCAGTTCAGAGTCCATCCTCAGCTGGTTGGTGGTTTGGAACATGAATTTTATGACTTTCCATTCAGTTGGGAATGTCATCATCCCAACTGACGAAGTCCATCATTTGTTCAGAGGGCTAGAGCTCAACCACCAACCAGTTATGACATTGGTTTAAAAAATCCCCAGTAGCTATAGTTCTATATATCATAAACCAAAGTATACCCTCTGGTTATTTAACATAGCCATATAGCCATGGAAAGATCCACCATGCTATTAAGTTCGGTAAACCATCTATTTCAATTAGGGCCATGGCTTAACCATGGCTAGCCCTGTGAATTTCATAACCAGGTTGGGTACCACCAACCAGTTATCACATTGGTTTAAAAAATCCCCAGTAACTATTATAGTTCTATAATGTTTTATATATCATAAACCAAAGTATACCACCTGGCCCAGTCAGAGATTCCCCTGAAACCCACGGGGGCCACGGCCGTCTTTTCAGGTCATCTACACGTTGACCATCCGACGAGGCAACGCACACTGGCCGATTCGCCGGCGATTCCGACAGGCACCGGCCTTCATCAAAATGGTGCTGTAAATGGGAGATGATCTCTGGGTAGAAATGGCATTGTTTTACCCACATTTGTCATATTTTGTATATATATAATATATATATATATTATATATATATACATGGATGGTGATAACTGTTTATGGCCATCGGTTTACCCACATGACTCGTTATTTAAACGGTAGACGAATCCCCAGTAAAATTCTGCATCAACTGATATCAACTGACACAGTGAGTGCCAGGTGGCAAAGTTGCATGAACAGCTGCTCTTAGGCTTTGGCAGGTGCCCTGCTGGGATTCCAGTTGGCCTGCGTGGGCATTAACAGTTGCAACCAACCCATTGTCAAAGTCAAACCCAAATACCTTGAATGTAGCATTTTATGTATATAATATGCTACTACATATACACAATATGTGTATATATATATATATATATATATATTATATATTATATATTATATATTACATATATATATATATATCCACATGCACGTAATGTATCATATATATATATATATATACATATGCATGTGGTACAAGGATGGTTAGGAACAAAGCAGGATGCACATCCAAGACCATCCAGGGAGACATGAAGGTTGTGCCGCGGATTGCCATGCTTGTTGGTTGTATCTTCCCACAAAAAGCCGCACTAAATCATTGTTTGTATTAAAGGGCCGTGATTGTTGCTGTTATCAATGTGCATCTCATGATTTGGGCTCTGGTTCTGGATTTTTGGATACATTTGTATCCCAAATGCTGCCCACATTTGGCGCATTTCCCATGATTCTGACATGTTTTGGGGTTCTGTTTTTCAGTGGAGGGGCGGCCAGGGCGTTTTCGCCATTGAGGTCCTCAATGAAAGCTGGCTTACCCAAACTTCCACCCAAGGTCACGTGTAGGTGGGCTCCCTGGGATCCTGGAGCTGTTACCGGTGAACTGGACTTGGGTCAAAGCTGAAAATGCTTCGCATTTACCCTCTGGTAATTTAACGTAGCTGCGTAGCTATTGAAAATGGCCATTTATAGTGGAATTCCCCATTATATAGTGGAATTCCCCATTAAAAATGGTGATTTTCCATAGTTTTTTGTTAACGTTTACCAGAGGGTTAAAAAAACCTCTGGTATGTGGTTTTTAGCCAATGCCACAATGACTCGACCATCCCCATTTTTGGGGCGGGAAAATAATGGTGGGCTAACTAGGATCAATATACCAGCCATTTGATTATCAAAGTAAACCAGCCATGGGCGTATCGCATAAATCCCAAAGTTTTGGGTATCCAAGTTCGGCAAAACCAAGGTGAAGCAGTCACCACAGTACCATACCCTCCAGTAAACGAACATAGCTATGGAAAATGGATGAAAATGGACCATTTATGATCATTCATTGATGATTTACATATTAAAAAGTATGTGCATTATTTTTTTCAACAGCTATGTTAAATTAGCAACGGGTATGTCGATGTTCAGATCCAAAGCCTTCAGCCGCCATCGATGTTCAGATCGCTGCTCTTTGGACAGCAAGACCAGCGCTTCTTGCAGATGAGAGTTGGGAGCCCTGGGGCAAATTCTGGGCGATTGTCTGAAATGAAGTTTGCCCAGATGAAATGAAGTTTGTCATCGAAATTCTGGGTGATTGGAATTCTGAAATTCTGTGGCAAATTCTGAAAATATCACAAAACACGATGACAAAACAAGTTGGACGTATATTTCTCGCATCGGAGATTGGAGTCGTTTCTCATTCATCAAGGATGCGCATGACTTTCTAAAAGTTTAAGATGTACACTTTGGTATCCCATGGTTTGACTGATTTCGATGCGGAGGGCACACGGGTTTGCTCATGCTGCTGAGCCTTGCGGCTAGCTGGCACTTTGGTTCGAAGCATGCGATTCCTTCGCTGCCAGTATTGATCAATATGACGACTTCCATGAAATGGATACCCCCCTCAAAAGTGACTGATCTCCTTAATTTTTGGGTGTGTCCGATTATTTCAGTTTTTTATGGCTTCAGGAGACAAACCAATATGATGCGATTTGATTAAAAAATATAAATCATATAATCATAAACTATATGACATCATCAAGATGTCGACAATATTACATGTGTTTTCTTGGTGAGATGAGACCTATTTGACAAACGTTTGACGGACACTCGCCTTGGGTAGTCAGATAGACTACAAGTAGCCAGCAGGAAATTGTCTGAATTGGGGGAAACCCCGATCAATTTGGTGGTAAAGACATGTAAAAACCATATCGTTTCCTGCAGATGTTCCAAGCAATCTATTGAGGGTAAAACAATTATAAACCCCCAGTGATCAGCATGTTTATAGGTATAAAATGGTATGTTTACCATTCCCAGTCACGGGTGGTAAAAATGCTGGTTGGTGGTTTGGAACATGTTTTATTTTTCCATATATTGGGAATAATCATCCCAACTGACTTTCATATTTTTCAGAAGGGTAGGTCAACCACCAACCAGAATGGCATTGTTCCAACCAATCATTTATATTCCATTACCAGAGGGTTAATCACCATTAATCACCATTAAATCACCATTAAATCACCATTAAATCACCATTAAATCACCATTAAATCACCATTAATCACCATTAATCACCATTAAATCACCATTAAATCACCATTAAATCACCATTAATCACCATTAATCACCATTAAATCACCATTAATCACCATTAATATCCCTATTAAATGAATTTCTGGAGCATTTCCATGACTCCATGGCTGACGTTTCTCCATCTGCTTGCCGCCAGCGCGGGACCGGCCGCTGAGTGCCCCAGATAAAAATTTTCCGGTCGGGATGGAGTCGTAAAATAACCACGAAGAAGATATAGAAAAGCCATTCAAAAGCCAATTTATCATCATTTAAGCAACATCCTCCCATTATATTAAATGATTATAAATTGGCTACCAGAATAGTGATACATTATATTAAATGATGGTTGCATGTTGCTTTCATGTGCTTTTTATTTTTTTTCGGGGATGATAGATTTAGTCAAGAACCATTTATGAGGAAAAAAACTTCAGGGATTCTCGCAATGCTGAAGTTTCTGATCGAATCCCCCCAAAGACTGTCAACGTGTTTTTTTTGTTCCATTGGAAACAGCGATGTTTTCAGTTCCAGAATGGTTCAGGTTTGATTCTGCCAGGGTATACACTGGGCATGTGAACTATCACCCATGATTTTGACCTTCACAAAGTCCTGAAAGTTGGCTATTTGAGCGAAGAATCCATTAGAATTATACGTATAATGACAGTCACTCTATAATGGCAACCATAATAACAGTAAAAAGTAGTAGAAATGATAATAATGAGAATGTTTGATGATAATGAGAATGATCATGATATACCGATAATGATGTAAATAAACATAGTGATGATGATAATGTCAATAAAGATGAACAATGGTAAAATTGGTGATAAATAATAATCAAAACACAGATAAGAATCACAACAATCACAAAGAACATAATGGTAATAATGATCATGATAAATAACAATATACCGACCTTAATAGTTTTATAATATTACAGTAATACATAGTAATAGTAACGGTAATAACAATATGAAAGTTTTTTGAACATTGACACTGTCCATCCCCAGGTATCTCTCAGAGGACTTTTTCCCTGGATTTCACATCCTGGAACGAGTGGATGGAGATCGCTTCAACGTCTATGCGCGAGGCGATGGGGAGCCTGGTTTTTTGGGGATGATGATTACCCTTTGGTAATTTTTGGGTAAATGGAGGTTTCCTAAGTCATAGGGGTACCCCAAATCATCAATTTTTGTAGGAGTTTCCCCTATAAACCAACCATTTTGGGGATACCCCATTTATGGAAACGCTCAATTTTTCATAGGGAAATAATCATAAATCAGCTGTAAATGGCCGAGTTTCCATAGATATGTTGAATAACCAGATGGTACTGACCCATATTAGGGAGACCTATCAACCAGGGATATCTTCATAGGGGGATGCAACATGAAGATGTCATAGGGGATTTGAAGCATCTAAAAATTAGCATGGAATATCTCCAAAAGTAGGAGAATCACAGAAATTACCCTCTGGTAAACGTTTACACAACTATGGAAAATCACCATTTTTAATGGGTAAATCAACTATTTCTATGGCCATGTTCAATAGTTTTTTGTTTGTTTACCAGAGGGTACAGTTTGTGAACTGGAAGATCAGCATGGAAATTATCGGTATATTTGTATATCATTTAATATGAATAATCGAAGTGACTGGGCCATGGCTTCTATAGCTATGTTAAATTACCAGAAGGTAACATTGGTTGGTGGTTTCAGACACTTCTTATATCTCTCCTGGGAAGCCAGAGGAATTAGTAGTGTTGGGATGGGTTTTTGGACCAGCAACACGTTTTTGTTTGATGTATCAAGCAGGGCAAGCATGTATTTTCCAATACACCTGAGGATTTTTTGAGAAGTGTTGAAATCCCAGCCACAGTGGATGTAGGTTTTGGTATGGCAGATTGTTTAGATACATTGTGTTTTTGCTTCTCCACCCTCAGACTCGACGTTGTCGTCACAGACTTTTTGGCAGTCAATTTAGACCCTGTCAGTATGGAACCCCCTGTCTATCCCAATGATTGGACCAAGTTCCACCTGAAACCGGCTGGATTTGCGAAGTGAAGCCGCAAGATAGAAAACCGATGGTATGTCCATAGCTCATGCGCAAATCCCTAAATATCTAGCCTCAATCAGTCACAGACAGCTGGCATTTTTGGTGCGAGGCCAAGCCAAAGGCGTTCCACCCACGATAGACCTTACAGGACTTACTTTCGCTGCAGCGCAGCAACGTGACTGGGATGCGATTCCAACGGTTGGCCTGGGAGGGTGCCCCAAAGATGTGGATTTAGATGGATTTAGCTTCAAAAATAGTAGTGTTCAAACGGAAAAAACGAAGATTATGAATGAATGAAGATGAAGTTTTAGATTGTTTTGAAACCATTGGATTTTCAGTGAGGTCCCCCTTGGTTTTGCAGAAGGTCATGATTTTGGAAGGGCCACAGTGGGCCACATCCCTATTGGGGTAGAATCATGTGGGTTCATGGTACAGCCGACCAGTTGGAAACAATTTTGAACATCTGATTCTGCGTGACTATAATGTAGTCGTGACTACGACTACAATGCTGAAAAATCATTCCAAAAACCAACTGTTGTGGTTTTTGCCTGAAAGAGTGTAGTGGTTTGGAACACTTTTTATTTATCCCAATAGTTGGGATGATGATCCAATCTGACTATATAGTATTTTTCAGGCGGGTAGGTATACCGCCAATTAGATTCTACATGTCAAGTTTTAGAAAAATATTGGTAAATCACCAGAATAGTTGATTTAGCTATGAAAAATGGTGATGTCCTGTCCGTTTTTTCTATGTTTTAGCAAAGTGACTTACCCTCTGGTAAACTAACATAACTATGGAAAATCACCATTTTTAATGGGAAAATCCACTATAAATGGTCATTTTCAATAGCTATGTTAAATTACCAGAGGGTAAATCACCAAAGGGTAAGGCTTGGGAAATCCATCGCATCTTCAGATCGCGTTGATCTGCAGGGCTGGAGTCCTACCTGAAGATCAAGCCTCGGGAAATGCTGCAGCTCCCCATGGCTCTCTTCACCTCCCAGGGGGAACAAGTCCTTGACCTGGCAGGTGCCGATAAAAACCGGAAAAAATGCCATGGATTTTGGAAAACATTGAGATCCGGAGTCCAAAACATCCAAAACCACTGGCTTTTTGGGCTTCATGGCTTTCATGGCTTTTCATGCTTGAGGATGTTTGAGGTGTATTGCTGTGTTGAAGAATGGCTTGGGGCTATTGACCTCCAAAAAACATGTGATGTGGTGCCTGTCTGACTTTTGAAAGATGGAAGCATGTCTTGGCGCTTCGCCTGGTTCAGTGCCCAACTTCCGACATTGGTGCCGCACTTGCATCTCCAACACATTCCCTAGGTATCCTAAGATTCTTGAGATGGCCACGTTCCCTTTAGATGTGTCCTATCATCTCAATATTGAAACCTTAGAGTCATCCTCTACACAACAGGATAAGAAACACGCGCAACAAAAACATATGGAAACAACCACCAGTTACAAGAAACAAAGTAACTACCTTGGAACCCAGTACCATAGGGGTAGATGGCCCCAAGTCAAATTTATCACTTGCTAATGATGATCTAACAGACCAAGGTATCCTTTGGGCGGTATTCAATACTAGTGGTAGGAGATTATAGTTTATCCAGTGTAAGATGATAACTACTTTGAGTTGGTTATATTCCCATTGCATCCCCATTTTATCATATTATATCCAGATGATCTTCCAATTGGTCCCTTTTTCATCAACCTCTCGTCAATGATTTCCCATGATATTCCCATGATGGATCAATACCCTGGTACCCTAATATTTTCGCTGGTCGATGGATGGCTATTCCCTCAAATATTGCAATTTCATTGGTTTTGACCCATCCCCATATCAAAAAAACATCCCCATGGCTCAATGGCTCACAATCTCCCCATGGGCAGGTCATTCCCTGCTGTTCCTCATCGAAGCAGGGCAGTGGATGTGGCCTGCCGTGCGTGTGGGCTTCATTCAGAACGTCTCGGGACTTCCTGGGGTCCGGCTGCGTACCGTCTCACTGCGGCCGGTGATTTTGGAGGTGGAGAGTTTCATGACGCAGCAGGCAGGGGTTGGGGAGTGGCCATGACATTGTGGTAAATGATGGCAAAATCATGAGGTTCAATTGATTTAATTAGTTGGTTAGCTATAGGACTATGAATTACCTGTTTATTGATTTGATTGGTTGATTGAATGGATTGATCAATTGATTGATGAATCTATTCATGTACTATTCATTTACTCTATAGTTTCTTTGTTTTTTATTTTCAGGAAAGGCCTAAATTGCTTGGTGAATCTTGCTGGGATTCACCAGAAATGGGATGATATCATGGAAATAACGATTCACGTTGACAAAAGATCTTGGTTTCATGTGTGTTCCAGTGTGAAACTGGGGAAATAACATGTTTATACCACACCATACCACACCTATTTATGGTGATAACACACCTATAAAAATGGTGCAATTGGGGATTGTGAAATTTATTGTTTTACCAACCTGGTTGGTTTGGAACATGTTTTATGACTTTCCATATATTCGGAATGTCATCATCCCAACTGACGAACTCCATCATTTTTCAGAGGGATTCAACCCACCAACCAGGAAAGCGTGGATGATCATTCTGACGTTCATGTCTGACTGATGTATTTGAAAGCACCGGAGTAGACCCTAAAGCCACCAATGAGGGGAATCTAAACAAATATCAGTCTCAAGCATCCAAAACAGGCAGAAACATATATATTTATAGCGACCCACCAACCTCTGACATCGAGCAACCAAACTTGGATATTTTTTTGGATATGGGATGATTTAGCCAAAAAAAAAACTCAGAACATATTTTTCCAACACGTGTGGCATACCAAATACAACCAGGAGCTTTAAGCCAACAAAAAACACATGTTTGCAGTGGTCCAAACTTGGGTAAATACTTCCATATCAGGGATTCTGGGTTTGGATTCCGAATATGGCATCGTTTTTGTTTTCCATATATATATACACCACATACCACCCATGCAGCTTGACCATGACACACATGTTTACCAACAACTACAGCAACTCCCCCCAAAAAAACAAAAGAACAGACAAGTAAAATACCGCTCAAATAGTGTTGACCTTCACCTCGTTCGCATCTTTTTGGAGTTAAAGCTGTGGTAGTTTAGCATAGCTATCGAAAAAAATACGGAAAAACATTAGTTTTGGAATATCCGTATATTATTTGGCAACCAGTTATGATATATGTTCAACATTAACTTTCATGGGCCATGGGCCATGACTTTTAAATACCTATGTTGAACTACCGGAGGGGACCAACAATTCGTCAAGTTTTCCCAGGCTTGGATCATAGGAAAATGATCGGTCAAAGCAAAATGGTTTCCTGCAACTAGCCTCTGGTAATTTGACAGTTTTCTATTGAAGAATTGCCATTTATAGTTGAATTACCTATGGAAAAATGATGATGTTCCATGGTTTGTCGATGGTTTTTTGTGTATATCATCAGCATGGTTTAGATACGGTAGTACGGAAAAAAACATGGTATAACCGGTATAATCATCATAAATCTTCTATACAATGGACCATCGCTAATAGCGATGTTGAATCGCCCATCTGCCAGGAGGCCTCCGAGATCATGGCTCTGGGTGCGCAGCAAGGTCTGACAGCCTCCCAGGCGGTGGAGGGTGTCTGGTGTGATCGATGGCAGGAAAATGGCGCCTCCAAACGATTAGCTAAGTTGGTGAACAGACTTCCAAGAGCTGAATGTTTATGAGACGTTTATGAGATTTTAGAACTATGATTAACTATAGTATTCAGGGAGTAACTATGGCAATTATGATACTTATTTGTTCCATAGGAGATGTGAATACTCAATCTATTGGGATGTAGCTGTTGCATGATGTTTGGATTTGAAAGGGGATAGGGATGAACCAAGCAACAAGATCCGAAATGACACACCATTGCCAATGTTGGAATAATAACAATAGGATATGGTACTTACAATAGGATATGGTAATAGATAAGATATGACTATAATTTAATAACTTAATAACAATAACTTAATAACAATACGATCTGGTAATTAATTATCATAAATAGGGACACAGAATAGGGGATATCAATAGTTACAATGTTGACAATAGGAATAAAAAAAGCCTCTCGTGTTATCAAACTGGCTAGCTGGGGAGAATCCGTTCCGAACGAAATGCTATCGTGGGAAAATTATCGGACTAATTCTTGGATAGACCGTGGATTTTGCGGCAAGCAATATTTGATTACCCTCTGGTAAACTAACATAGCTATGGAAAATCACCATTTTTCATGGGAAAACTCACTATAAATGGCCATTTTCAATAGCTATGTTAGTCATTACCAGAGGGTACCACAGGATATGGAATGATGTGAAATGAGGTGAGCCCAGGCCATCCCATGAGGGAAAAGGATCACCAATCACTGGATGGAATTTTTAGGGTTTTTCCATTCATTTTCAGCTACTCAATTCATGTCTTGTCACTGGGGCGATGCTACTAGTGATGGCAAAGTGCCACAACTCACAAGACCATGTTTGGGATGATACCGATACCCCTAATCTAAACAAGCATGTACAGTGTCGGGTTGCCCGGTGAAGATAGATCTGCCAAATATCCATCTGTTCGGGAGGATATCCCCAAACCACGCCATCAAATGAATTAAAAAAGGAAATAATTAACGTCATGAACCCGGAAAGTCTGGGCTACCCATTACCCTATGTTTAAACAACATGTAAGTGTTTGTTTGAACATATGTTTTTCCCAACAATCTCTTGTTTGATCATACTTTTGCCCAATTGTTTGATGGCCATGGGTATCCTGCCAGTTTGGGACAAAAGATCATATTTTCCAGAAAAGTGAATTACGACATGGTCCCTGATGCTTCGGAACAATGTTGAGTAACTGCTTGGTGGTTTCAAACATGAATGGCTTATTTTCCATTTCATAGATGGGATGTCATCCGAAACCCATTGACTTTAACTCAATCATTTTTCAAGATGGTGAAATTGCACCACCAACCAGGTAAGCCATTGCCATGTTTCGCCCTCATAACTGTCAACCATCCCCAAGGGGACCATAGGTGGGTTTCCAACCCTCCCCATTTTGAGTAGGGTGATGGCACTGGATACAATCCACATCAAACATCATCAAACCGTGGCTGTTTCTGTGAAAAATGTGTGATTTTTAGACTTCCAAACAGTTGCTAAACTTTTTTTACACTGACTTGAAATAGGTGCAAGTACGAAAAGGGTAATTCAACATAGCTGTTGAAGCCATGGCCCATTTGTAGATGATTTATTCAAATAATATGGTGATGCTCAATTGCAAAGTATTCGTCACCAGAGGGTAGCCACTGCGACAAGTTGAAAGATTGGTTGTGGAGCGTGGCGCCTCCGGATGATGCGTTCTTTTCACGTGTGGTAGGACAGCCAGTGAATGAATGGAAGATTGGTTAATTCGGTTTATACCCCATAAACAGAGAATCGACTTTGACACAAAATTCTGCAAGCATCTAAGCATGTTTGTTGATGCAGGATGTTTAGTTTCATCCATGGAGTATTTCCCCAACAGTTGCAGGGTCAGATGCAAAGCAACGATCTGAAGAAGGGCACGTCCCATGCTTCCTTTCGCACCTCGAGGCGAAGTTGGATTTTTGGGGGCCACCAGACATGTCCAGACCAGGTCTTGTTCCATAAAATGATCTCAAGTGAACCAGAAGGACTGACATGGACTGACTATATTACTGCTGATTGGTGGTTTGGAACATGAATTTTATTTTTCCATATATTGGGAACAATCATCCCAACTGACGAACTCATATTTTTCAGAGGGGTAGGTATACCACCAACCAGTTATGACATTGGTTTAAAAAAGCCCCAGGGACTATAGTTCTATGTATCATAAACCATAGTTATTGGAGTTATAAATCAACTTTTGCCAGAAAAAGTGTATGAAAAGCTTGAAATGGTGGAAGCACTCAGTCGTTGCGATCCATTTCTGAGTTGGAAGCCCAACATCTGCCAGGTCGATCTGCCTCTAAAAAGAACGGGGATCCCATGGGAGATACCCCCCCAATGTGATTTTTTGGAAAGATCTATGGAAAAAATCCGGAAAAATGATCTGGTTGGTGGTTTCAAACATGAATTTTATTGTTCCACTTCATATATGGGATGTCATCCAAAACCCATTGACGAACTCATATTTTTCAAGATGGTTATTGCACCACCAACCAGTGATGGTAACCATCAAGTCTCTACGGTAAATCCATGTAAATCCTGCATTGCAACCAACTGACCCAACTGGCCCAACTGTGTCTTCCATCCTTGGGCCGAGCGAGCCAGGCAGGCTTGGCTTCACAATGAGTTGTCTCTAGTGATCGCTGACTTGGATGAAAGATCCTTGGTCAAATTGTGAGGCCCAGGAGTCTCAGACGTGTCTCTTGTCCCATAGGGATTAGGTCGAGGATTCGATCCTAATATAAACTAATGGTATGAAGCCGTTGCCCATTTATAGATGATAAAAACATGTAAAAACATTAAATAATGGTGATTGTCCAGATCGTAAACGCTTTTTTCAGTTTCCAGAGAGTATGTGAGTATGGCAATGGTGATGGGAATGACTGGACGCAGAGCTGTATCCAATTGCCAGCTAGTTTGATGATCATGAGGATGCTAGGGGATTTTTCCATAGCCCAATGGTTTTGGTCCATCACTTCTGGGGGGTCGATTTTTGAGCGGTTCACCCCAAAGAAAGATGATGTTGAATGGATTATAATGGATTTCAATGGAAACCATTTTAAAAGGGTATCCCAATGACAATCAATGGATTTCAATGATAATCAATGGTTACTCGTAGTAATCTGTGGTTACTTTTTAATCTGATTACTAACCAGTGGCTTCTAAAAATTCGGGTACCCCAATTTGATCCCCTAATGAGTTTGTTCGGGACGACCATGGCTTGCCATGGACTGAGCCGTTTCGCACCCCAGGGACGGCCAAGCTCACGCGCATCCCAGCGGCCCACAACGAGCCCATGCAGTTGTTGAGATATGCGGCGAAGCTGCAGTGAAACATGGGGCCGGAGCTTATTTGGTTGGGATATAGTGGGTATTTACTGGGTATTTCACCAATGATGATGTGGTTGATTGGTTGGTTGTTTCAAAGATGTTTGAAAAAGTTGGGACATAACTGAGTCAACTTACTGGTTAGATAGGAACTCGTACTTTTTTCTTTTGCTATCAATCCATTCACCTGCTAAGAATTAGATTTGTTTGCCAGGTATCTAAGTTTCACCACGACAATGGGATACAATGGGTATATATATATATATACAGTATATATATAACCATAATACTTAATAGATATAACCATTATAATGGGATATCACTGATATATTTGCTTCGATAACCAAGGTTGAACTGTTGGTTTTCGAAGGTAAATGATGTTGGCTGCTGAATATCAACGGTTCAAACAACTGGATGGGAAAATTCGGCATACGGGGCCACCTAGCGAACTGGGTTCAATCACCATGCTATAAATGGGTAAATCCACGAAATAAATGACCATTTTCAATAGCAAACTGTTAGTGTAATAACCTAACTATGGAAAATTGCTCTTGGTTTTATGCTATGGTAATAATCTAACTATGGTAATAATCTAACTATGCTGGCAGGAAAGATGGGATGTATTGATTTACCCTCTGGTAAACTAACTTACCTAACTATGGAAAGATCCACCATGCTATTGTAGCTGGGTAAATCCACTATTTCGACTGGGCCATGTTCAAGTTCGCAAACTGTTAGTTTACCAGAGGGTAACAACAATGTAATAATCATGTTGAAAGTCATGGTGAAAATCATGTGCCATTCCATTCTCTATCATCACTGTCCCTATTAAAATGATCATTTGTGGGTGCCCTTTTTGCAGCGACCAGATTTTCGGGGATGTCAAGGCTCATTTTTTTATCGCTGAGGGTTCAAGGGGCACGGGGAGGGATCAAGAGTTATAATACATTGAGGCAATACCTCAGCTGTTGGGAGGAATAAACCTCTTGGAAACTCTATTCTTATTCTTAGCATTTCTTAGCTGTTTTGATGTTAAAGTATGTTAAAGTAAGGGATTTGACCAATTTGACCAATTTGACCATCTCAATTTGGAGTCTATCTTTGGTTCATGTGGTTCTCACGAGAACTGCCTCTCTGTAGTGCCCAGCCCGATCTGCGAATTGAGGATGCGGGTAACTACTACCACGCACATTTGGATTGGACGGAGTTGGTATTTTGGCTTCGAAACATATCGAAACGTCGCGGGTAACGTTCAACCTGTCCAGGTTTCTTGCGATCATGTGTTTTTTTAATATGCATGGCTAGTTGCAACAAGAAACCATGCGAGTATCGATCAAAAGAATGTGCTTCAATGGTTGATTGTTCCGGCATTTTGCTCTTTTAGGAGTGATTTTTTGGAAGTGGTTTATCCTGAAATTTCAGTTACCCCAAGAAATTGATGGTCTATCATGTTCTATCATCATTTTCCCCATTAAAATTGCCAATAAATGGCCACAACTGGGGGTATACAGAAACCATGTTCACACCCAGTGGTTCTCAGGATCTCTATCCAGATCAAAGGCAAATCTGGTTGGATTCGCACTTCGGCCACTTCGACAGAATTGCCACTGTGTTTTGGTGTCTCGAAGAATTCTTGGGTCGGGGACTCACCGGTGACGCACAAAGTCCGGTAGGTAATCAGGTAATCATCAGTGACCCATAAGTTAAGCATCAGCATATGTCTCAATTGGACAATGTTGGACATTTGAGTTGCCATGAATACCTGAAGGGTAGAATCTGGACCCAAAGGTCAAAACATGTTTTAACATGTTTTAACTATTCCATCATAACCTTGCAGCTGGATAGCCATGACGAAAACCAAGAGTAATGGCATGTTTCTTCTCCATCTTTGGGTATTTTGATGTATTTTGGTTGTTTCTCCCAGTCTGTAAAAAATGTGCCAGTGAATCCCCATGTTGTAGAATCATTTGGGTCAAAACCACCCATCCAACTCTCATTGTGTTGATGGAATTTCCCAAAAAAAGGAGAAAACTCGCCACTTTCCGTCTGTTAGCCTATGTTAGCCTATGTTAGCCTCATATTCTGCCGGATTTCAGCCGGGTTTGGGCCGTTCCAGGTATCTCAATGATGTGCAGCAGGGTGGACACACCATCTTCCCCAAACGCGGACAGCCCATCTGTGCTCCTGGATCCCTGGGTGGTCCATCGGCCCGCTACTGCCGTGGGGCACTGGATCCGGACATGGATTCCTGCACCAAGGGGTTGAAGGTCTGGGAAATGGGGCAAACATCCCAAAGCCACCGAAACTCTGTGGAAAAATGGAGATGTTGCCAACATGTTGATAAGAGATGCAAATGAAGAACTTGGATTTCAGCCAAACACAATTGGTGAAAACTCATCAGGCTTCGTCCATCAAAATAAATCGGGAGGCAACCACAAAAGAGTACTCAAACAGTGTTTCTTGGTGTTTTTGGCCACATCCCCATGCACCTAGCAGGTGAAACCGCGACGTGCTCGGACCATCTTGTGGTACAACTTTCTGGCCACAGGCCGCGGAGATCGCAACGCACTGCATGCGGGCTGTGCTGTGGGCGAGAACGAAACGAAGTGGTCGGTGAACAAGCAGCTGGACCTCAATTCGTGGTCGGTGAATCATCCCGAAAGGACCTGATTTTAGTGTTGTTTTTTGTATATGAATGATCCAGAATATGTGAATGATTACTGGAATGATTGTTGGGATAATTATGATCATTTAAAGTTAGTAAACCCAACATATTTGTTTAATGACTCTGCATGCACAATATATTTGGTCGAACGCGGCCCTTCACTAAATTTTCACGTCGCGGTTCTCGAACGCGTGGAGAAGCCAGGTCCTTGGTGAACACAGTTTAAAAAGTTGACGTCATGATGGATCCCCAGTCACCATAGGTTGTTTTTGGCCTGGTCCTCCATGACTTCTAGATTTATATAGATGATATTTGGGGGTTATAGCTCAGCCATTTTTGGAAACCTCCAAATAATGATCAAATGGACATCACCTCACGATGGTTGGCCACGGTTGATCTCCTTACTGGTGCGTTTTACGCACGGAATTTTATCATCACATTCGTAATGTCATCATCCCAGCCCCAGTAACCCATCCATTCCCTACGCACTAAGCACCAGTAAGTCTCTCATGGGAACCGGAAAACTGGATCCCACTGGCTTCAGGTGGGTCAGAAACAAGCCCTGGACCACGCCTTCAGCGCCGTGGACTCCGAACCATCCGGCGCTCAAGCGCTTCGGCTGGCGGGATCCGAATGGGCAAGAGCCAAGCGAGGTTCGTTGGAAGATGTTGGAAGATGTTGGAACTCGGGTGGAATGGCCGGAAATTACTTTAATGCAGTGATTATGGTACCTGTAAAAAAGTGTAAGAATTGAATTCAATTCACTTCAGGATTCAAGTACAAGCTTGCCTGGGAGATGTATAAACATATTGAAAATGAATAGGCTTTCTCCATGTTTCGCATGCTTTCAAAACCATGTCCATCTATATTCTATGTTGGGGGTTCGAAAGATCGGGAACAAAAATTCCCAACAGCAGGGCCTGTTGGGTTTCAATCTCTAGGGCTGGGGCTGGCTCGCGGGGACTTGCAGCCTTCAAAATCCGGAATGGAACCCTGGAACCCTGGAACCCTGGAACCCTGAAAC